>Ga0172367_10007013_pt1 | contig 13028 bp, 13 predicted proteins | sample Lak10m_FD_114542 | JGI IMG/M metagenome (GOLD analysis project Ga0172367, IMG submission 114542) | Freshwater microbial communities from Kabuno Bay, South-Kivu, Congo - kab_022012_10m | ecosystem: Environmental > Aquatic > Freshwater > Lake | place: Democratic Republic of the Congo: South-Kivu...
GAACCAGATCCATTTCAATTGATTTCCACTTGTGTCCATGTCACCTCCGCCCAACATTCCTATTTACAATGGTATGCCTATGTTTACCGTGCCGAACGAAATTATGGATTTCAACTTCAAATTGATACCTATCAACAACAACATTACAATGTTCAGGTTGTGGGGAATATCCCCCAACAATCACTCTCCTCGATTCAATCCCAGGGTGAAAAGACAAATGGCATGTTGTCGATGGGATATCAAAAGGATCAACAACACGACTCCTCACCCATTGTGTTATCCAACCGTCAACAAGCCGATCAATTAATTGAATTCATTAACAAGAAAAAATCGTTTGTGAATGAAATGGGCTATCATTGTTATGGAGATCCCACCTATGATCGACAAAAAAGTTGTGAGTCCGTCTATGATCGGTATGGGAACCGTAAACAGCAAGGACGAGGGTATTGGGATAAACCATGTGACCAAAATGAGGATTGTCCCTTTTACAAGGCAAATAAAAATTATGACAATCAACGAGGGGGATGTTCCAACGGGTGGTGTGAAATGCCCGTGAATATTAAGCAAACCAGTTATCGACGATATGATCCCAGTTCACAACCCTATTGTTATAATTGTGACCCTTTCGACGATCGATACCGGTGTTGCCTCAATCAGGAAAATAAAAAGCAAGACAGTTATACGCTCATGCCCTCTGCCGATTATGCCTTTGCGGGGGATGCCAGTGAACGTCAACAACACAAGGATGCCTTTACCCAACGTGGATTATTTTCATCCGATTCCAATCAATAAACAATACCATCAATTACAAACAAAAAAGTATGAAATGAGAACAAGAGACACCTCTCATTTCATATGTTTTTATTGTCCTTTGTTTCCTTAATAATCCGGTAGAAGGATGGTATCTAATAAGTTGTCAATCATGTCCAAGGAAGGATCTTCTTCTTCTTTTTCTTCCATGGATGTTGTTTGGGTGGTGGTTGCTTGAACAGACGCTAATGGTGGTTGTGTAATATCACAACGACAAAGTGGACAATATCGTGATTTTTCAAACCACTTATCCACACAATCAACATGGAAGGAATGTTGACATGCATGTAATTTTCGCAACACATCCATTTCCTTATAAGTGAGTTTACAAATGGAACATTCTTCCTGGGGGGTGACATCCGTAATGATATCATAATCGGTACAAGTGGATAATTCTTGAATGCTTGGAGGTAATGGAGTGGTGGTGGAAGTGGCCGCGGAAGGGGGAGAATCAAACGCAGAGTAATAAAAACGAAACACTCCATCATTGGGAGATGAATCATCAAATAATCGTTGTAATAAATTACTGGTTGAAGTCGAAGTGGAAGGAGGTGTAGAAGAAGTGGGTGATAAAAAAATTCGCATCAAATCAGAGATACTGTTTGTGACCGCGGAGGACGATGCCGTAAGTGGTACGGGTGGACGAGATTGTTGTGAAAGGGGAGGAGAGGAAATAGGTACGTTTGCGGTGGCAACAGGTTGTTGCTGTGGGAGTGGCACAGCAGTGGATGGTTGTCGTTGTTGTCGTGTCTGTTGTCTCGAAGTGGTCGAGGGTTTGACATGAACATGGACATGAATGGGTTGGTCAATGTTCCCATGTAAATGGACATGTATGTGAGAGGATGAATTGGTCATGAGTAAAAAAATAGGAGGTTACTTGGTATAGTTATTGATTCTTTTTATTTCCCGTTTTTTCCCACGCACATGGGGTTGTCATTTACTTGGCTTGTTGAGGAAACACCCTCTTGATTTTAAACTGTAATCGACGAAGCAGTCGACCACACAAATAGTCTTGTTGTAAATGTTTTTCTTCAATTGTGGATCGTTCTTTGGGATCATCATCCATTTGATTAATAATTTCGGTAAAATATTCACGGATATACTCCGGCAGATCATGTAATTTATTTTTCCCATGGGCGTGGGAACAGATGTTATTCTTATCCTGTCGTAACAATCGTTCCATTTGTTCAAACGGGTGTAATAACCATTCCGCATGAGTTTCTCGCATCCATTGCAAATAGGAATATACCATGACATGTTGTGTATGAAATTCCTTCTCCACATGAGAAATAATTCCCGAATACAGTACGTCATGTGGTTGACTGGGTAATACCACTAACATCGGCGTCGAATCAAATGTAAATACACACAAACAGATTGTCTTTTGATTTCCAAAACGGACTGCATTTTTCGATTGTTCTTGAATGGAAAGCAAGTAATGATCAACCACCGCTTCCACCATGATTCGATTTACATTTAATTCTGTAAATTGTGGATGAAGGATAAAGCAAAAGACATGGGAGAAACTATGACCTATTAAGGAATAACGTTCCGTATAATACATATTATCAAAATCACCACTGTGGATGGAATGATTCACATTGTATTTTATTTCGGATCCACTCACCCCAAATCGTTCATAAACTTGTTGAGAATAATATTCAAACATTTGTTTAATTTTGTTCATGGTGTTGAAATGTTCCACAATGATGGATCGTAAACCATGATAGGAGGTGGAGGATGTTGTATCTGTTTGTGAACTTGAAAAACTGGAATAACATAAACAATGATATCCCTCTGCATGGGATTCAGTAATACTATTGGCACATTCGTCATAACAATACAGGATAGAATAAATTTCCAAGATTGAAATGTCATTCTCAAATCCCAAGGAATACATTCGTAACATGAATTGAAGAATTAAAAATTCCAGAGCACAAAGGGGAGGTAAGCAAGTATAATCTTGCTGATCCAAGTAATCTTTTATTTTCAACTGAATATGAATCATAAAGGTTCGTAAGGTATGTGCATACTTGTAATATTTTGAATGTTCTCGTTCTGTAAATTGTAACACCGGGAGTTGATAATACGGGGAAAGAGTCGTTGCGTCACAATCGGTTGGAAGAGGGGCCTTATCAAATTTCAATCTGTATTTGCCACTCGTTTCATCATAAGAAATAATTCTCCCAATTCTGCTTTTCTTGTATAGTACCAATTCTCCTTTACGATAAGAAGGTGTTTGCCCCTTTTTTGCACAACATTGATATTTGGAGATCATTCGTAAACATTTCACGTATTCTTGTTGTGTGGTGAGAATGACCGGAGGGGACGTTACCTTTTCTAACACCATGAATAATTGACTACTCCTGTTATGATCATGTTGTAAGGCACATAGAGTTAGACACAAGATCATGACATTGAATCGAATGATGTGATATCCCATATCAATGATTCCCGTCGTGGGGCGTTTTTCTGGAACCGGAAACAACGTAATGTACCGTTCATACAGTGGTATAAAGTGGGATTCCTCTGCAAGGAGAAATTGTTTTAATCGTGAGGCACGTAATTTAATTATCCCCCGTTTACATCCTCCCACGGGGAGTGGGAGTCCAGACAAAACACTTAATCGATGTGTAATCTCATCCTGTTCAGGGGAAACCCCGATAAATAATTTTTTCTTTTGTCGGGTAATCGCCACATGAACCAGGGAATCAAACATTAAATTATTTTTTTCCTTACTAAACACCCGTAAGGTGCTTTCATTCATCCCTAATAAGAACACCACCTCACACCCTTGTCCCTTCGAGGAGTGAATGGATAAAATACGGGTGGCATGGATAGATTCTTGTAAATTAATGGAGGAACCATCATCCGATTTATGAAGATGTACATATTTATAAAATTGGTTGGGAAATTGAGGATGAGCAATATGAGAATTCCAAAATTCGGACTGGGTAGAAAGAATCAGTTGATAAGAGGGGGTCTCCATCCGTTGGAGCCAATATTTTTGTAATCGAATTTCCAAGGTACTGGCATAGGAATTATTGGATAAAATGGGAAAAATAAACATGAAATGTTCGGGGAGGTACTGATGGTCATCTATTTCTTGATCCATTTGTTTCCAAATAAACTCCATGGATTGATCCATTTCTTTAAAGAAGGTGTCATCATCCTTGTTGTGTGGAGTCGGATAGGGGAATAATTCATAGGGCGGAGGCTGATCATTTTCTTCGTCATGGTGATATTTACAACTTGATCCCCCTGGACAAATACCGGAAATGGGAGGTAATTGATATTTTGCAAAGGGTATCATTTGATTCACAAAGGTTTGAAATTGTTGATGATGAAATCGCATGACACGATTAATTCCCGGTTCTCGAATAACACATAATTGTCGTTGTTGTTTCTGTTCTTTTTCTCCTTCGTTAGTGAGGGGGAGTGTATGATGATTGTTGTCATCCATATAGGTGAAAATATTATGTTCCCCCCAAATACTTTGTAATTTATCTCCAATGATAAAGACATCTAATTGTCGTTGCTGGATTAATTCTTGAAAGGCTAATAAATAATCAGGACCTAAATCTTGTGCCTCATCAATCACCACCAAACACCGTCGATTAATATTTCGAAGTTGACCGGCATACCGAACGGGATGCAAGAGGAGATGCCCCTGACGCAAAGCATCCACCAAACTGTAAAAATAATCAGAATGGATTTGAAGTTTTGCCTTGTCCACCACGGCATAGGTGAATGAATCAATTGTTCCAATCAGAATGGTAATTGTTTTTTCCCACTGACGATGAAAATAAGTAATTTCATATTGTTTCCCATTGAGAGATTGAATTGGTTCCAATTCAGAAAGGGCCCCTCGCCGTTCTTGAGCTTGTAATTCTTGATAAATAACCTCCTTTGCGGAATGCATCTTGGTTAAATACACAAAGGTATCCTTGTCTTGGAAACGTTCCTCTTGTAACAATTGAATACTTTCAAATGTTTTCCCACATCCAGCCCCTCGTTGATTTAAATAAATTTTACCCACATACAACGGATCCGGTTCCATTTCGTGTGGTACCGTGACCTTCAATTTCTGTTGACAAATGGGACAGGGGATATACCGGTAACAACGTAATCGGATGGGTTCCAGAAAGGATTGAATCTGTTGTAGGATGTCTTGTGCTTGACATTCAAACCATGGTTCAGGTCTGGCATTTTCCTCCGTACGATGTTCATGAAACACCTCTATGATGCATTGAATCTTATCGCCTTGCTCCAGACATGCAATATCGGCGTATCGTGGATACCCTTGATACTGAAAGGAATACTCCATCTCAATGTTGCGAGTGGAGGTAAGAGGGAGTGGATATGAATTCTGTTGGTGACATTCTGAACATTTTCGTACACAGGTAATCGGTGTATGTGGGTAATTACGAAGGAGAAAACACAAGACATGCTTTGCCTCTAAATGAATGACGGATTCCCCCCGAAGGGTATTTTCTTCCAATGTGGTATAAAATTTACAGGAGGGGAATGGTGGATGCTGAAAAAAGGACTTGATCATGGATCGTTGCAACACCATTTTTACGCCACAATATAAACAACAGTATTCCTTGTGCCGTGCGGCAAATTTGGCACTGGTGTATTTGTGAGTTGGATGATAAAAGGCACCCCCGACTTGAATAGTCATATTCTTTTTGTTTTACTGGGGGGGTATACCTGCATGATTCTCTATATCAATTTTTTGAAATAATCCCACACACCCTTTGGGAGTTTGTTGTTTATCGTTGACGGATTTTTTCAAGATGAGAGGGCCAGAGGTTATGTTTTTCCAACAGACCACAAATGTCATGTAAGGTTTGATTCACATCATCTGCTTCTCGATATTTGGAAAGTCCAACTAATAAATTAATAAATTCCATCTCCTTCTTTTCTAACAGGGTGAGTACTTCTTTTTTGGGGGGAATTTCTCCGGTGGACTCATCCATGGGAGGGGACGTTGTTAATTGGGCATGTAACCCAATGGCTTCGGAGGTACAACGATGTAATTTACGGATCAGTCCTGTTTTTTCTTTTTCCAATTGAAGATGACGGATGGTTCGTTTGCGTTGTAATCCGGGGGAGGGTCCTTGAGTTCCGGCATTGTCCTCTGCGTCGGAATCCACATCAATGTTAAAATCCGGTTTCATGGCCAATGCATGGGAGGAGAGGGTCGAGGGGATCCCTAAATTGGTAAAATCAATACTTTTCAGGGGAGGGCTTTCTCCTGTTTCCTTGTCAGAATATCCCAGGAGGCTTGGATTCATTTTGTATCGTCGTCCGTCGGTTTCATGTGAGGCACTTTCAATCTCAAAATCCATTTTTAACATCTGGTTATTAATTTTTTCCAATTTCGACAGAAACAACTTCCCCTTACTTTGATGAGTGGTTTCTCGGGAATTCATCTCGAAGTAATTATTTTCATCAATGATGGCATATTTATCAATTAACTCAATGTAATTCCATACTTCCTTTTCCAATTTTTTCTTGTATGAATTGTACATGAAATACTTTTTGTCCAATTTGTAAAAACTCATATAGGAGGTTACCAAACTGGTGACTAATTGTAAGATCCAGATGATCCAAAAGAAGGTATAATAATTGGGTGATTGGGCATTACTGTTAATGGAAAGTAAGGCCGGGTTGATAATCCCGGTGGTGATGATAAATGTTTTACTAAGATTATATGTTTGAGAAATTTGACGGTAACTTCGTTTCACCCCGTTGTATAATTTTGCGTATCGGGTAATAATAATTTGTTTGTCAAATTCGGTAATATTTTTTAACGATCGTAACATTTTATCAATTGCCGTGTTGTCAACATGATCATAACTCACGGGTGGATCTTCAAATAAGCTTTCAATGTCATTGACACGAATGACAGCAGAGGAATGAGTATGATCCATTTTTATTGCCAAGTAGAAAAACTTTGGATTAAAATCAAACGTAACAATAAAACACGTGCCACTTTCGTAACAGTTGTGATGTATTCTGTGGGCAATTTGATTTTATCTGCAACATTGGTGATTATGACAATGTTTCTTGGTTCGTATTTTACCATGAAAACCACGACATCAAAATGGTATGATTGTATTAAACCATGGTATACCCCACCCAGTGTGGTTTTCCCCGTGGCATGGACCATCTTGTATGTGTTGCTGTTTTTGTTTTTGGTGCGTACCTTGGATGGGAAAAAATGGGTCAAGGTCTTTTTACTGGTGATGGTCCTTATTATTCATGTGGTATGGTGTAATCGTTATTTTGGTGAAAAACAAGTTCAGGAGGGGTTTTGGGTGATTGTGTTGTTAAATGTGGTGAATGGTGTGATGTTGTGGATGATCGTGACCTCTGTACAAATGGAACAGGATCGGAACATTGAATTAGGGTTGTATGTCCCACATGTGGCATGGATCTTGTTTGCAACCTTATTAAATTATGGGAGTCTTCAACGGATACAGGAATGCACCTAATGAACCGAATGAAGTGGTAGAATGATATTTGTATTGTGATTCCTGAGCGGACAGGGGGGCGAAAGTGTGTGACATGTGTGTGTGCATGCGTTTATTTTGGGAGGTGTTAAAGGGTTGAAAGGGATGGAGAGAGGATGGAGTTTGTCGGAGGGGGGGATAAAAACGAATTAAAATTGCGTTTTCTGGTAAATTTTTTTTCTTTGTCATAGATATAAAAAATGGGTGGTGGTTTAATGCAACTCGTAGCTTATGGTGCTCAAGATATTTATTTGACTGGTAATCCTCAGGTTACTTTCTGGAAGGTCGTTTACCGACGACACACTAACTTCTCGATGGAGTCCATCGAGCAGACTTTCAGTGGTGCCGCTGATTTCGGACGAAAGGTAACTTGCACCATCTCTCGTAATGGTGATTTGATGTATCGAGTTTATCTCCAAGTGACTCTCCCTGAGATTTCTTTGTCTACTGAGGGTGACAAGTTCCGTTGGTTGAACTGGGTTGGTCATGTAATGATCAACTACGTTGAGGTTGAGATCGGTGGTCAACGAATCGATCGACACTATGGTGAGTGGTTACATATCTGGAACGAGCTCACCCAGACTGCTGGTCACCAGGTTGGTTATGCCAGTATGGTTGGTAATGTTCCCCGATTGACCCAGGTCATTGGTTGCAGCAGTTCCACTGTTGGTACTCCCGTGATCCCCGAGACTACCTTGTATGTCCCTCTTCAATTCTGGTTCTGCCGAAACCCCGGTTTGGCTCTCCCCTTGATCGCTCTTCAATACCATGAGGTCAAGATCAACTTGGATTTCAAGGATGCTCGAGATTGTTACTGGGCTACTGGTACCTACAAGACCCGATCCACGCCCTCTTTGAGTGCCGCTTCCTTGTATGTTGATTACATCTACTTGGATACCGATGAGCGACGACGATTTGCTCAGGTTTCTCATGAGTATTTGATTGAACAACTCCAATTCACTGGATCTGAGTCTATCTCGTCCACCAACAACAAGATCAAGTTGAACTTCAACCACCCTTGTAAGGAATTGGTCTGGGTTGTCCAACCTACCTCTTTCATCTCCTCTACTGACACTGAGAACGTTGGTGGCCCTCAATGGTTCAACTTCTCTGATGCCCTTGATACCACCTACTACACTGGTACTCCCTCTGATCCTCTTGGTCAGGGTATGGCTGGTGCTGCCGCTGCTGATCAATGGAACCCCGCTGCTCTTCCCTTGTTCCCCAGTAACGCCGATGCTGGTGTGTCCTCCACCAGTGATGGTGTTGGTTTCGCCTCTGCCCAGGATTGGAGCTCCATCACTAACCCCAACAACACCTCCAAGGTTTTGTTCGACGCTGGTTACAACCCCACCTCCGTTGCTAAGTTGCAATTGAATGGTCATGATCGTTTCTATGAACGAGAAGGACGATATTTCAACTTTGTCCAACCTTATCAACACCACGAGAACATCCCCGCCATCGGTATCAATGTCTACTCGTTCGCCTTGAAGCCCGAAGAGCACCAACCCTCTGGTACTTGCAACATGTCTCGTATCGACAATGCCACTCTTCAACTCACCGTGACCAAGAAGACCGTCGCCAGTGGATCTGCCAATGTGTCCGTATATGCCACAAATTACAACGTATTAAGAATTATGTCTGGTATGGGAGGGCTCGCCTACTCTAATTAGGTGGATAACATCAAAAAGTATAAACAACCAATTAAAAAAATACAAAAATGTTTTTACAAAAACAAACAATTTTTATAAACACATTTTCCACCAATAAAAAAATAAACGGGTAAATTTATTACTTTTTACATTGATCAGGTAAATGAACCGTCATACACTCCCGACAATATGACATATGGCTTATTTCATTGGGTGTGTAAGACAACCAAGCAAGATGATTATAACAGTACAATGAATTACTTTTGTGACAGGTTACCAAACATTTGCCTCTCCCGTCGGTCAGTGCTTGACATAATGATCCTTCATTCCGATGAACCACACATTGTGTAACACCATGGTCACAAATTAGCTCACATCCTTCCACGTCACAGAGTTTCCGGTTACATTCTCGACAACCGATGACAGGTAAGACCCCAAATTCATAACACACATTACACTTTCTCAATTGTGTTATTTCAAGATCAGTGTATTTTTCGAAATATTCATGATGATGACAGTAATGTTTCTGATGTCGAATTCGAGTTTGACAATTAAGTTGGAACACTTTATTGGCCCAACAACGATAATGCATACTCTTGTTGTCCTGTTCACGTTTCAATCGTTTCGTCACCTGTGCAACATTCTCATCACTTCTTGTAAATTTCCCATATTCAGATGAATGAACATGAGTGGTAATCTGCAAACATTTGTCAAAGAATTCATGTAAAGATGACACATGTTTCATTTTGTTACAATCCCCACAACAAGCTCGCACATTGTTAAGAAGGTAACCCTGTAAATTATCTACACGATCGATCCCATTTTTGTGTGCGTTGTTGTTTTCTTTGCCACACAAATAGCAAGGATGTTTTTGAATGTCGGCAAATTCATGAAACGTTAATACAAATTCTTTTTGTCGGTTGAATGCTTCCTTTTGATACAAGTTAAACATACCCTCAATCTTTATCCATCCGTAATGGGATTGAAAGGCATCCGGATATAATTCCCCCTCATACATCCCATTGTAAACCACAATGTGTTCTACCATTTGGATAAATTTTTCTCGTGAGTGAGTCAATTTCATTTTGTTACACATTTTACAACATGGCACCACATTGTCTGTCAAGTACCCTTTGGAATTATCCACTCGATCAATCCCATTCTGGATGTCTTTTGCCGGTTTGCCACAATAATAACAATTTGCAAAACTTAATGTTAAGATGTCTTCTGATGACAGGTTATTTTCCTTTTTCCGATATTGAGACAAATAATGAAACCGTTTCTCTTCCAGGTAACGATGTTTGTTCTTTTGAAATCCCTCTTGCAAACAGTTTGAACATGAATTAAAGGTATGATCAATCGGGATTTCCTTGTTACAATTAGTGCATAATTTCATTCCCCGTTCTTCCAGGGTAGATTGATTTTGATGATATTTACAATACCGATCCTCTTCCTTCTCCACCCTTTGTTGACAACGTTGTCTCTCATTGTTAAACCCATGACAACGTCTTTCGGGTTGATCATCCTCCTCCTCATCCTCCATTTCGTTTGGAATCCTTCCCTTTGAGGGTTGCTGTCGATACTCAATCCGATCTTTTTCCAAACAAATGTCACATTTTGATAGTCCATTGAGTTCAATCATGTTTCGACAACCACGAATATGTTGAGAACATGGTTTCTTGTAATTTTTGAAACAGATCATTTTCTATGCCTCCGTGGTGTGTTTTCCACAAAACAATTCATAACATTCTCCTCCCTCCCCCGAAGCCTTATAGGAACATCCGTCCAATGCACATTTTCTTTCCGTGTTTATCACGGGGTTTAATTTCCTTCGTTGTCGACATTTGCCACAAGTGGCATAAAGTTGATCCACCTCTTCCATGACAAAATAATTTTTACAAGTTGAACAATGATGTAACACTTGCAATAATTTCTCACGATCAAATCCCTCCTCTGGATGAACATGGAAATCATTCCAATAGGTGTGATTTTTACAATAAAAGGAACGTGTTTGTGCATCATGTTTATTTACATGATTCACTGTAAATGTACAACGTTGTGAATTTTGCATCAGGGCATAACAGGATTCATTGTGACAGACCAAACAACGGTGATCCAAATAGGTAAATGCTTTACAGGAAGAACAACGTGTAATTTGTTGTTTTTGGGTATCATTCAATTCCCGATAAAATGCATGTTTATGACAATACCCTGACTCATGTTTGAAGGAACATTGTTTTCCATCTCTTCCCATGGCCAGACATTGGATTTTTGACATTAAAATGTTCGTGGTTGCTAACGTGGTGTGTGTGTGGGCGGGTGTATATAAAAAAAACAGATGACTTCCCACACATCAAATTTTTATCTCATGTATTACTTGTAAAAAAAGTTTTCATTATTACTGTCACAATTAACGAGGTTCAATAACAAGTTCAGGGAATCGGGAATGAATCCTTTCCATAAAGACTTCCATATTTTCGGATTCGGTCAAGTGGGGGTTACATACCATTTTCATATGATATCGTTGTCCGTTTTGAAGTAAGGTCAATATGAGTAACAGTTTTGAATCATCATAGTTACGACAGGTAATCCCCTTTAGAAACTCATATGTTTTGGGAAGATAGGTATCATTCTCAAGCCGACTTAATTTATTCAACATGTCCATGTATTTTTCTTGAATGGGGATATTCATGGACTTGCTTGAGGAGAGAACCTTTCCCAATTTGGGATGACCTTCAATCCGAAAGTATTCTTGAACTTGACCATTCTTTAATTCCGTCGTGTTGTATGTCATATACTTTGGTAATTCTTCCAGAAAACTGGGCAATGGTTTTGCACCCTGTTTTCGAGGTCGTTTTGATGGTGGAACGGAAGGTGGTGGGTGTTCTGACATTTGAGTTATGAAAAGGGGGGATGAAATTTATCAAAGTGAGATCAATTTTTTTTTGTCCCATAAATGAATGTGTGTGAATCCATTTGTGAGTAAAAAAAATCTATGAACTAATCAAAGCAATGAAACAAGCCCTGTTTGAATTTGAGTTACCTCTGTCGGAAGAATATATCCCCTACTTTGAAGATTTAATCAGGGTGGTGATTATTCAAATTATGACTCAATATTTATTTTACATGTATAACAGTGTGGATTATCCTTTTTTTAATGAAATCTTTTTTCTTACCATGATTTTCCTCATGTTGGGTGTAAGTGTATACTGGTTAGTCATTAAAAAAATATTTGTCCTCAAACCTCAACTCACGGAAGAAAACTCCATATAACACTCAAAAACACTCTCCCCACCCCCTTTGTAAAAAACCAGTAATGAAATGATATTTTCCTTTTTCAGATATGATTTCATTACTTGTTGTTGTTGTTTTTGTTGTTGTTTTTGTGTACACTTTTTATTTTGATTCAAATAATTTACCATTGGGTTGATAAGTGGGTTTCTTGTTCCCTTCCTTGGGTGGGGCAGAAATAATGGATGGGTTGGATTGTAAAATACTTTTAATAAAGGATTCATCATTTGTTGAGGACGAGGGGGGAAGGGCACGATAAGAGGAGGGGTGGTGTTGTTGTTGTCGTGAGGTTACCGTATAAGGTTCTTGTGTTTCCTTTGCCCAATTTACAACAATTTGATAAGGTTCGACATAATAGACTTTAAATCCTTCTTGTTTTAACCGATCAATCACATACCGACAACAAGTCATACGATTATAAAGTGGAATCCCAAACACAAATTCAGGGATTTGACAAATACACATGGTTTCATTTCGAAATGCATAACTTTCAATCCGATTATGAATTTTTTTTATAATTTGTTCATAATATTCCTTCTTGCTCTCTTCTCGTTGAGTTTGATAACGATGCAATTGGGTAATATCCAAATGGGACGACATGTATACAACACACTTCTTTGTCTTGTTTGGCGAAAAAAATATATCTTCTCCGTACGGGGGGAGGGTAATGATGGCGGGGATGTGTTCTTTTCTTAAACCTGTGAGGAGGAGGGAGGAACAAAGAGATTCTTTTCTTCTTTTCCATTTTCAAAAA
>Ga0172367_10007015_pt1 | contig 13028 bp, 9 predicted proteins | sample Lak10m_FD_114542 | JGI IMG/M metagenome (GOLD analysis project Ga0172367, IMG submission 114542) | Freshwater microbial communities from Kabuno Bay, South-Kivu, Congo - kab_022012_10m | ecosystem: Environmental > Aquatic > Freshwater > Lake | place: Democratic Republic of the Congo: South-Kivu...
ATTTTTTCTTAATTTATCAGCAAGCTCCCAATCTTTTAATTCACGGGCGACCTGCCGTTTTAAAACTAGCGCCTGAAGCGGCTCCGGTAAATCAATTAATTTCAACTCTTTATCTGCTAATTGCGTAGCTTTTTCTAAACCTAAACCGAAAACTTTATCGAAATCTAAAACAATGGCTAATTTATCTTGAGGTGATAGTTTTGCCTTAAAAACCGCCGCTAAAACAGCTAAAGCTTTAGGCATATTTAAGTCGTCATCAATCGCCGCTAAAAACTTATCTTTAAAATCTATATCAATATTGCCGACTTTCTCTCCTAGGGTGGCCACCTGATTCAGTAAACTATTTAAACCCTCCTCGGCTTGCTTAATTCCTTCCTCGCTATATTCCATCGGCTTGCGATAATGGACTTGTAAAGCCGCAAAACGATAAGCGAGCGGATTAATTCCCTTTTTAATAAAGGCGTTATCTACGGTCAAAAAATTTTCCGCGCTTTTGGCCATTTTTTTACCGCCGGCGATATTTAAGAAAGCCCCGTGCAGCCAGTAATTAAAAAACTTCTTCCCGGTCGCGGCTTCTGACTGCGCGATTTCATTCGTATGATGGACGTTAATATGATCAATGCCGCCGCAATGAATATCCAGTTGATCTTTTAATAAAGCCAAACTCATGGCCGAGCATTCGATATGCCAACCCGGAAAACCGACGCCCCAGGGCGAGTCCCATTCCATTTGCCGCTTCGCCTCGCCGGCTTTAAGGGCCGGAGAAAATTTCCATAAAGCAAAATCCGTCGGATTTTTCTTCTCCGGATTTATTTCCACGCGCGCCCCTTCTTTTAATTTCTCCAAAGGTAAATGGCTTAACTTATTATAATCTTTAATTCTTGAGGTATCGAAATAAATACCGTCAGAAATTTTGTAAGTAAAACCTTTCTCTTCTAGAGTTTTTACCATCTCGACTTGTTCTTTAATATAGTCCGTCGCCTTGCACCAAGTTGTCGGCATCTCAATATTTAAATCAGCGAGATTTCTCTTAAAAGAAGCCGCATAAAATTCGGCGATATCCCAGGCGCTCTTTCCTTCCCGCGCCGCGCCCTTCTCCATCTTATCCTCGCCCATATCCATATCGCCGATCAAATGGCCGACGTCGGTAATATTAGTAATATGATTAACTTTATAACCATTATATTCTAAAACGCGAACTAAAAAATCTTCGAAGAGATAAGTCCGTAAATTTCCGATGTGCGCGTAATTATAAACGGTCGGGCCGCAAGTATAAAGACCCACTTCGCCCGGCTTAAGCGGTTTAAATTCTTCTTTTTTTAGGATTAAAGTATTATATAAAAATAAGGGGGACATAAATATTTTTTAACTATTTATTTCTTTAATAAATTGTTGAACCTTATCGCTACAACTATCTTTAACTATTTCTCGACTTAAAACAACCAGACTGGCGACCGGTTTCAAGCCGCAAACTTCTGTCATCTTTTCGACCGTCCGATTAGCGCCTTCTCCGCCCTGGGTTGCGAAAAAAGCGACGCGTTTAAATTTATCTTTTTGCGCGATTAAATAAGAACGAACGGGCGAAGCCATAGTCGCCGCCCAAACCGGAGTACCGATAATAACTAAATCGTAATCGGCCGGATTATTTTTTGAGTCCAAAATAACTGGGCTAATATCTTGCATTGCCTCTTTCCCGCATCTTAGATAGCCGATAACACCGCCGCGGGCGACTTCATCTTTTATCTCTTCCGTCTGGGCGCTTAAAGTGTCCGCTAATTTTTCTCCTAATTTTTTAGTTAAACCCGTTCGGGAATAATAAACGATTAAAATTTTCATATAACTTATGTATCAAAATACTATCTTTCCGTTTCCGGCTTATCGCCGATCAAATAATTACTCACCCAGGAACCGACCCAAAGCCAGAGCGACAACAGAATGGCCGTCCACAGACCGTCGACAAAAAAACCTTTAACAATACTGGAAACGAGCAAAACGAGCAGACCGTTAATCACTAAAGTAAAGAGGCCAAGAGTCAAAATCGTAATCGGTAAAGTTAGGATAACGATCAGCGGCCGAATAACTGCGTTGGCGATGCCCAAGATTAAGGCGGCGATTATCGCCGCCCACCAACCGGACACGATCACATTACTAAAAACCAAAGGAGCAATCAGTAAAAACAAGGCATTAATAATTAAACGTAAAATCAGTTTCATAAAATTATAATTATTTAATTATAGCTTTATTTTATCATATTTTAACAAAAAAAGCACTTTTTATAGTACTTTTCTTGTTTTTTGTGGTCGTTAGTGGATTCGAACCACTGACCTCCGCGATGTGAACGCGGCGCTCTAACCAGCTGAGCCAAACGACCATAAAATGATTCCGCTAGACTGAGGCCTAGCGGAACTCACACACACAGACAGGCAGGATTGGACTACGGGGTCAATTACGAAGCTGTTCGTAACTTTTCTTAAAAAAATTATGCAAGATATCCGGGCTTAATCTCTCCGGTAAGCCCAGCATAGTTTTAAAGAAACTTTCCAATTTCTGTCTTTCAGAAGGAGATTGAAACCTGTTGAGAGTGAAAACATCAAGTTGGAAGGGATACAGAACGCTACCATCTTTAGCACAATAACATTTGCATTTATTATTACTACAGCAAGGACTCAGCTTACCATCCTTGAGACTAAAGTGTGTCACTTTGTTCTTATGACAGCAAGGACACAGGGCGTTAGTCTTCAAATTAGAACCAGCAGAGATAATAAATTTAATATGTTTAGCTTCTGCCGTCTCGGAACTAATATGTTCTTTCCGTTTTACTATAGACGGAAAATTAGAAAAAGCCAAAACATAAAAATGGGCAAAATTTGGATCATATTCCGGCACTTCTACGGTACTATTACCATTATTTTCGCCATGATTATGACGCCGGTTAAAATATTCCTTTTTCATTAAGACCTCTGAAATTGTGTGAAGAAATTTATTAATTAGAAATGAACTTTAGACTGAACGGTGCCCGAGGGGGGATTTGAACCCCCATGGGATTGCTCCCGCAGCGTTCTGAACACTGTGTGTCTACCAATTTCACCACCCGGGCAAAAACTTATTATAGTTTGCCATAGAGTTTTCCGTTTGTAAATAGCTAATTTTAAGAAAATAATCTGATCAATTTTAATTTTTTCTATGCTATAATTAACTTATGCTCAATCTCGAAATCGAACAGAAATACTTTTCCCTCGGCTATAAACTGATCGGCGGCGTCGACGAAGCCGGGCGCGGCCCCTTAGCCGGACCAGTCGTCGCGGCTTGTGTCGTCATCGGACCGGATTTTAAGATAGACGATGAGGACTTGGCTCTGGTCGCTGATTCAAAAAAATTAAGCGCAAAAAAACGAGAGCATCTTTTCGGCGTTATTCGCGCCAAAGCTCTCGCTGTTGAAATCGGCGTAGTCGACAATCTAACGATAGACAAGATAAATATTTTACAAGCCAGTTTCCTGGCGATGCGTCGGGCGATAAAAAAGGTGAAAGTCCAACCAGATTATATCCTTTTGGACGGTGGTTTTAAAATTCCAAAATTAGACAAACCGCAGACCGCGATCATAAAAGGCGACGCCACGGTCTGGGCGGTTGCGGCCGCTTCAATTATTGCTAAAGTCAGCCGCGATTATTTAATGTCAGAAATTGATAAGACTTATCCGCAATACGAATTCGCGCGCCATAAAGGTTACGGCACGAAATTGCATTACGAAAAAATAAAAAAATATGGTCCCTGCCCTCTGCACCGCTTTAGTTTTAGCCCGATGAAAGAAAAACAATAATTTTAAAAGCGCCGGTAAGTCTTTTCTAACTCTTCCCGATCCTCCTCTCGGCATTTTTCTCTTTCCGCTGCGAGCCGGGCGGCGGCTTCAGCGTCCGCTTTTTTCTTAGCCTCTTCCTCCGCAGAAAAATCTAATTCATACTGCCCGTACTCATCGGCCTTTTCTTCTTTAGGGCTATGTTCGTCGGGTAATCCCAACTCAGGTTTAAACATATATTCACTACTCTTATTTTTAAATAATACCTCTTTTAAAGGCGTACGGTCAAATAAAAAAGGGGGGGTCTTGGTAGACACACCCTTTAAAGTCGGACTGAGATCGTCAGGCGACTTGTTGTTGTCCCTTCAGAATCGCGACGGCTTCTATCAAGCCATTGATCACTGTATAGGGGGTATAAGCACCGGGATATTCACCGGTGACTCTATTCCTATCAAGAAGAACAAATGTAAATTTGTCATCACGACAGTCAAAATCCTTAAAATCATTCTCCGCCATAGCAATAACCACGGCTTTTTTAACATTCACCTTTCTCAAGTTTATGACTTCTTCGATGAAGTCAGAGGAAATTTTTTTCCCGTTAACATCGGCATAACGGATAATCCCGGGAAAATATAATTGAATAATTGCACTTCCTGTTTTTTTGCAAAATTCGTCTCGGTTCTCCGGCATGAAAAATGTACCAAAGCACTCGTCACCGATAACTTTGCAAAATTCCCGAAATTCTTGCCCATGCTGCTGGAACTCATTCCACATAACATTGCTGGCAAAAATGAAAAATTTATCGACGTTCTCGTCGTATTTCTGCATCGCGTAACCTCTGATGTTTAATGTTTAAATATATGAATTAAATTGTTTTTAGCTAAGACCGAGAATATTAGGTAATAAGGAGAAGTCCTTAATAACCTCGCTTATCACTACCTTGCTGCGCTTTTTGGGCGTACCGAGCAGGATAAAATTAATATGCAGCTTGTTTGCGACAAGAGCATCATCGTGATTATGACTTATTAAAGTCACACGAGAATGCTTAATATTACTAACGGCCATAACAGCCTCTTTTAAGTCCCTGACCGATAAATCCTTGCCCGCCAATTCGCTCACCTGCAAGTGAAAAGATTTGAACTTTAACCCGGCCGCGTAGGTGCGCGAGTAAAAATTCTGAATTCCTCTGACCATAATTACAATAAATAAATTATTATAATTATGGAGACCATTAAATACCTCGATTGTGTTTTTTCTGTTCTTTTCGAGATATTTAAAGATCGTTTTTTCGGGAAAGACTACAATCCTCAATTTTTATTTTCCTTTTTTTATTATTGTTAACGAACTTTTAATTGATGTTGTTCCTTCGAGACAACATCAATTATAGTATCCAAAAATCAAAATAAAGTCAAGAGCTAATACGTTTTACCTAATTAAAAAATGGCTATTACTAGCCATTTTTTAATTTACTGTGTTATTTCTAACCTATTTATTTTATTTCGCTCACATTAATCTGACGTAAATTAGTATTACTGACGCCGAGACCTAAAGTTCTCATAACCGAGAAGGCATCAGACGGACGGCCTAAATAATGCAATTTTAAGTCCACCGGATTAACGTAATAAGCCATACCCTTATCTTCAACTTTCAATAAAATACGACCAGCTAACTTAGACGGGGCTTTACCGTTTTTAAAAGTCGCGAAGGTCTTATTGCTGACGCCTAGGCCTAATTTTTGCATAACCGAGAAAGCATCAGACGGATAACCTAAGAAATATTTAGTCCCGTTAACCGGATTAACATACCAGGCTTGGCCCGCTCCTTCTGTCTGCAGAAGAATGCGACCGGATAAGCGCTTTACTAAAGCTTGGCTGATCTTTTTTACTAAAGATTTCTCCAGAGCGACAAAAGCGGTACTAGAGGCGGGCGGAGTAACGACCGGGGTGGTAGTTTCCGGCTCGGTCACCGGTGGCGTAACTGTCGTGGCGACGGCTATTTTAGCCGGCTTTCCGGCAATATTAAAGACTGCGAACTTAGTTAAATGATTAACCTGGAAAGTAACCGTGTCGTTATTACTATTAAAAACCGCGCCGGGAACCAAGATCCATTCGCTGGTCGTATCATTAAAATAATAGACGCCTAAATTACTGGTATTATTCGGCTGGTTGGGAACAGTTAAGGTAACTGTCAGGTTGCCAGAAAAATTTCTGACCGCCGTGCCGCCGCTGGTTGCAGTAATATTAAAGACTTGACCGCCGACCATTAAAGCGCCGGTGGTGTTAACCGGGGTCATGGCACTCGTTAAAGATCCAGTTGTTGCCGAAAAGGTAGTCGCGGTACTGACCGCGCCTTGCGGCACGACTAAATCGACTTTAGCCCCGCCAGTTAGGGGCTGGGATAAATTACCGGTTTGAGTATTATCGACGACCATCGGGGCTGTCATACTCGCCGAACCGATAGTATTGATAACGGTCACAGGCGCACTACTACCTCCGCCGCCACCGCCACCATTGCTGTTAGCGTTGCAAGAATTACCGCTTAAAGTATAACCGGAGTTGCAAGTTATCGTACAAGTCGGGTAAGCGGCGACTGAGCCGTTAGAAACGGTTAGGGGGTTACAATTATTGACCGTGCCGGAAAGGCCACTTTCAAAACTCGGATTTAAATTTTGCCAAGCGCTTTCGGTAGCGAGAGCCGGAGATAAACCCACTATAATCATTAAAGCGGCGAGAGCAAGGCTAATTATTATTTGATTTTTTGTTTTCATAGTTTTGTCAGTAAAATCTTCAGTGGGGGCCCGCTCGAGCGGGCCCCACTTAAATCTTAATTAGCTTATTACTCGTAATTTACTCGATAGCTCGTGGAGTAAGAACCAGCAGCCGTAGCGGCCGGAATCTTTACTTTAACGTGGATATCGGTCTGGATACCGTCGAGCGTCGCGTCGGCATCAGTCGATACTGTTACATTACTCGGATAGGTATCAGCGGTGGTAATCGTAATTGGCGTACCAGAGCTACCGGATCCAGCGGCGATCTGTTCGGAATAATATTGCATATTGCTAGCCGCCGCTAAAGTATTGGAGCCAGACACCCAATTATTAAACTTCAGAGCGAAATCATTCTGGTTGGTCGGCAGGGTCATTCTGATCACCCATTCCCAGCCGTTACCATAAGTATCATCAGCCGTACCGGTTAATTTTGTCATAGTAGTACTGACAACTCCGAAGGTTCCGACTCCGGCCGCGACCGTCGCAAAATCTTGATCAGCTCCAGTCGTATAAGCAGTCATGGTGGTCCCGGCAGCATTCTTAGCGCCAGAAACCCAAATATAATACGAGGTGCCGTTGGATAGGCTGGCAACCGGATCAATCGTGACGACATGAGATGCTACATTATAAGTCACAACTGAGTTAATAATTGCATCACCAGTTAAGGCGCGTAGTTGAACAGTATTAGTATTAACCGTTGACGCATCCATAGCCTCCGAAAAGGTCACAGTCGGAGAAACGGTTACTGCCTGATTAATTGCACCATTAGTTGGTGTCTGAGCGGTAACAGTTGGGGCGGCACCGGCAGCTACGGTTGTAAAGTCATAATCGGCATTAGCGGCTAAAGAATTGCCTGACAAGTCTTTCACGCCGGTAGAAACACGGTAAATATAGTTTCCGGAATTACTGAGATTAGAATTAGGATTAATATAAATCTTAGTGGAGGCACCATTATTTTCCAGACTGACAGTCGCGGCTACTTCTGTGTCTGTACCAATATTAACAGCATTATTATTGCCGACATCGGTATACAGTTTTACAGTATTGCTATTCACGGTACTTTGGTTTAAAGCTTCGCTAAGAGTAATAGAAATAGTAGCGTCTATCGCCACGTCAGTCGCACCATCAGCAACCGAAACAGCTGAAATTGTCGGCGCGGTACTTTCGGACGCAACCGCCGCCGAGTAAACCGCTGCTATAGAGCCATTGCCAACCAAATCGGTCACATTAGTAGCATGCGGCGTAGCTTTGACATATTTACTGCTTGGGATTGAGGCGCCATCAGTAATTTCATCTAAGGTAATAGTAACAATCTTTTTAGTAGCATCGATTGTTGCCGAAGCATTAGCTAAAGTAACCGTCTGGATATTTAAACCAGCACCATTATCGTCATATTGGATAGTCCAATTACCGATGGTAGCCGCGGTCGAGGCTAAGACTTCATTAGAAGTTATAACGACTGTATCGCCGCCGGCATTAACAGAATTGCCAACAACACTCGTGATGGTCGGCTGGGTTGATTCTTTGGCGACAGCGGCAGAATATATTTCCGTGCCTGCTACTGCCGTACCAGCCAAATCAGTAACGCTCCCGAGAGTAACGCCAATAAATTTACCGTTAGGAATATAAGCGCTATCAGTTCCTTCGTTCAAAGTGATAGTTGCTAAAGTTTGGCCAGTCCAAGCTACGGTCGCATTAGCAACAGTGATATCAGCGGCATTCGTATTACCGGCGTCATCGGAATAATCCAAAGTAATGTTAGTATTCGCTTGTAACAAAGCGGTGGTGATAGTAGACACGTCCATTGGCTCACTAAAAGTAATTGCTATAGTATCGCCGGCATTATGATTGGAAGAGCCCGTGATATTAGTCATGGTCGGCGCGGTTGTTTCTCGCGGTACAGCCGCCGAAACTACCGGAGTTTGACCGACCGGATTACCAGCCAGATCAAGAACGGTCGCTGCTAAAATAACGCTAACCGTAGCGTTATTTCTAATAAACGCTCCATCAGTGGCCTCATTTAAAGTGATAGTATAAACAGTCTTACCTGTCCATGAACCAGTGTCATTAGCTAAAGTTAGAGCACCGCCGACTGAATCAGTAATAGAAGTAATACCGGTAGTATTGCTTAAAGTCGCGGTCGCCATGGGTTCATTGAAGGTTAACGTAATTGTATCCCCAGCATTAGTGACAGAAACGCCAGCGGCGGTATAGGTCGGGACGACTGCTTCCGCAGTAACGGCAGCGGACACAACTCCGACACCGGCTTCAGCATTACCAGATAAATCCGTAACCGTCACCGGAAGAACAACAGTAGCAGTTTCTCCATTGACGAAGAAAGCATTATCAGTCGCTTCATTTAAAGTAATGGTATAAACAGTCCTGCCACCGCTCCAAACGCCAGTCGCATTAGTTAAAGTGAAAGCGCCACTGGTTGATCCGGTGATGGAAGTAACACCGACTAAAGAATCAATATCAATAGTCGCGGTCGCCATCGGTTCGCTGAATTGTAAAGTAATGGTATCGCCCGCACCGCTGACAGAAGCTCCAGTCGCGGTATAAGTCGGGATTGTATCCTCATCGCCAATTCCTGCGGCTGTATAAACTTCGGCAGTCGCTTGAAAATTGCCAGCTAAATCAGCTACAGTCCCGTCCGAAGTAGCACCAATAAATTTACCATCGGGAATATAAGCACCATCAATCGCTTCGTTTAAAGTGATAGTTAAAACCGTTCCGCCGACACTCCAAGCCGAAGTAGCGTTAGTAGTAACTATATTAGCTTCGCCAGTATTACCGGCATCGTCAGAATAATCTAAAGAAATAACTCCCGCTTGAACATCAGCCGTAGTTAAACTCGTCTGATCCATCGGCTCATTATAGGTTAAAGTAATTGTATCGCCGGCGTTATTGATCGAAGCGGCTGTAACGACCACTGTTGGTATAACCGCTTCTTTAGCAACCGCCTCGGAAACAACCGGAGTCTGAGCAACCGCATTGCTGGCTAAATCAGTAACCGTAGCCGGTAAAACCACTGAGAGAGTGGCGCCGTTTCTAATATAAGCCACATCAGTCGCTTCATTAAGAGTAATAGTGTAAACCGTCTTCCCCGTCCAAACGCCAGTCGCATTAGTGAAGGTAAGGGCGCCACCGATCGAGTCAGTAATTGAAGTAACCCCGGTTAAAGAATCAATGTCAATCGTTGCCGTCGCCATCGGTTCATTAAACGTAAGAACGATTGTATCATCGGCATCATTATTAGAAGTGCCGGCGACAGTATAGGTCGGAATAACCGCTTCAGCGGTAATTCCCGCGGCGGAATAAATTTCGGCGGTCGCTTGCGCTACGGCGGCCATATCCTGGATAGAGCCATCAGAGGTAGCGCCGATATATTTACCGCTCGGAATATAAGCGCCGTCAGTCGCTTCATTAAGAGTAATAGTCAAAGTCTTATTGCCATTGCTCCAAGCGGCAGTAGCGTTTGTCGTTGTAATATTCGCCGCGTTAGTATTGCCGGCGTCATCGGAATAATCTAAGCCCATGACTGTTCCGCCTTGAACATCAGCCTGAGTTAAAGTAGTAACGTCCATCGGTTCATTATAAGTTAAAACAATCGTATCGCCTCCGTTATTAACCGAGGTAGCAGTAACCACAACTGTCGGAGCGGTTGTATCGGCTGTAAAAGTCGTCGCATCAATACAAGCCCCATCAGTAACATTAGTTAAATCAAGAGCATTGGTACCCGTCGAAGCATCGGTCAAAAGACTACCAGCAACAATTTCTAAGAAAGAAGTTCCGGTAGAAACGCCAAGACCGGAATCGGCTTTAATAGCATTAATATCAGTCGTCGATAAAGTAATAGTTAAGGTATTACTATCCGACCAGACCGAGGTACTATCAGTTAAAGTATAAAGTTCGCCAGCCACATCGGTATCATTACTCTGTTGAATGCTGATTGCGGCTTCGTTAACATCAACCGCTGCCATCGCTTCGCTAAAATTAATAACAATCATCCCAGTATTCATATTTAGAGACCAATCATCAACCACGGTCGGGGCGGTCGTATCGGCAACCGTTGCAGCGATTGTATCATTGGACGCCGTAGCGATATTGGCTGTAGCAGACGTATCATATAAAGTTGTGGTATAAGTAGAAGCGTCGGCAACAGAAGCGGCAGTAATTCCAGATAAAGTTAAAGTCCCGGTTTCTACGGGCAACCCAGTGACACCAACCGTACAAGTAATCGTCTGCGAAGCGACTGTACAACCACTGAAATTAGTAACACCGGTAAAAGTATCGGAACCGTAAGCGGCGCTCGCGACATTAAAGTTAGCCGGTAAAGTAAAGGCCACTGTGTCGCCAGAGACCATCGCGTAATCAACATCGAAAGTAAAGACGACATTGCCGGTTTCATTTATTTCATTAATGCCTGCAATATTTACGCTAGAATCCGGATCGGCAGCCGTCGTGTCGGTCAAAGCGACGACGGTATCAATTGCAATATCATTAGCCGCTACACCCTCATCTTCAACTTGAACATCAGTAATATCTGTTGTCCCAACATATTTAGAAACGATGCCGGTCATAATAATTGTACCGCTTGAGAGTGTTGTTCCGTCTGTCGTACAAATTACTGCATTTCCTCCGTTGTTAGCGCAAGTAATATTCGCAGCGGCTTCTAAAGTACCGGTTACACCGGCCCCGACATTAGTCGTATCAATAAAGGCTGGGAACGCGATATCAATTGTATCGTTCGCATCCAAAGCATAGCCCACTGAAATAGTCACCGTAGTGTCTCCGGCGGTTCCGACGACTGAATTTGTGCCCAAAGCCACACTAGCGACGGCATCGGCGACTGTAACATCAGTTAGAGCTACCGAGGTGTCAGTCGCAATATCATTAGCGGCCACGCCTTCGTCCTCAACTTCAAACACGGTGATATCCGTTGTACCAATATATTTAGTGGTAATATCCTGAAGGATAATCGTTCCGGTTGTCCCCGTTGCACCTACGGAAACGGTACAAGTTAACACCTGAGCGGTATCATCGCAAGTAATCGTCGCCCCAGCATCGTCGAAAGTACCGGTGGCTACTTCTGCGGCGCCACTTATATCGACGAAATCAGGGAAGGTTATGTCAATTGTATCTCCTGGGTCAAGTGCAAAAGGAGTGGTCAAAGTTATGGTTGTCACTCCGGCCGTACCAACTACCGAGTTAGCGCCAAGAGTAACACTAGCCGTCGCATCAGCCGCTGAGACATTAACATCGTCGGTCCCGCTAGGATTAGTATCAGCAGCAACGGTCGTTCCGCCGAAAGTAAAGGTAGAAGTGGCGTCGGTATATAAAGGTGCCGCTCCGCCTGTCACTAAAATACGGACCGTGGAAGCGCCGTTGACAACTGCGCCCCAACCGGTAACATTCCATTTAACTGTTAAAACACGAGCACCATCGGTAGAGTATTGCCCGGTTAGCGCCCCGGCCGTTATTGCTGTCTCCCCGCTTCCGTTATTAGTAGCATCTGTGTCATACTCGGCCGTAAAGGTTAACGCGCTCCAAATCGGGAAATTATCTGGCAAAGTAACAGTCAGCGTATCGTCGTCAGCCCAAGTTTGAGCGGCCGTATCGACGGTATACTCGATTTCTAAATTAGTGGCCGTACCCACTGTAGCGGTAGTTTCCGTAACCGCATAAGTACTGGCGGCCAGTGCTTGATACACTAGAATCCCGCCTATTGCCACGATTGTTAGCGATAGTCCTAAAATACTTCGCTTAAGCATTTTCCTTTTTAAAAAGTTTTTCATACTTTTGAAATCAGAGAGAAGATAGCTTACCTCGCTTAAACTGCGGCGAAGCGGGCTCTTACTTCCCTAATTTTTGTTTTTAAATGTTTATATATATAAATTAATTAATTTCTAATTAATTTCCCTAAACTGCTCGCCTAAACTAAAAAAATATCACGAGAAAAACTCCAGTCACTTTAATCATGCTTTTACCCCTCTAAAATAAATATCGGGAAGTGAAACGTGAAGCGATTGCCTGGTAGTGGTTGAATAACATCACCAGACCCTCTTTCACGTTTCACTTTCTGCTATCTAATATCTAAGATAAGCCAACAAAAAAAAGCATCATAAAAAGACGTTTTTCAACCACTTCTTACGATGCTCTTCTTATTTTTGAGCTCTAACGCAGAGCTTAAAAATCTGACACAATAAACATTTATGATCATAATTAAATTCTGATCACTAATCTTACCGGACACGAAAAACTTATTATTTTTTTAAATCTGCCTTATTTTTTATTTATTTCTAACTTATCTCTATTATAAAACTTTTCGACAAAGGGCGCAGGCTCTATAATAATTAGTGTGGTGGATAAAACAAAAATAGTGGTAAAATTAGCTATGAAATAAAGTTTCCCAACTTTAAGCTAAAAATAACCACTATTTCTATGTCAAAATGTATCAGTAAA
>Ga0172367_10007016_pt1 | contig 13028 bp, 12 predicted proteins | sample Lak10m_FD_114542 | JGI IMG/M metagenome (GOLD analysis project Ga0172367, IMG submission 114542) | Freshwater microbial communities from Kabuno Bay, South-Kivu, Congo - kab_022012_10m | ecosystem: Environmental > Aquatic > Freshwater > Lake | place: Democratic Republic of the Congo: South-Kivu...
AGTTTTCTGAGGAGACCTAAAGTTCTGTCGGTGATCTGGTTGTATGATAGTTCTCTGACGATCTCTTCAAGAGCTGACTGGTAGTTCATTTCTATCATATCATAGAAATAATTTCAGTGTTTAGAAACCAGCTGCGGTGAACCCATGGATATTTCCGACTTCTCTAGCACGTGCGGCCGCGCGTGGATCTACTGGAGCTTCAGTCTTTTCGACTTCCATACCTTCATATCTGCGGTTGAAGTAGTTAACCAGGAAGATCATGAAACCGACGAAAACACCCATCAGGATGAGGTTAACCTGAGAGATTTTACCGAGGTCGAGAGCATCAACTGACTGGAGATAGAACATGAGAGCACCAACCAGAACGATGATAGCAAGACCAGTGTTCAGACGACTATCGGCGAACATCATTTTTTGATGTTTATATTTTCGAATTTAAACTCTGATTCTGTCTCGTGGACTGCGAGAGTATTGAGTGATCGAAGCTTGCGAATCCGCGAAAGCAGTGGCAGTCGTTTCCATACCTTCTGTCTTCCTGTTTCGATACAGATAAACGATAGCTACCAGAAGGATGCCGATGATGACGAGGACGAGAGGTGTTTTCAGAGCTTGTGCCTGGACTGAGAGTGACTCCATTTTTAATGTCGCACTTTTAGTGTTTACATCGAAGCAGGAATTGGGACGTTTCCACTTCTCGATCTTCTCTCGGTTTGGCGAGTCTGGTTGACCTTAAGGACTGTACCAGAGTCGACGAATGACGCTGTCGTATCTTCCTGGTCAACTGGTGTGATTGGAGTGGTTAAACCCTGTTCAGCACCGGCAGTACCTTCTTCAGCGATTTCCTCTGGCTTTGGAACAGTCACATTAGGAACTTCCGCACCTTCTCTGTGTCTGTTCATGTACAAGTATACGATAACAGCTAATAGAGCTAAGATAATGAAGATGACAAGTGGTCTCTTGAAAGCTTCCATCTGGTCAACTAGTGAGTCCATTTTTAGGTGAGTGTATTTTTTGTTTTTCATGCAGAGATGCATCGAGAAGCCATGGCCAGACCGTCAACGTTTCTTGTGAAACCGTTCCGATACCGGTTCGAAACGGTGATGTTATCTTGAGATATGATACGTTCGGAGACAGGTTTCTCTAGTCGATTTTGAGTCGATAAGATAGGCTTTTCTGACTGAGGTTCTACTTGGAAGTTCGGTTCTTGAATGTGATAGTCGATAACCGCTGCGCATTCTTCTAGCGGCTGATCAGCTTTGCATTCGGTAGCGTACGAGATACCGTCGACGTTTCGAATCATGTACGTTGGATGCATCGATTCGCGGTTTCTAAGGAAGAACATAACTAGCAGAATTATAACAATCAGGATAACTGCAACAGTTAGTATCGGAAACAACATTTTTATGGTGTTTGATTTTTCGTGTTTAGTAGCTAGCGGCGACCTCACCAGCATCTTTGATGCCTCTGCGTCGACCGACAAGTGACTCATCAGTCAGATCACTACCAGGTGCGACTTGAGCTTGCCCAACCGACTGACCTTCTCTCATTCGTGTCAGGAAAGTGATGACGTAAGCACCTAGAATGGCAGCCACCAGAACGATCAAGAGCTCGTGCATTTTAGTGTTCTTAGAGAAAAAGTTTGTCTTCAAAAATGAGTCTAGAGGTGAGGTTAAGTAACAAGTTGACTGCTAAAGAGCATCCACGGTTTTGTTGAGTCTCAGAGTGTCTTTGAAAGGTCTCTACCGTATCGGTTGAAGTGTCCTCATTTTCGTCGTTTATACGAGAGTTCTGTAATCTTTCAAGTGATCGAATTTTCAAGAGTAGTCGCCATAGCAATGGTATATCCAGTCACGAGACTTGTCTGGCAGTTGGAGTACCTGGCAGTCGCTCCAGAGTGTCAGAATCGAGGTTTTGGTCGTCTCCTGATCGAGGCCGTTATTCGACGGTTTAAGTGTGTTTCTGTCGACTGTGAGGCATCCCTCATTTCATACTACTCTCGGTTCGGTTTTCGACCACTCAACCGGTGGTTGTACTATAGGTCGACAGCAACATGTGTCATGGTTAGCGGACCAGTCTCATCTAGAGAGAGAAATCTAGTGTATTCAAACCTCTCCGATAAGACAGTCGGAAAGACCGTATGTAGTTTAGAGACGTTTCCACCCCCACCACCATCCAAAAAGATACCACCTTAGCGATTAGTCAAGAAACTAGATATGACATATCTATTTAACGATTGGTCCGTATCGTTGAATGATCCGATCTCTGATTGTAGATTTAATATGGATAAAGCTGGGATCTTTCTTTCTCAACAACGCGAAATACAGATTCGGCCAGAAATTATCAATTTTCTGTGTAGGAAACCAACTCCTTGCTAGTTCATATCTTATTTTTCGATGTTCATAGGTCGGATAACCACCTGGTAAAACTTTTCCGCTTTGGATTCTATCCATCATTTTGAAACTTATAAGCCCCAACTTTAGGAGACGTTGTAACATCACATTTCGCCTCACGAAGTAGTGTTTCTTCAGGAGTGTAACTAAACCCCGAGTTATGTTATAATTTTCTCTATCGACCATCTCATCATACTCTTTCCTGCTAAGTATAGGAGCGTCAGGTATAGTGTCGAGTTCCGACGCTGACTCTAAATGGGGATCTATGTCATAAACCTCTTCTGCAGAGATGGGACTTTCCCACTCCTCATTTAGATCCATTTTACGTATGACAGATTTATTTTAGTTGAAAATTTTAGTTGAAAACACACATTATAGTAGCTCGTGTTTATAGTCTGATTATAGAGGGTTGTTGAACTGACATACTTTTAAGACTTTGTAACAGAAATGTCGTATCATCAGTTATCTAGCACTGATATGAACTATATCATTTCGGTCCTAAAACAAGAAAGTTTCTTGATTTCATATTAAGATATGAAATCTTTGTCTTAATCTCCTAAAATGGATTTAGATTTGTACTTGAAGTACAGGAAGTGTTTTCTACAGACCGCGAGAAAGTTCAGTACCTGCTCTTACGTGATCTCTCTGCTATATTCGAGCAACAATCCAGGTTTCTTAGAAACCTACCGGAAGAGTCATCAGATGCACTATAGAGACAAGAAAGTTGAAGTCGACTCTAAACATGCTAGTGGTATTTTAGCTACTTTCAATCTTAACGTGACCGGTGTGAGACCTTATGAGACCATCATCGGATACCGACCAGTAACGCAAGGTACTCTGGTAACTGTATATGGAAAGTCTCTCGGTCCAGATAAAGAGAGTCTTGACATTCTCAGATCATCTCCTAGTCACTGGGAGCAGTTTCTAACTCGTCTAGACTCGATCGAGTTCTTTCGAGGGATGACTCGAGAAGAGAAGTGTATCTATATGGAAGAGGAGCAGTTGGTGACAGATACTGACTTAGCAGAGGCAGAGACTGAACTTGAAGTCGTTCAACTTGGGACTGGTTACTTCTCGGAACTAGAACCAGGAGATATTGAACAGTTACTAACAAAACGTTTGCCAGCTCTTGAAGTTAGGAACATGTTTCCATTCAAGATCGGGTCGAATGCGAGACGTAACTCACTAGCTCTCATCCGGTCATTCTGGAAGGTGTACACAGCTCAAGATGTAGACAACAGCTTCACTGGGACAGTGATAAAAGTGGATGATGGCGACATTTACGTTTTCGACCAGGTTCCCAAGAAGTATGCTTTCCGAGCTGGAAAGTACACTCCCGAAGAGTTCACTAAAATCGGCATTCAAATTGGCTCGAATACAAAGTATAACGAGGATTCTTTAACACGTCTCAGTTTACAGTTTCACAGTCCTGACATTGACCTTAAGACACTAGACAGAGAACTCTCATTCTTGACTCTTGGAGGTCTCAAATCTTTGGTTCAAAAGCTAATCCGTTTTCGACCTCTAAATGTCACCTTCCGAGGTGATCTGACCTACCGTACAGGAGACGTTCTTATCCGGTCTCTGGTCACAATGTTGCTACATGCTGGATCTTTCGTACCGGATATTCAGAGGTACGTGGGAGGTATCGAATCGTGTCTAAAACGTCTCGCAGTCACTATCGTTGAAGACTCTTATGTGAGCGACTTTACCGCTATAGTTCGTCTCCTAGCCGGAGCTCTGGTAGCTCAACGTTCTAAGATGTGGAAACCGACTGAGACTTACCTGATACAGGTCTTCGAGACCGCACTGGAAGCACTCAACTCAGATGAGTACTTTGAATGGAAGATTGAAGACTACTCTCCACTCGTCCTCGGAGACAGTCCAGACCAGTTCACAGTCTCTTCATATCTCATCGATGAGATTAGGTCTCTCAGAGGTGACTATCAACTCTTCCGATCACTGGTTCGAAACAAAGGTAAACACAGAAAAGCTCACTCGACAAGACCTGACCGGATGCCTGTTTGGCACTGTATTGACCAGCACTGGGTACCAGATTTTGTCTACCTCTTTCCAGTTGAGACTGTCACCTCGTTGGCAGTTACCAGTCTCGAACCGTATAGTAAAATCCTATCAGAAGTCTTCCATAAAGTCACTGGTTTCAACACTCGAAAATCAGACTATAAGACTTCTGATTTCAACGACTTGAAGACAGGATCCTTCATCCAGATAGTCAAGAGAGCTCAACTTCTGGCCTATCAGATTAAGACGACTTCGTATCGACCTCGTAATGTTCTCTCTACTTTTGTCACTGGAGAGTACAAACTAGACCGTTCATGGATAGCTGGTATGGTTGGTGTCATCGAAAGCTATCAGAAACCACCAGTTCTAATCACACTCAAACCTCAAGATCCAGAACAGTTTGTAGTGGTCAGAAGACCGAGTCGAGACATGAAAGAACACACGATCACAGCTGAACGTGAAGAGGCTGCCATTGAAGAGGCTAAACGTATTCTCAAGCGAGGAGTCAAACTCGATAAGATTGTGAGCTCAATTCCAACTCTCAAGAATGCAACTCTCATCCGATCAGAAGATGATGATGAGATCTTCACCTTTCAGGTGAATGGTCAAAACAAGACCTGGGAAGAGGTCTCTCATATCATCTTTAAAGTCCCTCAGTTAACTTCTTCAAAGAGTCTCTTTGAGTGGTCTAACGGTATCGAAATAGACGCCGACAAGAAGCTATCTTTAGACAATGGAAACACTATCCGGAGAGCTCTCACTTATCTTACCGGTTTCAAACCAGTCATTGAACTTCCAAAGATCTCACGAGATGGAGGTGGTACTAAAGGAGCTGTCTCTGTTGATGACGTAGCAGTCTACCAGTTCCTTCTTGAGCTGTCAACTCTATATCCAGCTGCTCTCCGTAGAAGAGAAGGTTCCATTCAGATCTTTGATGTTGTAAACGGTCCGATCTTGTGGTCTCTAGTTGACTGGCTGAGGAGTAAAATGAGAGTCTCCTTCGACTCACAATGGCCTGTCATCAAGAAGCCTGAACGGAAACCATGGTCACATCAGGAAGAGTCTCTCCGTGAGATGATTGAAGTCCACAAGAATGGACGGAAAGGACACTTCCTATGGATTCCTGTCGGTCTCGGTAAGACCTTCATCGTCCTCTCGTACGTACGCTACCTGGCTACTAAAAAGACACTACCACCGTACATCATCTATACACTTCCAGCTTCAGCTCTTGCCAGTATCATCAACGAAATCATAGTCTTTGGACTCGATTTTGAAGTCATGATTCCGACAAAATCTATACCAAAGGACCATCCGTTTAGAGACAAAATCAACAACTCCTGTACACCAACTCGACATAAGATCACGCTCATTGAACATGACCATTTGAGACGTTGTGAAGAGCAGTTGACAACACACATTACTGAATCTCTCTTCATCATCGATGAGGTCCATAAAGCACTCAATGAGACGAAAAGAACTGCTCTCGCTCTTCAACTGTCACATCTTGCAGTTGACTTCATCGCTCTCACAGGTACACCTATCATCGATACAAACATATATAAGCTCATCTGGTGGCTAGAACAGATCGTCCCGTTTGAGGTCAATGAACTCAACTTCTGGGTTGCAGCTAACAGTATGGTTGCAAAGAAAGTAACTACTGGTGTTATCGTCAATACATTACAATATGAGGCTCCGATGACTGAAGATGAAACTACATCCTATAAACGTCTCGTCGGACCAGTCCTCGGTGGTACTAATCAGAATCCTAGGATTGAAGATATTAACCGAGCTCTTGATATCTGTTATACTACATCGACACGAACTCTTGTTCAACTGACACTTGATAAACTCAGACAAAAAGAAGGTGTCATGTTAGTAGCTAAGAACGTCTCTCATCAAGAACAACTTGCTAAACTACTTGTAGAAAGTGGAGTAAAAAGTAGAGACATCTTCTTAATCACTAAGGACAAGACTATATATTTTACTGACGAAGCAGTTGAAAGTGGTAAAGTACACGACTACAAAGTTGTTATCGTTCCAATCCAAAAGTCTGAAGGTTATACACTAACGAGACTCAAAACTATGATTACTGGTGTATATCCTAGTAACAACGCTACTCGAGAACAGATTGAAGGTCGTATCAACCGTATCTCACAAAAATCGAAAACAGTTGACTTTATAACAGTTCACACTGGAATCTTAACTTACATCATGAATAAACATGTCGATGCAAGAAACATCTCCAAAGTTCTCCAAAACATCGCTCAAAATATTGAACTATAGAAAAACTTCTTGCCATGAAATAGTGTATGACTATACACTAAAATCGTAAATATCAGACTACAGTTGATAACTCCAGACTGGCTTAGTTAGAACCGTCATACCAAAATTGATACTTTGGATACAAGTCCTTATTTTTCTTGATGTGATCTTGAAACTGTGCAAATAGTTGACTGTCACGTTCTTCATCAAACATAAACTTCTCAACTTGAGAAGAAGTCTTTGTGTTCAATGTATACACAAGGTCAGTCAGCGTTGACATTTTTGGAAATGAAATCCCTATTTTCCATTTCTATTATTAAGCATATATTCACGCAAACAGTTAGCAACTGGTCCAGTGTCATCTGGATGTTTCTCCAAAAGATTCTTAACTAGACCTAGAAGTTTATTCCTTTCAACGATAACTGTCTCCAAACCATCATATTCTTCAAGATAATATCTATCATAACTAGGATCAGTATCATCAATCACTTGAATTTTTAGCTTGCAATACTTGTCACCTGCTTCATCACCAAGACGCTTAACAACATCAACAAGACGAGGGTCGCTTCTGGATAGCTTATAAACGTCATAACCAGTCTTGAGACCAAGTTCTTTCATAGCTCGTTCAGAAAGCCCGAAACCTCCATATACTGAGTTATATACGACTTCGAGCATTTCTTGAAGTTGAAGGACTCAATTTCACTTAGTACACATCAAAGTAGAGCCAGACGTAGGAACCAAAATAGAGACAGGTCGCTATTGTCTTGATTAAGAAATCTCCTTTGTGGTAGATTTGTACAAGACAGTTGAGACAGTAGATAAGTCTCAAACCAGTGAAGAAGGTGTACTTGTAGAAGACAAGAGTTAACGAGTAAGGTAGAATACTTGATAAGTGGATGAAAATATTTGTGGTTTCAATAGCTGCAAATGCTTGATAGATATCGGTCTCAAGAGTCTCTGGTAAGTGTATAAAGCCAAGTAGACAACCGATATGATGTGCTGAAAAGACAATATCTTGAGTGTACAGACAGTAGATCAGGTCTACACTGTAGTAAGTGATAGCTAACCTTCTCGACTTGTCAGGAGACACTAATGGAAGCCAGGAGTTGATGAGAGCGTGAACTAGTGCCGGCCCATCATCTGAGTACGTATATAGTGGCAATGTCAACAACCACAACAGGTACATTTCTACAAATGTACGTTTCTCTAACACATTCTGACATTTTCAAGATGACATTGACACCGGTTCTTATAAACCCAACCTTTGTTGTGCATCCATCGAATAAGCCTCCTTATTCTCTCATAGAAGAAATATCCTGCAAAGTCAACGATAAACTCGTTAACCGAAATTGAAGCTTCATATCCTATAGTTTCGACCTGATGGTACCATCCCTTTGGTATGAATAGAGCTTGTCCTATCTGGATGGTAAAAGTCAAGATGTCATCTCGTCTAATTTCTTTAGCTAGTGGATACTTTGTGAGATGCTCAACATCCTGACTTAACACTAAATCAAGGTCAATACAACAGTCGGTTGAACCAGTGTCGTACTGTTTATTTTCATATAGATATTGTTTGTATGATGGGTTGAGAACATGAACTCTTTTTGTACCCTTAAATTGCATAAGAACACTATCCTGAGGATCTCGATGAAGACCAGTTTTTGAACTTGGAGAACCGACCCAAAGTAGAAGTTCCCGTTCCCAACCAGTATTAAGAATAAAAGATGGAAAAGCTCGGGTCTCAAGTAATTTAGGTGCTATGTTTTGTACATTCTGTTGTTTCATGTACCCTATCACGTTCCCCTGTAGACAACCTTTTACAAAGTCATATGATGACTTTCTTACCTTTGTTGAAGTACCTAGTTCATCAACTCCACATTGTTGAACGTTAACTGGAACATTTTCGATATAGTTTTCAAGAGACTTCCAAACTGTAGTGTCATACGTTCCATTACAGTCTAACAATATAGGGTGGTTAAACCTCATTTTTAGATATAAGATAAACTATAAATGGATGTTGTTAAGTTACTCATGTTCACGTTCCAGATCACAAACCTGTGAATCTGGGACTTGTGCCAACATAGACTTCCGAACAAGGTCCGTAATGATATCAGAACGTGAGATGCCAAGTACACGTTGATGCCAGTTGTCTGAGCTGAAACCACCTGTACTGGCTAGATAGCTACCTAGAGTTGTTGAATCCTGAACTCCCAGATCAGTAAGATAAGAGTCGACAACCCCTCCTGGAATGATACGCGTGTCAATATGAACAGTAGGATCAGAAGATGAACTGAGAACAGTCACTTCTTGATGATTTGGTTGTAGAATGAGTCCACTTTCAATCGCAAGACAGGTTGAGTTATTGTTTTCATGGTAGTTGAAGAAGCGATCCCACTTGTTCCAGATCTTGTTAAGTTCAATTCCGCGATTCAAAGCACCTTCAGTTGTCTTCTCTAGCGAGATCGGTTGCGGGGCAATTCCTGAATCTGTCTCCGTCAGGAATAGCTCAAAGTTGTTACTCTTGGTAACCAGAGCTTGATAGACTCCAAGAGCCTTAACACGACTGGTACTAGCTAGAAGATACCCTTCGAAACAACGCTTGTTAGTCTCCAAACCCATCGCATCAATTGATGAGAGTAGACAAGTCTTCCCGTTACCTTGATAATGACCCTCGTTGAAATGGTGAGCTCGAATAGAAGTCGGTGTCGAGTCAGTGAAGTAGATAGTCTTGAAAGGTCCATTCAGCAACTTCTCAAAACTGTTGTTTTCACCTACCATATGTGTTACATAAGCAGAGATCTTTTGAGCTCCGAAACTGGTCAACATCTTGGCACACTCCAAAAGTGTACCGCCACTATGAGCTAGATCGTCCACAATCAGAAACTCAACATTAGAATTCTTCCAGTCAAAGTTAGAGTTCATTCCATAAGTCTCATTAACTGTCACCTTCCGAGAGAGTGGGTTGACTGGATCTCGTAGCTTAGTACATACAATCATAGGATAACCTTGGAAGAATGGAGAGAACCTCTTATAGCTACCATCATCTGGAAAGACAATTACAATGTTCTGACAACGAATCCTTCTCTTCAGTAGTGGGATTGCTGAATGATGTTCTACATGGACTCCATCACGAAGATAGAAGAGTGACACTGGTGCATGAGCATCAAGGAAGTGAATTCGAGCAGGACCCTTCCGTGTGATTGGTTGTTCTGAAAGCTTACGCAGCTCTACTTCAGCTGTTGCAAGAACACCTGGTTCTGAGACACGTTCCATAGTTCCAGAAGGAAGATATGGAATGTAAATGTGTAGAGAGTCAAGACCTTGACGAGCGAGGACCTCCATTACTAGCATCTCCTGCCAGATGAACTCGGGTTGAAGACTCATGAAATAACGAACTTTGCGTTTCTTGAGGCAGGATGGAAACTTGATGTTGTGAGTTCCATCTGGAAAACGACCCCACTGAATTGGGAGATAGTAACCATCTACCTGTCGTGCAAGGTACTCCAGAGCAGGAGACGAAAGGATAACAGATACATTGTCAGTCGGAATCTTGACTTCGTTAGGAGCTGGCTGATAACGAATAATCTTTGACATAGGTCCTGAGAAATAAATATATGCATGATACTGACATTGAATGACACTTGACAAGTTTTCAACCACACCAGCATCTGCCATAAATAGACCACCATAAACACGTCCTCCTTGCTTCTCGACAAGCTTCTTCAAAGCGATGAAAGACCCGCCAGTTGCAATAACATCATCAATAATGATAACATTACTACCTGGTGTAATCGAGTTCTTACGCATACAGATTGTATCTTGACTGTACTCAGTTCCATATGAAATCTTATCTACAAGATCATCTGGAAGTTTTCCATTCTTTGGAGCGAAAACCACTGTTAGTCCGAGACGTGTTCCAACTTCGGCAAAGATGTAGCCACGCGAGTCTGGAAGAACAAGATATCCAACTGTAGGATAATGACGTCGAATTGTGGTTACAAACCAGTCAATCACTTGACGCAAAACTAGTGGATTCTGTAGCATTCCAACTACATCATAAAATGGAACATTGTGATGTTCAATACGAGGAACCTTACTACGAAGCCCAAATGCAGATGACTCCATGAGTACTTGCTTACTCATCAAGAAATAAATTTTCATTTTTAGGGGAATTTGGTTTCTAACCAATCTGCAATATCATAAGTTCTCCAACATCTTGTTCATCCATTTTATTTCTCACATATAAAATGGAGGTTATTGATCTTGAAGTCATCACTTCTTTACCAGTTTATTCGGAGTGTATGATTCCAGGGATCTCCAATGAAAGTTACATGTATAATTTCTTGTTGGTATATTGGAACCGCGTTCGACGAATGGTCGAAATATTCGATCCAGAGTACCGTGAAAAAATTGCTATCACACTCATCAAAAATCGTATTGACATAATAAACTACAATAAGTTATCTTCGGATGAAAAACAGGAATATGTTCTTAAACTATATAACTATCGAGAAAATGACTCTGAAGAAGTACTTGCTAAGAGACTTGTTGCTTTCAGTGTTATAAATAAGGATGCTCCTGGTTTTGGAGGAAATGGTCTTAAACCTTTCACAATTGTAGAAGCATCTAAACTGATCCAAGAAAATAGATCTGGTATCAAGTATAAGGATAGAAACTATAGTGTACTAAACTATTATGAAATGAAATCTGGTTTTAACTATCGAGATATCAAATGGGAAAAACTCTTTCATATTACACAGTTAGAAAACAGTTTTGTATCCAAAAATATCCCATTTGAAGTAGCTGATTATGCAAATAATAAACTCTACTATTTTAAGAAGATAATCGAACCTCCAGCTTGGGATCAAGCAAACAAGCTTATCCAGAACCGTCTAGAACAGTCAAAATTTGATCTAGTTAAACAACATATCGAAAAGAGATTCCAAGAACTTGAACAGATCCTGACACGTAGAAAGACGGCTGTAGTTCTGTTTCCAGGCAAGAATTCGAAAAACCACTCTCTCGGTACTGGCATCGCAGCGACTGCTTGGAAGGACAAGAACATCCATAAGAGGATGGTAGATCTCATTTCTGGGCTTGTTGAAAAGATGAAGAAAAAGTACGCAAAGAGGGTCCAATTTGGAGCTGTTGGATTCAAGGAACTACTTCAAGGTTCTCCCTTCGAGAAGGACTGGAAAGGTGATCCTTCACTTGATTTTGTACATGTCTGGGGAGCTAATGACAACAACTGGAACACAAGGAACAACACTTTGAAGAAAAAATTAGGTGCAGCTCAAGCGTCTGTTCTCTATCAGCGACCAGGTGTTTTTGGCATTGTAACGATGCCAACAGACGACAAGTCAATCCTGGACAAGGACGTCAACCTCGAGGACTACTTTAATACTCTGTCTCTAGTCCCTGATTCGACACCGAGTCAGTATGTGGCACAAGGATCTTTCGGGTGTGTATACACACCAAACATTCGCTGCTCTTCTGTAAAAGATCCGTCTTCTCCTATTCAAGTTTATGACAGTAGCGGAGCTGAAAAGTACCTCAAGATCCGGTCTACCGATCTGGTCTCTAAAGTGTTCGGTTCAAGTTATAATCCCCTGATTGCTAGAGAGATCCGAAATGAGGTTGATGAGAATCGTAACATTGATCAAATTGACCCGGAAGGGAAGTTCCACTACGGTGTGAAAGCTATCTGTAGGATCGAAGCTCAACCAACTGAAGCCTCCAAATGCAGTCTCGAACAGGCTCGAGTGCGAGATGCTTATCAGATTATATATGAGTATGGAGGAGTCGATTTTTCGAAGTACATCTACAGCACAACGCTCTATCCTAACGTGTTTTTCTCTAGCCTTCAAAACCTCTTTAAAGGTCTGGTAATGATGCGGAATAGTAGTTTCTCACATCTTGATATCAAAGCTCTTAACGTCGTCGTGAAGGCGACATCAGATAATCTAAACCTATCATGTAAGTACATTGACTTCGGATTGTCAAAGAAGTGGGAACAGGTCACCACCACAGAGGTACCTGATATAGCCAGAACCTGGCCAGAAGAAAACTCTTCTTCGATTGAAGGGTACATGAAAATGCCAGACCCGAAGAAGAGATTCTTGATGTTAAATTCATACATCTACTTCTGCTATCCAGTTGAGATGTGCTTTCTTAGACTGGACTTCTTCCATATCATTGTGAAGTATTTGAATACTAAAAGTCCGGAAGAACTCACAGTCAGTTTTGCAAGTATGTCGTTTGCGCAGCCTGCTGCTGGTATACTTTGGTATGATCTGCTGGCCACAGAGAGAAATAAGTTTACTAATGAAGGTAATGAACTAAATAACCGGATTA
>Ga0172367_10007017_pt1 | contig 13027 bp, 16 predicted proteins | sample Lak10m_FD_114542 | JGI IMG/M metagenome (GOLD analysis project Ga0172367, IMG submission 114542) | Freshwater microbial communities from Kabuno Bay, South-Kivu, Congo - kab_022012_10m | ecosystem: Environmental > Aquatic > Freshwater > Lake | place: Democratic Republic of the Congo: South-Kivu...
TAAAAATAAACATAAAAATGATCCTGTGGCATGCGGAGAGTTACAAGAAATTGTGGGTGGTGTTAGAAGACCTGCTGCTCTACAGCAACAAGGGGGACAAGACAAAAACAAAGGTTCATTCCTCTGGGACGCTGTGAGATTCAGCAACAAAGTTTTCTGTGTTATCAATGCTGTGAGAAATTCTGCCAATTACGATTATGTGATATGGATCGATGCTGATACTTTTACATTTAGACCTATGCCTCTAAGTTTTCTTGAAACTATATTACCTCGAGATACCATGCTTACCTTTTTAGGAAGAGAACGATATGCATTGAAAGATGGTGGCAAATATCCTGAATGTGGATTTGTGGGATATAATTTACGACATAATAATATACAGGAATTTGTTGCCGAATGGGAAAAATTATACATCACAGATGAAGTGTTCAACTTGTTGGAATGGCACGATAGTTTTGTATTTTGGCATTTAACAAGAAAATTTCAAGAAAAATATAAGATCAAATTGAATGACATCGGTTATGGAAAAAATGTAAAAGGTTTTCATGTATTCGTAAACAGTGAATTAGGATTATATATAGATCACATGAAAGGTGGAGATAGGAAAAAACTTGGCACTAGCGCTAGAAGTGATTTGAGACTTCCAATGAAAGATGCTCCTGCCAATGTGTGGGAAATTGACTATTGGAAAAAAGCACCAGGATCCTTGAAATGAAAATAGCTTTATTTCCCAAAAATGGCAGCCTGAACAGCAAACCTGTCTTCGCAGCTCTCGTTGAACATCTTCGATCGACCGGAGAAAACATATCAATTGATCGAGACGAAGATTGCGACGTGGCAGTGATCTGGTCAGTGTTGTGGTCCGGTAGGATGGCAGCGAACAGGAAGATATGGGACAGTTTTCAGCAAAAGAAAAAACCCGTGATAGTGCTAGAGGTAGGAGGTTTGAAGAGAAATATTACCTGGAAGATGGGTATTAATGGCATAAATCGCGAAGCAGATTTTGCAAATGATTCATTTGACTCTGCTCGCTGGCCAAAATTTAACCTAGGGATGAAGCCATGGAGGCAGCATGGCAAAACAATAATAATTTGCGGTCAGCATGATTCTAGTCATCAATGGAGAGGCAAGCCAAATATGCCAAATTGGATAGATGAACAAATTGCCGAGATTCGTCGATATAGCTCAAGGCCAATATTGGTGAGACCGCACCCCCGAAATATTTTTGATTTTGATCAAAAAAAATTTAAGGATGTAATAATGAGCAAGCCAAAGATGGAGACAAAAACATATGATGACACAGATTTTAAAAAAGTATTATCTCTGCATGATGCTTGGGCAGTGGTAAATTACTCAGCAAACACAGCAATAGAATCGGTGATCAACGGGATACCTGTGTTTGTTGGTGATGCCAGCCTGTGTTACGATGTGGGCAACACTTCATTTGCCAATGTTGAAGATCCACGCATGCCCTGCAGAATAGAGTGGGCCAACAAGTTGGCCTACACCGAATGGACCACTCAGGAAATAAGAGAAGGACTGCCATGGAACAGATTACGCAATAGATTACTTGAGAAATATATCAAATGACTGCGATTTCAAGCGTAAACAAACCAGAAATAAAACCAATCATTTGGGAACCGTATTTGGGCGAAGAGGTAATAGTCAAAACGATCATAAAAGGAGGAAAAAAAATACAGGAAACTGCATTTTATAAAGACAAAGTAAATGCAATTGCGCAAGGCAACGCATATATCATCGGAAATGGTCCATCTAGAAAAGATTTTGACCTTACTCGATTGAAAGAGTCCGGACAGACATATGGATGCAATGCACTGTACAGAGACTTTATTCCCGATTATCTTTTCATGGTAGATTCCAAGATAAGCAAGGCCATAGTGGACGAAGAAGTTTATAAAAAATGCGTATGCTATGCTCCGTCATTGGAAGTTAATCGTTATCCTGACACTCTACATTTGATCCCAAACAATCCTTATTGGGTATCGGGCAATCAGGCCATGTGGACGGCATGCATCCATGGTCACAAAAAAATTTTTCTAATTGGTTTTGATTTTAGAGAATTTGGCAGGGGTAAGCTCAACAACATCTATCAGGACACTGCTTTCTACGGAGAGCGGCATAGCGACCTAATATTCAATGCATGGCTGTCTCAGTTCAGAAAATTGATAAAGATGCGTCCTTACTGCCAATTCACAGTGGTACACAATGATCCTCCAGAATATCTATATCATCTGCAAACAGGAACGGATCTAAAAAATACATTCCTGATAACGTACAAAGAATTTACTGAGAAAGTCCTAGTCCGATAAATTTAAACCTTGGCCTGAAACTATAAAAAGTGCTGTTGTGGTTGCCAGTGTCCTTCTTCAGGGCAAACTGATAGAGATGTATCATTTCATGCGCCAGCGTTTCAATGAAATCTCTTTTGTTGTGATATTTCTTCAACATCTCTAACTCAAATCTTTTGGGATTTTTGTCTGGATATGCACACACCTGCCCCATGGCCCTCTTCAACCATTTCTTGATGGTGATCTTGTGAAAATTTGGCAGCTCATTGTTGAAAACTGCTTTGTTGATGTAACGGAACCACATGTCTATGGCACGCCTGCTGGTAATATATGGCCCTTTGTGATTAAGGGTTTCTTCCACTATTTTTCGCCTCAATTTTAGTGCTTTTTTCCTTCTCATAAAATTGCCAACTTAATTGACTTTCTTGTCTTGTGTGCTATACTGTAATTATCCAAAAAATGACAAATATCAACCAACCACGAACCCTGGAATCTTTAGAATACGCCATGCGTATTTTAACCTATAATACAGCTCCTGCAAACCAACCCCTTAGGTCTGGAGCACATGACAAAGATTTTAAAATCATACAGAGTCTGGCAGATGCCCCTTATGCATGGACCGAGAAACAGGGCAAACTGGCCATGATGTTCCTCAAGAGATACAAGACCTTGCTGGACAAGTTTGGCTACAACACGGATGAGCTGATCAATAATCCCAGATATGATCAACCATTCAGGATCATAAATTTTGAAAAAAATGTTAACGTGTTCTCCGCCGAAGACGGCAGAGAAGTTCTGGAGATGAGGTTTCCTTATAATGAAAAAATAATACAGTTGGTGAGATGTCTTAAGAAAAAGACCCAGGACCTGGTGCCCATGCTGTATGACGGAGAGACAAAAAAGTGGACCATGAACTACACAGACACTGTGGCGTACTACATATCATTAATAGCTGTGAGATATGATTTTAAAATTCTCAACAATAAAATTTTGTTAGACTATGAGGAAATAGCCAACCACAAGAAAACTTACCTACCATTGATTGCGGATGTGTGTAATGATTCGATCAGGTTGATCAATGCGCCAACATCACTTGCAGAATATTGGCAGAAACATTGTCAATCACTGTCATATCTGCAGCAGAGAGATCAACTAAAACAATTTTCTATCTCATATGTGAGGAATAATTCTTCGCCCGCATCCACCCTGGCGGAAAAGATCGCCTACGCCATGCAAACTGCTCTGTTCGTGGACAGGAAGGTTTATGACAAAAAGACTTTGCTGCAGGCCATTGTAGAATTGGGAGACCTGCCCGCACTCTGTCCATTCAGCGGCGAGCTGGCAATCAAAGATGAGATAACATCAGCATATGAATGGTTGCAAGAATTTGAGGCAGCTGGCATAACCAAAGACAGCATCGCATTTGGTTTTGAGTTCAACCCCCCAATGTATCCAGATCCGAATCCCGAGGTGGAGCAGTTTCCATCTCCAGACTTCGTCTATGGTGCGGACACCCCTATTGAGGAGCGTGAGAAAATATATAATCAATGGAAAACCCTGCATGCATTGAGCGTCAGCAACAGAAAGATCTCTCCACAGACCAAAATTATATTTGTGAGAAACAAAATACCAAGAACATTATTGCGATCGGGTATCAAGCCCAAGATAGCATTCATGCTGCAGGACACACTTATGTGGGCCATGAGCACCAACACACTGGACAGGCTGGTTGAAAGTTTGCCAAAAAAATTGTATTATATGAGTCAGAAACCATCTGACAAGATACTATCCATATGAGCTCATGCAAACTGATAATTAAAGACGAAGTCAACGTTAAATTTGAAAATCTTTCTTTAGATCACAGGAAGCATCTCAGCAATAAATTTAAGTTTGAGATACCTTATGCACGACACTTGCCGGCAGTGAAATTGGGCAGATGGGATGGCAAGGTCAGTTTCTTTGGACTGGGTGGCAACACCTACCTCGCCCTGGTTGGAGAAATATTGCCCATACTGGAAGATGCTGGAGTGTATGTGGAACTGGAAGATCAAAGGACCCCGCACAACTTTGAGTTCAAACTGATAGATCAAGATTATCTATCCACGATCAACTGGCCAAAAAATCATCCTTGTGCCGGACAGTCCATAGTGTTGAGAGACTATCAGGTGCAGACCATAAACAAATTTTTAGAAAATCCACAGTGCATACAGGAGATAGCCACGGGGGCAGGAAAGACCATAATCACAGCAGCTCTGTGCAAACTGGTGGAGAATTATGGACGTACTCTCACTATCGTGCCCAACAAGAGTTTGGTCACACAGACCGAAGATGATTTCCTGGCATGTAATCTAGATGTGGGGGTGTACTACGGTGATAGAAAAGAACTAGGCAGACACAACACCATCGCCACCTGGCAGTCATTGAACGTGTTGGAAAAGAAAAGCAGGGACGACGAGACCACAGCATTCTTGGAAGCCATAGACAACATCAACACAGTGATAGTGGACGAGGTGCACATGGCCAAAGCGGACGTGTTGAAAAGGATGCTGACAGGGCCATTCTCCAAGTGCGGCATACGTTGGGGGCTCACAGGCACAGTGCCCAAGGCCGACTATGAGTTCTTTGGACTGCGATGCAGCATAGGTGAAGTGACCAACAGGATAGCTGCCAAGGAATTACAGGACAAGGGCGTGCTGGCACAATGCAAAGTGAATGTTTTGCAGACCCAGGACCATCCCGAATTCAAGAACTATCAGGAAGAATTGAAATGGCTGACCACGGACGAGACTCGCATGTCTTGGATTGCAAAAACCATTACAGATATAGCGACCACAGGGAACACGATGATACTGGTGGACCGAATATCCGCTGGAGAATTGTTGGAGGAAAAGATACTCGACAGCGTGTTCATATCGGGTTCCACGAAGAACATGGAGAGGAAGGAACATTATGACGAAGTTTCTATAGCGCAACACAAGGTGATCATAGCCACCTATGGCGTGGCATCCGTGGGCATTAACATACCCAGAATCTTCAATCTGGTCTTGATTGAGCCGGGCAAGAGCTTCGTGCGTGTGATACAGAGCATAGGTCGAGGCATTAGGAAGGCAGAGGACAAAGATCACGTCAACATCTGGGATATCACCTCCAGTTGTAAGTTTGCCAAGCGGCATCTGGGACAGAGGAAAAAGTTTTACAAAGAGGCCAATTATCCGTATAATATAGAAAAGATAGATTATGAAAATCCTTACATTAGAAAATAAGACCTATATTCTGGAAAAGATACCAGAGTATGTGGATGACAAATTGAGATTCGCTGTGCTGGACAACTCGAATCCGGCCGACCCGGACTACTACTTCATACCGCTTATATTCCTTGAGTCATTCAACGCACCAGCGGCGGTGCTACAAATTGGTCCACACAAGATAAAGATGCCACTTGATTGGAAAATGATCATAGGAGATCCCGAACAGGGAGAATTGCATGTGCTGCCGCTGACCAGCTTGAATGATCGGGGCTTCAACGCCTTTATGTTCAATCCCATATCAGACTCAAAGCCCACGTTCGCAGAGGTGGACATCGTGGACATATACCAGGAAGTGAAGTGGTATTTCCCAAAAATAAAGTCAGGACAGATACTTGCAGTGCCTCTCACAGACAATGATGATCCTCCATGCGCATATTTTGTAAAGGACATATCAAGGCAGTCAGAATTTTTGGAATATGGAGCAGTATGGTAATGAAGAAAGATAATGTTGTTAAGATGGAAGCTCCAGTGATCATGGTCCCAGATAATCACGGTAATGAGACACCTGTGTTGATGAATAGACACTATGTTGATTGGATATTGGCACATGCCAAGAAGAAAAAACTAAGCATACTGGGCTACAGTCTCAAGCAAAAAAACATTGAGATTGTTTTTAAGAATCCAAAACACGCCTCTGTATTTGCATTGACATGGAGAGAAGATGAGTGAAAAGAAATTTTTTGAATTAAGAAACAGCATGAAAGCCATAGACTTCCGCAACAAGGATTATTATGACCGGGTGGACGACCAGGAGAAGGCACTATACAGTCCTTACATGACCATGAGATATGCATCGGCAGTATCGGGAGAAAGGTTTTACCAGGAGCACTATGTGGAGATGATAAATGAGTTCGTCAACAAGCATCTGTTCACGCTGAGTGGCAAGCATAAAAAACTTTGCTGGCAACTGACCTCCATGTGTGGCGGATTGAAACAACAGTTCCATCCTTACATCAAACCCATGAAAAAAACGCCCAATAAGTCTTTGCAAACATTGATGAACATATACCCAAACACCAAGATGTGCGATCTTGAGACCCTGGACAGGATAATAACTGACAGCGAATTGGAACAACTACTGGAAGATCATGGAAAGCAATCTTAACACCTGCACTTTCTGTGGCAAGAGTTTCACCAAGGAAAGAACCCTACAGGTTCATGTGTGCGAGCCCAAGCGAAGGCATCTGCAAAAAAATGAGAAGTGGGTGCAGAACGCCTTCATGGTGTTCCAAAAATTTTATCAAGTGCATCAGAATAATTCAAAGGTTAAAACTTACGAGGATTTCTGCAACAGCGCCTACTACAATGCATTTGTTAAGTTTGGTCGTTACATCATGAACGTGAATCCTCTCTATCCAGAGAAGTACATAGACTACGTGATACGCTCAAGGATCAAGCTGGATCACTGGGCAAGAGACGATCTCTATGAGACATATCTCATAGACACGCTCAAGACAGAACCCGTGGAGGCAGCACTGACCAGATCAATACAGACCATGATGGACTGGGCAGAGGAGCAGAACGTTCAGTGGGCGGACTATTTCCGTTTGGTCAACACTTCCAGGGCCGTGCAACATATACAGAATGGCAAACTATCTCCATGGTTAGTTCTTGGTTGTTCCGCGGGCAAGAAGATGCTAAAATCTTTTTCAGACGAGCAATTGCAAATGGTGCAGAGATTTATCAATCCAGAATTCTGGTCCAACAGATTCAGGACAAACATGGCCGACGCACTGTTCGTGCAGGAGACAGCCAAGGAGGCCAAAATTGAGTAACAATATCAAGTTTGAAGAAGGCATAGACATTGCTCCGGGAGATTGCATTATAGTGATCAAGGAAGATGGCTCAATTGGAGAGGTGATACTGCCGGAAGTCAACGTGCCTTCACAGGAAAGCAAGGGCTACAAATTGGCCTTGGAGGTGCTGGAGTTTATCGATAAGGAAAAAGGTGGGCTAATTAGGACAGCCGCTAACAAGAAAAAATATAACTGATGCCTGACGTAGATATAGATTTCGTGAACAGAGAACATGCGCTGAAATTATTCAAGCACGTGCCAGCCACAATAATCAAAGACGAAGAAGCGGAAAAGCACAAGACTGGTGTGTACTTCCAGGAAGTACCTGTTGATCCAATTAATAATTGCTGTAGTTTTGATTACAAGCACGCGGAGCAGCGCGGATATTTCAAGATAGATCTATTGAATGTAAATTTATATGAGGGCATTGAAAACGAACAGAAACTGGTGGAATTGATGCTGGAGGAACCAGATTGGGACATGCTTAAAGACAAGGCTATCGTGGACCAATTGTTCCATATCAACGGGCATTTTGACATAGTATCTAAACTTGAACCAAAAAACATAGAGCAGTTGGCTGCCGTGCTGGCAATAATCAGGCCGGCCAAAAGAAATCTCATGTACAAGTACTGGGAGGAGATTTTGAGAGAAGTTTGGGTGCGACCCAAAGACAACAGTTACTTTTTTAAGAAATCACACGCTGTGGCATACGCACAGGCGGTCGTGGTGCAGATGAACTTAATCAAAAGGAAAAAAAATTAAACTGGCCTACGCATCAACTGTATAGTTCTGCGCTTGATCCTCTTTTTAGATATATCGTCCAACCTAACCACAGGACCATGCACTATCTTGATGTCCTTTGTTGAAAGAGTAACTATAGTGCTTCTGAAATATTGAAAATCTTTCTTTAAGAATATATTAATTGGTATTTTTCGATTACTTTCCCACCACCATTGCATGCCAAGTTTGAGGAATTTCATTTTGTCAGCGGGCAGCATGATTCTGCTGTAGTCATAGAAGCTAGTGACTTGGTTGTCTTGATTTTGCACAATACCAACATATTCAAGATCTCCTTTGCGTATAAGTGACAAGAAAGGAAACTTGGTTTTAAGAGTTTCAAAAATTTGATTCATAATACATTCAATAAATACAGTGAGCAATGAACTATGCAAACTGTATCAAGGTATTTACTAAACAATCTGGTAATTGTTGGAATTACTGGTTATCACGGAAGGAATCCTGCTGTGTACGATAGGCGAATAAAGCTGTATAAAGGAGTATCCAATCCTATTTCTTTCACATTCAAGAACGAAGACCAGAAAGCACAAGATATCACGGCTAGAAAGTTTGAATTTACATTGATTGACCCGGAAAATCAAAGTAGCATAATAGAACGAGAATTGACCGTACTTGATGATGGATCAACAATTACAAAAAAAGGCACGGCTAAAGTTATTATCACAGAAGGAGATTTGCTTGATCTTGACGCTAAATTTTACAACTATGCTATCAGAGAAATTGATATTGGCGATTCAACATTAAGAACAGTCACTTTTGCAGATACTGCATATAATGCCGCTGGCACCATAGAAGTGTTGGATGGCGCATATCCAGACTTCCTTGACAGCACGGAGATCAACAACTTCACCAGCACCACAGGACCCCTGGACAATACCAGTGGGGCCATAGATGCCAACCCAGGTATCAACAACAACGTGGCGTTGCACACAATCGCTGTGTACACAAAATCTTTTTCAGGATCACTAAGGATACAGGGCACCATGGTATCAACTCCCGCAGACACTGACTATTTCAACATCACTGCCACAGGGGAGTCATCACCGATAACATTCTCGTCTTCCACAGCGGTCACCTATTACAACTTCACTGGGGTGTACGAAAATGTGCGATTCAGCTGGAGCAATGACAGTGGTAATACCGGGCGAATTGACAAAATACTATATAGACGTTAAACTGTAAGAATGAATCTGATTCAGTCTACAATTCTGACATCACTGCCGGCTGGAAGGAAAAAAACGCCATCAGGTTGGCTGAGCTTTAATGCGCCCTGTTGTGTGTACAATGGCGAGTCGCAGGACAAGAGGAAACGTGGCGGCGTGATGACCTCCGCTGACGGCACCCTGAGCTATCACTGTTTCAACTGTGGCTACACGGCCAGTTATGTGATCGGTCGCAAGCTCACTGTCAAAATAAAGACCTTGATGGGATGGCTGGGCATAGCAGATGACACCATAAAGAAATTGGCCATAGAGGCCATGCGCCATGAGGAAGCCGATGTCAAGTACGAGAAGAAGAAATTCGTCACGTTCCAGAAGAAGGAACTGCCCAAGAACAGTTTCAAATTAGAACATTGGTTGGAGAAATATGTGGCCAAGGATCTGACGGATCCGCAGTATGAGAAGATAGATCAATTATTAAATTATTTAAACAAGAGAGGCATAGAGCCAGAGTGGTATGATTTCTTCTACTCGCCCGATCAGACTGCTGACTTCCATCGCAGGGTGATAGTGCCATTCTACTGGCACGGTGATGTGGTAGGATACACAGGAAGATTATTTGACACACGAAACAAGGAGATAAAATACTATACGGAGACGCAGCCGGGCTATGTGTTCAACATGGACGCACAGGACTGGCAAAGGAAGTTCGTGTTGGTAATGGAAGGACCATTCGACGCCATAGCATTGGGTGGCGTGGCAATACTGGGCTCAGAGATCAGCGACACGCAGAGGGAACTTATACAGGAATTAAACAGGCAGGTGATTGTGGTACCGGATCGAGATCAACCAGGAACGAAACTGATAGATCAGGCAAAGGAGTTTGGATGGAGCGTGGCTTTCCCTCAATGGGACGAATTAGTGGTGGATGTGGCAGATGCTGTTGCAAAATATGGAAGATTGTTCACACTTCAATCAATATTAAGATCCACCGAGTCAACTGCACTAAAAATAGATCTTAGAAGAAAGATATATGGCTAATATTTCTTGGCACATCGAGCCAACAAGTAAATGTCTATTAGAATGCCCTCTATGCGATAGAACTTGGTTTTATAAAAAGTTTAAAAAAAGATTGACTCATGAGATAGACGTCAAGCAATTAATTAAATTCTTTGATGGACACTCTCCCATCGTGACTATGTGTGGGAATAATGGAGATCCTATCTATCATTCAAAGTTTCATGATTTGTGTACTGAACTAAAAAAAATAAACTGTACCATAAAGATAATAACCAATGGTAGCGGAAAAAAAAAAGAATGGTGGACATTACTTTGTAATACACTACATAAGCAAGACAGTATTATTTTTAGCATAGATGGATTAGAAGATACCAATCATATATATAGAAAAAATGCAAAATGGAATACAATAATAGATGCTATTTCTGTTGTCACAAAATTTCCAATAGGCACAACATGGAAGTTCATAGTTTTTAAACATAATCAACATCAAATACAAGAAGCCAAAAAATATAGCGAAAAATTGGGCATAAAAACTTTTCGTTTAGAAAAAAGTGATAGATGGCTTGACGAACAAAGCGAAAAATTTAAACCTTCTGTGGATTTTGTTGATTCTTATCATGAACATCAACGAAAAGTTTTACATACGCCAAACCATGAGATTAAGATGACCCCTTTTTGCTTGAAAAACGATGCTCCGTCTAATGAATTATATATAGATTCCGAAGGTAATTTTTATCCATGTTGTTGGATTGGTACCTATAGATATAAATTTAAATCAATATTTTCACCAAAAAAATTAAATTTTAACATTAAAAAGCACTGCATTAATGACATCATTGATCATAATGATGTTAAAATGTTTTTCCAATCAACAAAACACTATGAATCTGCAAGTGAATGTTGTAAACTACAGTGTGGAGTAAAAAATGGCTGATTACACATTTGACGTACAAAAGTTATATTTGGAAATGATGCTGGCCGATGCTGAGTCGTTCGCACGGGCACAGAACATCTTTGACAGCAACAACTTTGACCGAAAATTAATTCCTGTCGCCAAGTTCATCAAGGACTATGCGGAGCAATATAAGGTCTTGCCCGAAGTGGAGCAGGTCAACGCCAAACATGACGTCAAATTGAAAGCGGCAAAGGATCTGGATCCTTCGCACTTCACATGGTTGTTGGATGAGTTTGAAACATTCTCCAGGCACAAGGCGCTGGAGCGTGCAATATTAGAATCCGCCGACATTTTAGAAAAGGGAGAAGGACAATATGCGTCCGTGGAGGACAAGATCAAGGCAGCGGTCAACATTGGATTGACCCGAGATATAGGAACGGATTACTTTGACGATCCCAGAGGTAGATTGGAGAGATTGAAAAATTCCAATGGACAGGTCAGCACGGGCTGGGCCAACATAGACAAGAAATTGTTTGGTGGATTCAATCGCGGAGAGCTGAACATATTTGCGGGTGGCTCCGGAGCGGGCAAATCTTTATTTCTACAGAATCTGGCAGTGAATTGGGCCAGCGCAGGATTGAACTGCTGCTACATCACATTTGAATTGAGCGAGATGTTGGTGGCCATGAGATTGGATGCCATGATCACAAACATACCCACGAGAAAGATATTCCCAGAGATCGACAACGTTGAGATGAAGCTCAAAATGATAGCCAAGAAAGCAGGTGGTTTGCAGATCAAGTATCTGCCATCCGGCAGCACAGTGTTGGACATCAAGACATACATAAAAGAATTAGAGCTCAAAAACAAGAAGAAGATAGATTGCATATTGATCGATTATCTGGATCTCATGATGCCAAAGAGCAAAAAAGTATCACCGGCGGATCTATTCATAAAAGACAAATATGTTTCAGAAGAATTAAGGAACCTGGCAGTGGAGTCTAAGATGCTGATGGTCACGGCGTCTCAGCTGAACAGGGCCTCCGTTGAAGAAATTGAGTTTGATCATAGCCACATAGCGGGTGGATTGAGCAAGGTGCAGACTGCGGACAACGTATTTGGTATATTCACCAGCAGGGCAATGAAAGAGCGTGGAAGATATCAACTGCAGTTCATGAAGACCAGGAGCAGCAGTGGAGTGGGGCAGAAGGTGGATCTAGAATTTGACGTGGACACTCTGAGGATAAGAGACCTTGCGGAGGATCCTGAATATCAACAATTCAAAAAACAAACATCCACTATCTATGACAATCTCAAACAGAGAAGCAAGATATCCACAGATGGTACTGCCACAGATGCCAGGAGTGAGCCAGATCCAACCAAGGGAGACGAGGTGGGCAAGGTCAGAGCGACTGTGGAGGGCAGCAAATTAAGGCATCTATTGAACGAACTGCATTCCGATGAAGAACAGTAATGATATAGCATACATTTACGAAAAGTTAAGTCAACACTACCCAAAATATTCCAATCAGAAACCCAAAGCCAAAATATATTCCCGAGCCTACACCAGTCTCATAGGAGTCATGCTGAGTGCCCAATCACAGGACGCAAGAACAGCAGTGGCCTGCAGACAACTGTTCGCATTGGCCAGCACTCCTGAGGACATGATCCGACTCACACAAGCTGAGATCATAGAAGCCATCAGACCAGCAGGATTGTTCAATGCCAAAAGCAAAAA
>Ga0172367_10007021_pt1 | contig 13023 bp, 14 predicted proteins | sample Lak10m_FD_114542 | JGI IMG/M metagenome (GOLD analysis project Ga0172367, IMG submission 114542) | Freshwater microbial communities from Kabuno Bay, South-Kivu, Congo - kab_022012_10m | ecosystem: Environmental > Aquatic > Freshwater > Lake | place: Democratic Republic of the Congo: South-Kivu...
TCGACACAAGGCGACGCACAACTATGATCCGTCAGGGGACTTTGTCCCCCGACACCCCCTACCAAAGGCCGGCGGGCCTTTGGAAACCGTATACTGGAGTGGGGGGATCGTGCGCGTCGCCATAACCCGAAGGGAGGCCTCCATGACCAACCCGTTCGCCACCGCTACCGGCGTGGCTCTGGCACTGGTGGTGCTGGCCGGCACCGCCAGTGCCGGTGAGACACTTGAGGCCGTAAAGGCCCGCGGCCAACTCCGCTGCGGCGTCAACACCAGCCTCGCCGGCTTCGGCATTCCCGACAGCCAGGGCCGCTGGACCGGATTCGATGTCGACTTCTGCCGGGTGTTTGCGGCGGCCGTGTTCGGGGACGCCGAGAAGGTCACCTTTACGCCGCTGAGCGCCCAGCAACGGTTCACCGCGCTCCAGTCAGGCGAAATCGACGTACTGTCGCGCAACACCACCTGGACGCTGACCCGCGACAGCTCGCTCGGTCTCAACTTCGCGCCCACCACCTTCTACGACGGCCAAGGGTTTATGGTCACCAAGGCGCTGGGGGTGAAGAGCGCCATGGAACTGAACGGCGCCACCGTGTGCGTGCAGCCGGGCACCACCACCGAGTTGAACTTGGCGGATTTCTTCCGTGCCAACAAGATGAGCTTTGAGCCGGTGGTGATCGAGAAACTGTCGGAAGTCTTGAGCGCGTTTTTTGCCGGGCGCTGCGATGTGTACTCAACCGACGCCTCCGGCCTTGCCGGTACCCGGTCCTCGGTGGCGCCCCAGCCCGAGAACTATGTCATTTTGCCCGAGCTGATCTCCAAAGAGCCGCTTGGCCCGGTGGTCCGCCATGGGGACGATCAGTGGTTTGACATTGTCAAGTGGTCGATCTATGCCACGATTGAGGCGGAGGAACTGGGCATCAACCGGGCCAATGTCGATGAGATGCTCAAGAGCCAGAACCCAGCGATTCAGCGTCTGCTTGGGGTAACGCCCGGGCTTGGGGTTGCGCTGGGGCTGGCCGATACTTGGGCCTATACGATCATCAAGCAGCTTGGCAATTACGGCGAAATCTACGACCGTCACGTCGGCGCCGATACGCCCTTGCGGCTGGCGCGTGGCCTCAACGCCCTATGGTCCAGGGGCGGGCTGATGTACGCGCCGCCGTTCCGGTAAGATGCCTTCGGCGACCAGGGGCGCTGCCCCTGGACCCCGCCGGGGCCGCGGCCCCCGGACTCCTGTTAACGGGTGGGCGAAAGTTCACGGACAGGTTTTTATCAAGAGCGTCATGAGCGAACCATCCCCGGCGCCCGGCGCCACCGGCCGGCAGATACGCGATCTCCTCGGCCTGATGCCGGAAGGCGGACCCGCAATCTGCAATTTCGCCATCACCAATCTCTGCAACGCGGCGTGCGACTTCTGCGGCTACGCCCGCGACCGCCTGCCGGCTACGGCGCAGCGGATGGCCGATACCGAACGCGCCCTCAAAGCGATCGATATCCTGCACGCCCGCGGCGTGCGCTACCTCACCTTCACCGGCGGCGAACCCACTTTGCACCGGGGCCTGCCGGCACTGATCGCCCACGCGGTCGCGCTCGGCCTGCGCGCCTCGGTGGTCACCAACGGCTTCACCCTGCGGCAGGAGCGGATCGAGGCCCTGGCGGCGGCCGGACTGCGCACGCTGTTCATCTCCATCGATGCTCCCACCGCTGCCGCGCATGAGAACAACCGCGGCCTCAAAGGCGTGGCCGAGCGCATCCGCGCAAGCCAGACTGCGCTGGCCGCGCACGGGGTCAAAACCGTCGCCTCCGTCACCATCAACCGCTTGATCGACGACTACGATTCCCTGTGCGCCTTCCTGACCGCGCTCGGCTTTTCCACCGTCACCTTCAGCTATCCCAAGCGCATCGCCCATTCCTCGTCCCGCGTCTTTTCCGCCTCCTCTGCCCTCATCGACTATAGCGATCAGGAGCTGATCGAGGCCTTCACCCACATCCGCGCCCTCAAATCCCGCTTTGCGGTGCTCAACTCCGACGAGTCGCTGGCCGAGATGATCCGCCACCTGCGCGGCGAGCCGGAACTGTTCCCCTGCTTCGGCGGCTTCCGGTACTTTTATCTCGATTATAACTTCGACGTCTTCCGCTGCGACTATCTGCCGGAGCGGATGTGTACGATCGAGGACTTCCCCGCCACGCCGGCCATCCGCGATGGCTGCACCCAGTGCATGAGCGACTGCTACCGCGACGCCAGCGTCATGCTCGCCTTCCCGGTCGCGCTGGCCGATGCCCTGGCACACATCCGCCGCGGCGCGCCCTTGGCGGCGCTGCGTACGCTCGGCGCTGAAAGCACCCGGCGCTCGGTGGCGGCGCTCGTTCATGAGTGGCAGACGCTGAAAAAGCACGCGCGGACGGGATAGCGGCACTCCCCCAATTATTTAAAAAAAGGGGGGGCCTGGGGGGCCGATCAGGCCCCCCAGTTGGGGGCCTTTCGGGGGGCGAAAGCCCCCCGGCCGGGTGCGTGCCCAGCCGGCTTCTCGCCGGCCGTCAGGGGACGCTGTCCCCCGACACCCCCAGCCAAAGGCCGAAAGGCCTTTGGAAACCGAATATCAGGGCACTAGCGTTGTGCTCAGGCGGTCGCCGACCAACGAGGGCGGCAAAAATGCCCCCACCCGGCAGCCCCGGTGAGGGAAAAACCTGCCGCCCCCCGGCCGGTGGCTCCGAAGTCACCAGCAGCCAAAGAGTCTTTTTGAATCAAGGCTCCCCCCGGAGCCCCCCGTTGCCGCCGTCCCCGCCGGCGTCTGGCACGGCTCCTGCACTGACCGGGCTGGCCCAACCGGCGCACTCCTGCCGGCGTCGCAAGGGCCGCGGGGAGTCGTGCCATGAGTCTGATCGGAACCCTCAACCTCGGCTACCTGGGCCTCATGTCCCAGCAGCGCCAAGTTGACACCGTATCGCACAATGTCGCGAACGCGCGCACGGTTGGCTTCAAGCAGGGCGAGACTCTTTTTCATACGTTGATGGCCAGCCCCACGGCGCCGAGCGGAGCGGCGACCGGTGGTGTGAGTTATGGCGTGGTTGCCCAGCGCCGCTTCCTCAACGAACGTCAAGGCGAGATCGCCCCCACCGATCAGACCACCGAGATGGCTCTGAACGGCAAGGGCATGTTTGTCGTTCGCGACCCTGTGGAAACGCCGGGGGGACCGGCCAGGTACACCCGCGACGGCTCGTTCGGGATGAATGCCGCCGGCAAGCTGGCCAACAGCGCCGGCATGATCATGCAAGGCTGGGCCCTGGCGGAGAACGCGCCGTTCAACCCGGATCAGGTGACCTCCGGTGCGCTCACCGATGTAGAAATCGGCTTCGATATCCACAAGAAGGCGACCACCACGATCGACATCGCCGGGCCGCTGTCTTCCAACCAAACGTTGCTGCCGGGCGGGCCGGGGGAGAGCGACTATGCCGCCACGCTCGGTCCCGATATCACCATCTACGACAGCGAGGGCCAGGGCTACACCCTGTCGCTCGGGCTTGCGCGGCAGGCCGAGGTCCCGGCCAGCACTACCGGTCCGCGCGCGAGTACCTGGGGCGTCTACGTCGCCGGGCTGACCCGCGCCACCACCGGAGAGGCGGTCCCAGGGTCGCCGAAGAACAACGATCCGAGCACTTGGACCTCGGCCGGCACCTTTGGGTTTTCCGGCGGTTTGCTTTCCGGCACCTCGCAGCAGCCGGGAGCCGCAGACGGCACCGAGTTGACTCTGACGCTCGACCTCTCCCCCTATGACATCAGCGGCTTTACGCCCGAAGGCGTGGCCGATGCCGGCACCCCCGCCTGGGGCGCGGGCGGCAAACTCTCGCTTGGAATCGGTACTGCCGGTGAATACACGGACAGCCTGCGCGAAGAGAATACCGGCAGCCCCTCCCAACTGTCGCTTCGGCATCAAGATGGTTTCCCGCGCTCCGGCCTCGATCATGTCGAGGTGTCCGACGAAGGGGTGGTGACCTCGATCTTTCGCAGTGGCGCCTCGGTCAAGACTTGGCAGGTGGCGATTGCCAGTTTCTCCAACTACAGCGGCCTCTCCTCCGAAAGCGGTACGGTTTTTGCCGAGACGCCCGACTCCGGTTCCGCGGTGTTGGGCCGGCCCGACGGCACCGAGGGACGCGCCAGCGTTCAATCCATGGCGCTTGAGCAATCAACCGCCGACATCACCGACCAGTTTACCCGGATGATTCAGGCCCAGCGGATCTACTCGGCCGCCTCCAAGGTCGTGACCACCGCGGACTCGATGTGGACGACGGCGATTCAGCTTAAGGCATAGGGTCTGTAACGAGCCTAGTGGTTGATCTACTGCGCTTATTACCGGTTTCCAAAGGCCTTTCGGCCTTTGGCAGGGGGTGTCGGGGGACGGCGCCCCCGACGGCCGGCGAGCAGCCGGCATCGGTGCTATCCGGGGGGCTTTCGCCCCCCGGACCCCCCAACAGGGGGGCCTGACCGGCCCCCCTGGCCCCCCCCCCTTTTTTCAGATATTCTAAAAACTGGTCACTTGGGCAGTTGCGTTTTTTCTCCAGATCCCCTCTGCGGCCCTTCTTGCGCTGCGGCGAGCTCTTCCCTATGGTCGCGGCGCGATTTCGCCAGGACCGGATTAAATGAGAGGGAGGCTCCCCCGTGGGTGTACCGCTGCGCCAACAGGCTGCCATCGCGGCATACATTCTCAAGCAGCGCCTCTCGGGCCGTCATCGTTATCCGCTGGTGCTGATGCTGGAGCCGCTGTTTCGCTGTAACCTTGCCTGCGCCGGCTGTGGCAAGATCGACTACCCGGACGAGATTCTCAACCGGAGATTGTCGGTTGAAGAATGCCTGGCGGCCGTTGACGAATGCGGCGCCCCCGTGGTGTCGATTCCGGGCGGCGAACCCTTGCTGCACAAGGACATCAGCGCGATCGTCGCCGGCATCGTCGCCCGGCGCAAATACGTCTACCTGTGTACCAACGGGCTGTTGCTGGAACGCAAGCTGGACCAGTTCACCCCCAGCCCGTTTTTGAGCTTTTCAGTCCATCTCGACGGGCTGGAGGAACACCATGACCGGGCGGTCTGCCAGCCCGGGGTGTTCGCCCGTGCCGTCAGCGCCATCCGGGCCGCGGTCGCGCGCGGTTTCCGGGTGACCTGCAATACCACCATCTTCGCCGGCCAGTCCGCCACCGACATCGCCGCTTTCCTCGATTTCACCCGTGATCTGGGGATCGAGGCTGTGACGATTACGCCCGGCTACGCCTACGAGCGCGCGCCCGATCAGGAGCACTTTTTGCGTCGGCGCACCACCCGTGAGCTGTTTCGCACCCTGTTCCGGCTCGGCCGCGGTCGCGGCTGGCAGCTTAACCACTCGGCGCTTTATCTCGACTTTCTGGCCGGCAATCAGTCCTACCGCTGCACGCCATGGGGGAGCCCCACCCGCAACGTGTTCGGCTGGCAGCGGCCCTGCTACCTGATCAACGAAGGCACCGCCCGCAGTTTCAACGAGCTCATGACCACCACCGACTGGGGGGCCTATGGGACGGGTGTCTACGAGAAATGCGCCGATTGCATGGCTCATTGCGGCTTTGAGCCGACCGCCGTCAACCATGCGGTCGAGCGGCCGTGGGTGCTGGCCAGGCTGGCAGCCACCGGCATCCGGACCGAAGGGGACATGGCGCCCGAGCCGGCGCTCGACCGCCAGCGCGCCGCTGCCCAGGTCTTTGATCTTGTGGTTGCCGAGGCGGTGGGGGCAGGGGGAGTGACGGCGGTAGCGGTGGCGCCCGCGGCTCTTGACGACTGAGACGAAGCAGCGCACAACTATAAGACCATGCCGGCGGCGATTACCGCACCGGCGTGGAATCCTGTCGGCCATGATGAATCTCAGTTAATGCTTGTCGCCGACAATGTCCGGCCTCGGGTCGAGCCGGAGAAGATACAGGCTAGTGACGAGTTATCGAAGCCCGCGCGGCTTCGCGGAGGCGCCATGATTGATCACCACAGCGCGCTCATCTATACGATGGTCCTGGTCTCCGCCGCCGACGCCGAGATATCGGACAAAGAGCTCGCCAGCATTTCGGAGCATGTTCGCTACATGCCGGTGTTCCGGGACTTCGACTTACGCCGGCTGCCCGAAATCACCGAGGAGTGCATGCGCCTGCTCTCGGACCCCAACGGGCTCGATCGCGCGCTCGATATGATACGTGATCACATTCCGATTCGGCTGCGAGAAACTGCCTACGCCTTGGCCTGCGATATCGCCGCCGCGGATGCCGGCCCGGTCACCCAGGAAGAACTGCGGCTTTTGGAAATGCTGCGCCACCGGATCGATGTCGACCGCCTGTGCGCGGCGGCAATCGAACGCGGCGCCCGCGCCCGGCACATGACATTATAGAGGGGTCTAGGGAGAGACGCAGAAGGAAATGCTTTGGGTGCTGCGAATTGTCAGGGGACTTTGTCCCCCGACACCCCCTACCAAAGGCCGGCGGGCCTTTGGAAACCATATGATTGGTCGGGGGAGCGCCGGTAAAGTTGGAGTATTTTCCTTTTGCGCGTTGTTTAACGCGCGATGGTGATTGCGATGGCACGGGGCGACTTCGATTTTTCCTGCCCATTCCGGGTCCGTTATGCCGAGATCGATGCCCAGGGCATTTTGTACAACGCCCACTATCTGACGTTCTTCGACACCGCCATTTACGCCTACCTGCGGGAATTGCCCTACGATCTCCAACGGCAGGTGCGCGATACCGCCCTCGATTTCCACACGGTCCAGGTGGCAATCAATTTTCGCCGTCCGGTCCGATACGACGAGCAGGTGGAGGTTGCGGTGCGACCCACCCGGCTCGGGCGAGCCAGCATCACCTGGGGCCTGGAACTCCACCCGGTGGCAATGGATGACCTGCGGGCGAGCGGTGAGCTGGTATGGGTCAGCACCGACCAGCGGACCGGCCTAGCGCAGCCGATTGCCCCAGCGCTGCACACTCTGCTGGCGGCGCGGATGCCGATGCCGGCGCTGGCGGAAGAGGGAGCGGCAGCGCCCGGAATAGAAGAGAGCCGAGGGGCGAAGGAAAGCGGTTGACGGCACAAAAAAAATCGGCATAGTGCCGCGACCTGTTCGGGGGCGCCGCTGGTGGCCCCCGGGACGGAGCGACGGTCCCAAGAGGGACCCTCTCGTAACGGTCCCGCCTGGGACCCTCTCGTAAAGGTCCCGCCTGGGACCGTCTTGTAACGGTCCCGCCTGGGACCGGGGCCGGAAGGGTGGCCGAGTGGTTAATGGCAGCAGACTGTAAATCTGCCCGCGTAAGCGTACGGAGGTTCGAATCCTCCCCCTTCCACCAATGAGTTAGCTGAGAAATTGGAAACGGTCCAAGCTTGACCCTCCTGAAAATCGGGGTTCTGTCCCCCATCTGTCCCCCGTTTCCGTGTGAAGCCCGATGAAGATGGGGGACGGGTCAAAGCCCTGTGCCCCGTTGGAAGGCGCCCATGCCCCCCGGCCCCCTCTCCCCCGCCGGCTTGGCCGCGGTGCCGCTTGAGCCTGATCAGGACATGCTCGGGGCGGCGATGCGTGCCGGTGCCGAATCGCCCGCGCTGATCACCCGCGCGGCAATCCACACCACGAGGTCGGTATACCGCCGCTCGCCGTCCACCTCGCTGTTGCCGGCCGCTTCAATTCCACGGTTCCGTGGACGGGGCCTAGCAGAAACACGCACCGGCTGCCGGGGGGCGGCTTCTTCCCCGAAGAACTCGCGGCGGAGTTCCCGCTTGGCCACCGGATCAACGAGTGCGGCCATGATGCCCGGCGGCAATATTGCCCGCGCGTCGCGGTCAATCGGCCGCCCTTCGATGATCTGCAAGGCCAGGATGCCCCAAGGGTCGGCTTGCTCCCATGCGTCGGCTATGCGGTCGGCGATCATCGGCATTCCCTCGCCACCCGCTGCAACGCCAGCCGGAACCGAAGCAGCTCGGCACCAGGCGGGCGGTCGGCCATCAGGACGGCCTGAACAAGCCCGGCATCGGGACCGAGGATGCCACCAGCTCGCGGCGCTTGGCCATAGCGAACAACCGCCAGTCGCTCGGTTCGACCGAACCGCCGCCGCCACCTCTGGCCTCGTGGAATGCGCCCAAGGCAGACCGGGCGCCGGCTGCCTTGGCTGCCAAGTTGAGGGTGATTGCCGCCGTCCGGCCCGCGTCCAGTTCGGCGTCATCGATGCGGCCGGCATCATAGAGCAGGTCGAGGACGTGTCGCGTCTGAAGGGTCTTAACACCCGCGGCGTCGGTTGGCACCTCTGCGAAGGCCGAATGCTGCATTCGCTCGGGCGTAACCAGCGCGGCCTTCCGGTCCGCCTCGGTCCCGCGCTTCGGCCTTCCGTTCGGCTCACGCGGCCCCGGCTTTCTCGGTCGTCCTGCCCGTGTCATGATGCACCCCTCATATCCACAGGAAACCCTCGGGCCGCGCGGCTTCATCGTCATAAATCAAACCACCGTCACCGGCCGATGCCAGTGAAACGGCAATGGCGCAAGCTACGGCACCGTCAATGCGATCCCTTGCCTTGCCCTTGCTGAATAGGCGGTTGCCGGCCCGGTCTGTCTCCACCTGGATATTGTCGAAGTTCCACCTCAAGACCGGGTGGTCACCATGCTGAAACTGTCGGCCGATGATCGCCCGCTCCAGTTCCTTGATTGCCGGCGCCATCGTCACCCACCCTTGCCGGACTTCGACGGCCGGGAATCCATCCTCGGTCAAGCTATTCAGCATGTTCCGGGCAAGATGGGGGTCAACGCCGATCTGCTGAACGTCGAACCGCTCGCATAGGTCCCGGATGCAGTCCTCTACCGCGCGGAAATCAACCACGTTGCCCGGCGTCGGCTCGATGAAGCCTTCATCCGCCCATCGGACGTAGGGCACCCCGTCGCGGTCTTGCCGGCCCCGTAGGTTGTCCGCCGGGCAGAAGAAGTGCGGCAGCACGGCATATCCGGTGCCCACGCGCCAGCACGCCACCACCACCGTCAGGTCGCTGTTGCTGGACAGGTCCACGCCGAGCCAACAGGGTGCTGTCGTCAGCTCGTCCGGGTCCAATGGCGCCGCCCCCTGGTCATAGACTGTCATGTCCACGAAGGGGTCCACCGAATGGTCTAACCAGACGTTAAGGTGAAGCTGTCGGAACGCTTCCCGATCCGCCGGCCGGTTCTCGGCCTCACGGGCAAGCTGGCGCAACCCCTCAATGTCAGGGAAGCCGTGCAGCAAGCCAGGGTTCGCCCGATACCAAAGCCGCTCATCCCGCCAATCGACATCGGCCGCCGTCTCGAACAGGACGGGCAGCGTGCCGGGGTCATCAATCTCGCCCCGCGCCACCTTCCGCGCGTAATCCACGATGTCGGCGGCGACGTTCTCTTGACCGCGGCCCGCCGTGGTGATCACCACCATCAAGCTGTTGGGCACCTTCACAAGCCCGGTCCTGATCACGTCCCATAGGTCCCGCTTCAGCCAAGCATGGAGCTCGTCCACCAGCGCGAACGTGGGGGTTGTGCCGTGCTGGCGGGCAGCGTCGCAGGAGATAGCGCGCAAGCTTGCGCCGCTTTTGGGATGGTCGATTCGGTGCCGGTAATCGATGAAGCGCAGCGCGGTCTTGATCCGTTCGTCCTGTCGGCAAATGCCGGCCGCTTCCTCGAAGGCAATCCGGGCTTGCTCCCGGTCCGATGCGGCACACAGGGCAAGCCCGCCGGGAACCCGCTCCGGACCGATGGTGTGGAGTAGCCCAAGCCCGGCGCCCAAGCTGGTCTTCCGGCCGCCACGGGGCAGGAGCATAACGACGTTGCGGACCACCCGCCGGCCGTCCTCATGGCGCGGACCGTAGATGCGGCGAACAAGCCGCTCCTGCCAAGGAACAAGCTGGAACTGGCGCTTCGGTGCCGTCGATTTCGGGTGCTTGAGCACGCCCAGAAAGCCGACAGCCTTTGCCCCGCAGCCCATCGGGTCGGGGATCGGGCTATCATCGAACAGCCATTCCGGATAGGTGGACTTCACAGGTCGAAGCCCGACAGGTCGTCAACCCCCGCCTCGGTCGCCGCGGCCTTGTTCCGGCTCGCCGGGGTCAAGCCCAGTTCGGCAGCCAGGCGCCGGCTCTCGGTCAGGGCCTGGAACAGGGTTTGGAAAGCAGGGTGCCGTTTCTTGCTGCCCTTGGCGTCCTCCACCATGTCGCCCTCGCTGTCAATCGTCGCCTGCATCCGGCGGACGGTGCCCACGGCAAGGCAGTAGCTCTCGAGGGTGGCGATATCTTCAGCGGAAAGGATGCGCCGGGCACGGAGTCCGGGAACGACGCGGCGCCATTCATGCTTCCCCTCTTTCGGCAACCAACCCGGCGCCGGAGGAAGCCGGGCGAGTCCACCCTCGATCGCTTTCAGTGCCGGTTTGTCGCCTCGCATAGGTCAGCACTCCTTACGTATTTGCCTAATCCGGTTCTGTCTCGAGCGAGCCTACCCGATCGGTCTAGCCCTTGTGCCGAAAGTTTCCGCACCCCTTGCCCCTTGTTGCCGTGCGTCTTCCGATTGTGACACGTCCGGCAAAGCGTTTGCAGGTTGCGCCAGTCAAGCCGCAGGTCCGGACGCTCGCGGATCGACACGATATGGTCAACGTCTAGGTCAGTGGTGCTGCCGCATTCGGCACAAGCCGGGTTACGCTTCAGCCAGCGACTGCGGATTTGCTGCCAAGATCGGTCATAGCCACGCTCACTTGAACCCGGCCGCCCCTGGTCATGGCGCGCCCTGGTCTCTGTGGCGCAAGCCGGGCAGCGCGGACCGGTGATCGGTCCGTGGCGTCGACAGATGCGCGGGGCGGCGTAAGGCATGGCTACCCCAACACCCGCAACTCGATCCGCACGACACGCCCCCGAACCCGGACCGGAACCGCAGCCTCGATTGTCCGGACCCGGCCGGCAATCACAGCCTTGTCGCCCTTCTTCGGCAGCGCTTGCTCGATACCCGACCCCGGCGGCAACCCGCCCGGCCATTGCGCCGCGGTCAACGCGGACGGCGACAGGATCACCTTCAACTGGTCTTGCGTGATGCCGCCGACCAAATCCCGTGGTTCGTATCCACGGACAACGGCTTGCAGCGTCACATCAACGGGAACGCTCGGGTTCGTGCCGACCATGCGCCGTAGCGTGATCGTCTCGCCGCACCGGGCAATTGCCCGATCGAGTGCTGCGCTCTCTGGCGTCATCGGACGGCCACCCGAACCGCAAGCACGGTTGATCCCCCGTAGGTGCCGGTTGTGGTGATCGAGGCTCGCAGTCGGTCGCCCAGGATACCGTCAACCGCGGTGTCGTCCGACAGCGTGGCGGGGGTGTATGGCGTGGTCTTTGGGGTCAGCCCAGACAGGTTGACGACCTTGGTTGCGCTCGCGGTCGTGAACGCCAGCCGCGCGATGGGAACCCATGTCGTCCCGCCGTCAAGACTGGTCTCGATATCGGCCTTCGCCGTCGTCCCGCCGCTGCCATAGGCCAGCGCGGCCTGGATCGTTACCGCGGTCGCGCCTTCCAGGTCCGTGATTGCGGTCTGCGCTTCGCCGGTGATGGCAGTGGTGATCTGGCGCGCGGCGAGTGTGTAGGGTCCTGGATTGAACATCTGTCACCCCATCGATACTTGGCGGTGCGGCTCAAGAATGGCCGCGATCGTCGGCGGAATACCGTCAGGGAACCAAGTCGTCTCGCCGCAGCCTTCGACCGTCTCCGACCTAACCGCCGGGTCACGGCCGCGGCCCTGGTAGGCGGACACCACGAGCATGATGGCGGCCCGCTCGATGTCGTGAGGGAGGTTGCGGGCAGCGGCGCCGGGCAGCGTGTAGCCAGCGCGGTAGGCGACCACGACGCGGCCGAGCCAGTCTTGCAGGTCCCCGTCGTCATCCTGTCGGGTCAGGCAACCGGCATCCTCGATGATCCACTCGGCCGACGTGAGCGCAGTGCCGTCCACCGTGACGCTGGTCACTTCGACCACGGGCCAGCGGGCGAGCATGAGGTTCGCCACCGGCCGGCGGAAGTCGAAGCGCTCCGAGTAGGACGCCACGGCCAAGGTGCGGTTGACGAATGCCGCCACCTGTGCCGAAGCCTGGTCAATGAGGGTCGTCAGCACCGCGTCGTCAGCCGTCGCGAGAAGCCCAATCTCGGCCTTGACCGTCGCGAGCGCGGTCAACCGGGTGGAGGTCGGTGTGGTCGTCACGGCCAGCATGGATCGCCTCGGTGGTGGAAGGATGCCGGCCGCGGACCCCGGATAAGGGTCCCGCCGGCTTTCGGGGTTCATTTCATGGCAGGCCACTCGCCGAATAACGCCCGTCCGGCCCTTGCGCCGCGGTCCGGAAACCACGGCACCCCCGCCGGCAAGGGTTAACTCGATGCGATGACCCCGACACCCCGAAGGGCTGCCAAGATGCCGTTGTGGCTGGTCACCAGGGCGTCGAACTCCGCTTTGGTGACGACCACCGTCGTCACATCGGCGTTGTTCGCCACACCCGTGGCCGCGGAAGCATTGGCGATGGCGCCCGCCTGTGTGCCGTCGCCGGGTGTGATTGACCCGCCGCCGGCTGCGTCAACCTCAAGGCGGGTTCCGCCTTGAGGAAGACGAACGGGGGTGTTATGTACGCTCATGGTCACACCGGCGGGTTAGCGGTCGGACGGGTGAGCGGATGCCCCTTGATCGCCACGGCCGCCACAAAGGCATTGCCGCTGTTGTTCGCGGGGGTGACGGTCAGCCGCACGTAACGCTTGTTGCCGACGTAGCCAATCTTCCGGGTTTCGTTGTCATCGGCGAACGTGAACGATGCCAGTGCCTCGGTGCCCAGCAGATCAGCGTCCGCAACCGCGGCAGCGGTTCCGAACCCGGCAGCGTCGTCATGCTCCACCAGAACGGTGAAGGTCGCGTCGGCATCGGCGAGCGATCCCGTGAGGATCACGAACGTCAGGGACTCATGCCCCGAAACGTCGATGATCTCCGATACCCACGCCGTGTTGTCGGTGGTCGCGGCAGCGGGCGAAA
>Ga0172367_10007024_pt1 | contig 13021 bp, 14 predicted proteins | sample Lak10m_FD_114542 | JGI IMG/M metagenome (GOLD analysis project Ga0172367, IMG submission 114542) | Freshwater microbial communities from Kabuno Bay, South-Kivu, Congo - kab_022012_10m | ecosystem: Environmental > Aquatic > Freshwater > Lake | place: Democratic Republic of the Congo: South-Kivu...
ATTTGTTCTCGGCTTCGAGACGGAAAAATTTTCGCAGTTTTTCAAGAGAAGATTGCATGAAGTTATTTTACCTTATGTGAAACCTGAAAGACGAATTGTTCAGGTTAGAAATAATATCGCTTTTCCCCAATTAGCAATAATTCGACGCCTGCCGGGTAACCGCGGCAATACCCACTCCATTCGGTCCAACATGAGTTCCGATTACGCTGGTGACATTAATAATGTAAATATCATTTGGCAGCAGGCTACCTTGTCGTAAAGTTATCTGTGCAAGAAGTTGACGGGCTCGGTCCTCGGCGTTCGTGTGCAAAATGCTTAAATATTCCAATGGGCCACAACCACTGATCAGACTGACGAGTTTATCGACTGCCTTGCGGCTGGTCCGTGGGGTGTCGATGGGCTTAACCTCACCTTCATAAAGCTCAACCACGGGTTTAATTTTTAGAAGACCTCCCAAGGTTGCCACAGCTCGCGGAACTCGCCCTGATCGACGCAAATATTCAATCGTATCCAATGCCGCAAAGACCCTAAGACGTTTTCTTACCGAATCAATTTTTGTTAGTATATCGCTAAGTTCCAACCCTTTTTCAATCGCCTCAGCGGCAGCCAAAACTTGAAATCCGCTTCCCATTGAAAGTGAGCCCGATTCAATTATGCACACTCTTCCAGCAAAGTCTTCGGCAGATTTGCGGGCAGTGTCCGCGATGGATGTTAGTTTCTCAGATGTAAAAATACCAATGACATATGTGCAGCCTGAATCTAATAATTTCTGAAAACGTTGGGTAAATTCCTGGTTAGGTGGGGCTGCCGTGGTTGGGGTTAAATTTAAGCCAGGCAACTGTTGGTAGAAATCTGACCGGGAAATTTCAAGACCATCCAGATATGATTGTCCATTCATAACCAATATGGCTGGAACAACTTCTATCTTGAAGCGATTTATAAGGTCTTCGGGTAAGTCCGCAGGAGAGTCTGTAACGAGACCAATACGCATAAAGGTTAAATCCCACCCGGCGCAGGCATTTCCAGAACAGTAAGTCCAACCGTATGTTCTCCAAAAAGTCTTGTGAAAGCGTCATTTAATTCAAGATCATTAAAGTGAACACCGGGAAACATATCGCCTGCCGCTTCGCGAAGGGGTCGGGTGTGAAGGCTGGCATTTCTTCCATGAAAATATGTCAAGTATTGTGGTTTTTCAAACTCTCCGAGGAATTCCTGTAATGTTTCCAGCAGGTGCCTTTGTGTGCGCACTTTTTTATAAGGTGTAAGTGAGCCTTCTTCCAGGGAATAAACCATCAGGGTATTTGATAGGTCATTGGCACGCTGGTTTTGCCCAAGCTCATTGTTTGAAGCGAGGTTTGGGCAAATGATAGTAAACAAATGAGGAATAACTGTGCGAATGTATTGTTCTAATTCGGGCATACCAATACCCGTGACAGCTCTTCTTGCCGCCATCTGAGACAGAATACCCAGACCTGAGTCAATTTGCAAAGTATCCAACACTGATATTTTCGCCGTGCCACCGTGGCTTTGGGCTGTTATCTGAGCGGTTTTAGCAATTGGTAGAATCGTTGCAGAAACCGTAAGAACCAGGATGTTGTTAAATTCATGTTCCAGTTCATTTAGAACTTGGCTAAAGTCGTCTACACTGGGCAGCGCTATTCCCTGTTCATTTGTCTCAAGCCGCATCGAACGTATGAGCCGCCCACTGCTGGAAGTAGTGGGCGGCAAAAGAGCAGAGGTGTTAGTTAAGATACAAAGGCTCATAGTGAAATACCCCTCCTGAAACTGAGAGGGACAATAAGTTATGTATTAAATTATTCGATGGAAAATATAAATTGGTAATGTGGTTGCCCACCTTCTTGCACTTCAATTTCCTGGTTCGGATGTTTTTCCCGAATTAAGTCTGCGATTCGATTGGCTTCGCTGTGTTTTGTATCTTCGCCATAAAACATCGTGATAAGTTCGAGATTGTCCGTGCCGGCCTTGTCAAGCAATTCCAGACAAGCACTCTCCAGGCTATCGGATGCAATTGCCAGTTTTCCGTTGAGTAAGGCAATAACCTGTCCTTCTTTGACTGCCACCCCATCGATTTCAACGGATCGCGTGGCGACCGTGACTTCACCGCAAACGACATTTTCCATTGCTTTGATCATCTTGTTGGATATATTGTCCAGATCACCACTTTGATCAAGGTGCAGCATGGCAGCCATTCCTTGTGGGATGTTTCGACTGGGAACGACGCGCACTTCTTTAACTGTCACATCCTTGGCCTGATTGGCAGCCAGAATAATGTTCTTGTTATTCGGCAGGATGATGACTTTGTCAGTTGGTAAATTTTCAAATGCCTCAAGGATATCTTTGGTGGAAGGATTCATGGTTTGCCCACCACTGATCACAGCGGCAACACCAAGGCTTGCGAAAATACGCGAAAGGCCAATTCCGGGTGAAACTGCCACCACAGCAATTTGACCAGGTTCGATAACAGTCATTTCCAGCTTACCGCGATTAGCCTTGTTTTCGATGTCATCCATTTGTGAGAGCAAATTTTCCATCGCAACTTTGGTAATCGTGCCGATTTTCATAATGAAATCAATTGGTTCGTAACGTTTTTCAAGCGGGGTGTGTATGTGCATACGATATATGCCTTCACCCTCGCCTACTTGTATGGATGTGCCCATTGTTTCAAGCTGGTTATAAAATTCTCTGAGTTCAAAACCGCTTTCCGGCCGGAAATCCACAACAACTTCCCAATCCTGACCTTCCTCGACATCTTCCAGGGCATTTTCCAGATTCATTGCTGAAAGTGGTTGAACGGAAATAAGCGCAGTGTCGAGAGATTCTCCGTCGATAAACCGTACCATACCTTCAAGAATAAAAAATAAACCTTTTCCGCCGGAATCTACGACACCGGCTTGTTTTAGAATTGGCAATAATTCTGGCGTGTTTTGTACGGAAACATCCGCCGCAGCAACGCAGCGACGTAGAACAACCCATGGATCATCCGTTTCATTGATGGCTTGCGTGGCAGCGGAGGCGATATCTTTTGAAACAGTAAGTATTGTTCCTTCAACCGGGCGAACGACACCTTTATATGCGGTATCGCGAGCTTCAACAAAAGCTGCTGCGAGAGAAGGCGCATCGATAATGTCTTTTCCGTGCAACGCGCGAGAAAAACCTCGCAGTAACTGAGATAATATCACTCCTGAATTTCCCCGGGCGCCCATTAACGCGCCTTGCGCTACAGCCGCCGCCATCTGCCCAACATTGTGATAACCCAGGTTATCAATCTCATTATAGGCAGATGTCATGGTGAGGAGCATGTTTGTCCCGGTGTCACCGTCTGGGACAGGAAAGACATTTAATGCATTAACTATCTGGTGATTGGTCCGCAGCCAGGTCAGACCCGCTTCCACTAATTGTTTTAATATCAAACCGTCAATCGTCTTACTCTGCATGCGTAAAAATCTCCTTGCGCGGATGACAAAATGTATTCATGTCAGGTTCTATCAAAAAAAGAAAAATCTTAAAAGCCTCGATAAACTAATCGGTATTGCTGACTCGCAGCCCTTGTACATGGACGTTAATTTCATGTACCTTTATGCCCACATTCTTTTCTACTGTATAGCGAACCGCGTTGGCCACGCTTTGCGCCACGGAGGCGATCCGAGTACCAAATTCAATGATGATATATATATCAATATCGAGGTCTTCATGTTCAAAATGAACATTTACTCCACGGGATGGTTCGCGGGTGATGGTTGAAGCAATACCTTCAGCTAGATTCTTCGGGGCGAGTCCTACGACTCCATAAGACTGCAATGTCGCATGGTAAGCGATTGTGGCAATGGCGTTTGGAGAAATATGAATGCTTCCCAATGTGGTTTTTTCCTGTCCCATATTATTAGTCCTTTGCGGTAATATAACACTTGACTTGTAGAAGGATACGCTTTGTGGTAAAATTCTGCGCTTGAACTTTTAGGCTCAATGGTATTATAGCAAGAAAGGATAATTCACGATGGCAAAATGCGCTCACTGTGGTAAGACCACTACTTTTGGTCACAACCGTTCTTTCTCTTTGCGGGCAACTAATCGCAAGTTTTTACCGAATTTGCAGAAGGTTACTGTTTATGAGAAGGGTACCAAGACCAAGAAGACGCTGTGCACCAAGTGCATTCGCACAATGGTAAAAACAGCTTAGTCCAGACCTTTCTCTTTCAAAGATCACGGCACACTTCCCAGGTCAATTTTGGGTAAGAGGTCCGTGATCTTTGTTTAAAACAGATCACCTATTCAGCATAACGCACTCTCTCAGGGTTTTCACTCCAGCCATAATACCATCAGTATGATTGAAAACCGCATTCCCTACTACGAAAGCATCTGCGCCGGCTTTGAACATTGCGGGGAGGGTTTTTTCTGATACGCCACCATCTACTTCAAGCCAGGCATTTGAACCAAGCTGGTCGAGTTTATGGCGGATGTAACTGATCTTTGTTAGCATTTGAGGAATGAATTCCTGTCCGCCGAAACCCGGATTGACAGTCATCACGAGCACAAGGTCGACAAATGCATATACTTCGTCCAATACGAAAGAAGAAGTTGCCGGGTTAAGCGTAACGCCAGCCTTGACGCCTAATGAACAAATCTGATGAATGGTGCGGTGTAGATGCGGGCACGTTTCAACGTGCACTGTCAGCCTGTCCGCGCCTGCCTTTGCGAAGGCTTCCAGCATATTTTCAGGCTTCTCGATCATAAGGTGCACATCAAGTGGCAGTTTTGTTGCTCGTTTGCAGGCGGCAACAACCAGCGGCCCTAAGGTCATATTGGGGACAAAATGGCCGTCCATCACATCTACATGAATCCAATCAGCGCCTGCATTTTCGCAGGCGGCCAGGTCTTTCCCCAATTGAGAAAAGTCCGCAGACAAAATCGAGGGAGCGATAACTGGATTGTGCATATCAGGGAAGTGCGTTATTCCATCGGAAAAATATCGCAAGCCACAATGGGACAAGGCCACCGACGGCAGCCAGTGCCAGGAGCCCGAGCCCAATAGTAATCCAGTCAACCTCTTCGGGTTCGTCATACAGTTCAGGTTCTGTTTCCGGGCTTGGAAATACCGGCAAAGGTTGGGGAATTGATGGCTTTGTAACGATGGTAACGGGGGTTGGTTGAATCGTAGGAGGGATTTGTGACGTCGGGTGCGATGAGGTTCGATAAGGTCCGAAGGTTGTCAAAACACGCCCAAGCTGGTCGGCAGTCCGATATCGAGCGGCTGGTTCTTTTGAAAGTACTTTAAGAATAATCTGCTCTAGTTCGAGATTGATTTTGGGATTGAAAGCTCTTGGTGATTGCGGTTTCATTTCCCGGTGCAGGCGGGCAAGAGTTTCTGCTGTTTTTGCTACGAACGGAGGGCGCCCTGTCAGCATTTCATAGATTACGACACCCAGAGAATAAACATCAGAAGCCGGGGAAGGAGCCTGGCCGGAAGCTTGCTCAGGCGAGAAGTAAAGTGGTGAACCCCAAACTACATCATGCTGTTCGTCAGGGTGAATACTCGAAACGGCGCGAGCAATTCCAAAATCAGTAACTTTTACACGGTGGTCTGGGGTAATCAAAATATTGTGCGGTTTTACGTCACAGTGGACTATTCCTGCGCGGTGTGCGTAACCCAGGCCAGCGCAAACTTGAATGATAATCGGTAAGGCATCTTCTGGATTCATCTTGCCGAGATTATCGATCATAACCTTCAAGTTCGTGCCGGGAATGTGTTCCATAACAATGAACAACTTTCCCTGGTCAAATCCAAAATCGTGAACCGTTACGATATTAGGGTGAGAAAGATTAGCCGCTGCCTTGGCTTCCTGGCGAAATCGTACCTGCACGCTTGGGTCAGCCGAGTAATCGGCATGCAAAATCTTTATGGCAACGAACCGCTCCAACATTAAGTCTCGGGCGCGGTAAACTTGCGCCATACCTCCTGAGCCAAGTGGTTCAAGTAATTGGTAGCGGTTGTTAAGCAGGGCGGGGGCACTCATATTGATTAAATTATATCATTCCGCTTAAGTGAAAACGCCCTGAACCGGGCGTTTTCCTTTTTGAGGTTATGAATAGGGATTTACAAAGGTTGTTCTGCGCGAGCATACTATTTCAATTTAATGCTTGGCTTTTTTGCCGGAGCTGAACTGGAGCCTTGGCCTGTCTGTTGGTTAGACACCCTCCCGATCAAAAGTGGAACAAATAACAATACAAGCAGACCAGCTAGCATGGCGCCGAAAATTGGCCAGGATACTGATTGAGCCACTTCCGGGAGAACACCACCCGGGTTGTAATTCGCCTGCGTGCTGCTGCCTGCAACTCCGCTCCCATTGGCGAGGCTTACGCTCAGGGTACGATTAGCCCCGTCGCGAAGCGTGGAAGGCGAAGTGTAAACAACCCGGTATTCACTTTGTAAGGCGCGCGCATAAAGTTGGTATAAGCCTTGCAGGGTGGCAGGGTCGTTGGCATACGAATAGATGCCGCCTGCCTTTTCAGAGAATTTACGCAAACCTTTTTCGTCCAAACCCGAGTTAATCCCAGATTTGTTCGGATCGCCCAGACCAATTGTTGAAATGGATAACCCGGTTGGTCCTATACCTTCGAGCACCTGTTCGGGAGTGTTTTTGCTGACATTATCAAGGCCATCCGTCAGGACGATAATTGCCTTGCGTCCCGAGACATCTTTCAAAATCTCTGTACCTTTGGCAAGCGCATCATACATCGCTGTGTCTTCGTAGGCATTCAGTTTGTTGATCGAGTCTGTTATTTTTTCCACATCTGAAGTGAGTGGTTGTACATATCTTACTTCTGTATTGAAAGTGACAATCCCGGCCTGATCGCCTGGTCGCATCTGTTCGACGTAAGCCCTGGCGGCGTTTTTGGCGCTGCGGAGTTTGCCAGCTTGCATCATGCTTCCTGAAACATCCATTACCAACAGAGTCGTCAGAGGTCCTATTTCTCCCTGGCCGCTCCCATCCTTGACGCGCATCACTTTTCCGTTTTCTGTAAGCTCAATTTGACGGATGTCTATTCCTGTTGGCTCTCCATTTGCGTTGGTCGCGGAAACGTAGACCGTAACCTGAGGAAATTGAGAGTTATCTACCTGCGTAATGCGGATCTGTGGGCTATTTTCCTGCGCAAGAACTGTGGACGCCGGAGAGAATGCCAGAACAGCAATCAGGACAATTAATAAAAACTGGCTAAATTGTCGAATTTTTGAGTTCATCATGACCTCTTTTCGTGATAAACAAGCTCGGTATTTCCCATGCGTATGCGTTGGCCATTGGCGAGTTGGGTGCGCTCGATGCGCTTGTTATTGATAAATGTGCCATTCATGCTCATGTCTTTTAGATTGAAATTGGCGCCATCGCTGGTCAACATGGCATGTTGTGGAGCGATATCCGGATCTGGGAAGACAATTTCAGATTTGAGCGCTGAACTTCCGATTGCGATCGCAGGGCCACCTTGTTTCATGAATTTGTCCAGGATAAACTCTGTACCCTTGAGCTTTCCGGAAGTGACCTCGAGCCAGGCTTTTGAAAGAAGAACGACCATAAGGGAGATAAATGCTCCGGTGGCAGCCCCAAGTAAGACCAGGCCAACGACTTTCCCAATCAGGGGGTCTTTAAGCCAACTGTGGGTTGTTTCTAATAGAAAGCCTCCAATTGAGCCACCGACAAGCCCACCCAGCATGCCTTTCCATGCCTGTTTTTTGCCGACAACGCCTTCAGCGAGGCCGATCAAGAGGCCAAAAATGCCCCAGCCCAGCATACGGCCAAGCCAACCAGCGCCTACTCCTTGGAAAAGAAGTTCACTCAAAGGCAGTCCGATTGCTCCGGCGACCAACCCTAAGACCCCGCTGGTCAGGCCTGATTTTGCTGCCTTCACCATGTTGAGCGTCAGCGCTCCTTCGGTAATACCGATAAAAAAGCCTATGCTCAATCCGATTAGGGCACCCACAATTGCTTCACTCAGGTAAATATTGGTAACAAAAGATAGCCCTAGAAGATCACTAATTTTCCAACCAACCAGGCCACCAATTGCGCCTAACACTGCATAATAATAAATTCGCATTTGTCTGTTCATAATATATTAGCCTCCTTCATTGGCATTATCGAAAATGCGTGTCAAATTTGTCCAATGGACAATGCTCCAGTTGGGGTTGTCTTCCAACTCGTAAAATCCGAAATATCGAGAAGGGTCCAGCACGCCGTCAGCCTGACGGATAAAGAAACCACCAAGTTTCTTGTGAGGTTCTATTACCATCGCAACTTGCCAGGGCTCTGGAAAAAAGTTGCTGTGCAGCCAGGTATCATAGTGAGAGAGAAAAATTCCCATTTTTGGATGAGTATGGTACCAACCGACAATTATCTTGCCCGGATAGCGAATTTCTATCTCGGCGAGAAAATCAACAATAGTATCCTGGGTAAAAGTCAGGTATACGCTTCCCTGGCGAGTAAAACGGGCAGGCAGAGTATTCTCAATAACGATGAATTCTTCCTGGGTATCGATATCTGAATATCTTTGTCCGACCAAAACGCCACCTGTTTCCTGATCCAGGTCGCTGGCTGCATGAACACAGGCCCGCGCATATGCTGGCTGTGTGATAAAGACTTTGACAGCTGTCACCATTCCATTTTGATCGAAAGGAGAATGCCAGAGCTGTGCGGAATCTTTTGGCATTGGCGCCGGATCTGGTTTAGGAGATTCATTTGGTTGGACGCGAATGGAAAATTTGAGGCTCATAAATGCTCGCAGGCTTATTGCTGGCTCCCTGCCTGTGATCGTCTTGCGGCACAGGCGAGGGCCAGTTGTCCATTTATTCCCGATACTTTAGCGGGAAGATGGCGGGTGGGGGGTTAGCCTGCCGTTACATCGGCAGTCATCATTAGTCGATCGCCCTCAGGTACGCCAGCTTGCATCAAAGTTTCCACTTCTTTAAGCTCACGGCCAAGAGCTTTACTATCCAGCCGGTAGGAAACCGGGCGCCCGTCAGGTCCAGTAGTTGGAAGCTCAAGCGAGGTGGTGAGTTCGGGGAGAAGTTCTTTAACAGGAACATCATTAGGAACTTCTGCGTTTCGGCTGCCGCCGGAAGGAAGCACAATTGTTACGGGTGTGTCTGACATTGTTATTTCTCCTTGTGTCAATTCTTGATAGGCTGGATTCAGCCTTGGGATAATATTCTGCGCATGCAGCAGAGGATGATGTCATTTGAAGCGAATGGTTGGCCTGGATTTGATAGTTTCTTCCACTATCTTTATCCGTTCAGGCCTCAATAACTCCCGTTTGTCGAGAGGAAAGGCATCAGGATTTTTCTTGCGATATTCGCGAGACCAACGCGCCGCATCTGCATCCCAAGGGAATGGAGGCTTGGTGGGGTCATCGTGAAAATTCTTCCATTGCAGCATTTCGCCTAACATAATTACCAACCGGTCAAGAGAGCGACTGGCTGTCCACCAGGCGGCGTCGATGCAGACAGTGCCATTGAGGTGGTTAATATTTGGGTGCCAGATGGGTGTTAGCCATTTCATGCCAGGCCAGCGTTGGGGGTACTGGTTATGAAGATAAATTTCAACCTGGTGGTGCTCGCCGTATTTGGGCTTTCCAAAAAGGTCTGTCCCAATGATGCTTTTGCACTTGAAAGTCACGATGTACCGGTCCGGCGGAAGATTAGGCTGCGGTGACTGCGAGGTGAAGGTGATCAGGTCGCTGCGGGCTGCCAACTCGCGCATTAATTCCGCATCAGCGCGCAGCCGGCGAATGCGGGGACTTTGACTGAGATCAATGCCACCGGCTGTTATATCAGCGGTCAGCATCAAGCGGTCATTGTTTGGGACACCTGCTGATTCGAGAGTTTCGGTTTCTTTCAGCTCTCTTCCCAGGCTTTTGCTGTCCAGCCGATAACTCATTGGCCGTCCGTCTGGTCCGACAGTTGGAAGCTGGAGCAGTGACGCAAGCTCAGCTAACAGGTCGTGGATGGTGACATCGTCAGGGATATCGGCATTCCGCGCACCCCCGCTTGGAAGGATAATCGTGATATTTAGATCGGGCATGCTTACTCCTCGTCTTGAAAATGATGAATTAATTCGTATAGTGCGGTACCTGGCAGGAACCAGCGATTGCCCAGCAATCTCCATGGTGCAAGGTGTGGCAAATTTCGCATTCCACAACCCCTCGCGGATCCTTTTGAGCAACTGCTTCCAGGCAGTACGGGCAAAGATGATTTTCTGATTTTGCTAACTTGATCTGTGGTTTCCTTAAAGATAGCTTTTGGGGTAAGCGGTTTACCTTTTTATTGACCTGTTTCCTGGTGATCACATGTTGTTTTGTCGGGATTTCTATCCGGGTACGTTCGGAATTAGAAATAATATTTTCTGGAACAGTTTGACTGGTTTTTTTCCGTCTCGGCTTGGCCCTGGATTGGGCTGGAGCCTGGTTGGTTTGCGGTATGGCAGCCACAGCGGGCGTATTGCTGGCGGTTGGCCGGGCTGATTTTGACCAGGCATTAATTGCCAGGAACATGCATGTCATGCCCATTGTGACCTGCGCCAGGCCAACCCAATCAATGGTGCTTCTCCAAAAATATAGTGGTCCTAATCCGGTGCGCCAGTTTGTCAGCACTCCCAAGGTGATCAGGCCTATTACAAGCGATGCAGACCCGGATAAGTAGCGGATGAACCAGTTTCGATTCTGAAACAAGATGCGCGCTCCAAGGCCGGCAACAATACCCATGCTAAAATCTGCGAAAATCTGTCGAACCACCAAATGAATCTCCGGATGGGGTCTGAACAGGAAAAATATTCCTATCGCCGTGTCAATCGTCAGCAGCACCAAAAGTGTTACTTTGCGTGGAAATTCGGACCGCAGAGGCAAAGCAGGAGTTTCATTCGTGTTGCTCATTATTGATATCCGGGCAGCCATTACCTAATTACGCAGCTTTATTCGACCGCGAGTCTTTATGTGGAGAGTATCTTGTGGCTGCGATTCACCTTTAATCCGAATTCGCCCACGAGCAGATCCTTGAGGCACTTCTTCGTTTTTTGTAAAATGTTTGAAATGCAAGGCATCTGGAAGATCGTCTGTAAGCTCATAAAAGCGATATTCCTCTCCATTGTTTGCTCGCACGATATGTAAGGCAGGCACGCCGATGCTGAAAAGGGTGCGGTGAAGGAAATTCTCTTCCCCGGTGATCGTGTGAGTTAACACTGTGCCACGGAGGGTGCCACAAACGGCGCAATGGCCTTCTTCAAAACTGACTTTGCTCAATGGAAGGAAAATTTGTTCGCTGGTATGGCAAACCGGGCAATCCAGTGATGTCAGTAATTCCTGATCCAGTTCAATGACTGCTTGCGGCCCGAGATCGGCTCGGACGATGCGCAGTAGATCTTCAAGCGTGGTGCTTTCTGCCCGGGCAGGCAGCTCGGAAATCTCGCCATAGATCCAATGGCTTTCACAGTCATCGCGTGGAACGTAAGCCGTGGTGTGCATTTCGTTGTTCAATCCGTTGTAGTGAGTGACCTTGCCCGCTTCCACCGGCATATTGTGGATCAGTTTGAGGGCTTCCTGGGACTGGATGCCACCGATAATTGATGCGATCGTCGGTGTGGTAGGTACTTTTCCCAAGAGAATGTTTTGCCGGGCGAGCAAGGGACAAGAGTAGCGTAAAGAAAGATCGCGAATAGCGGCTTCGGTTAACGTACATTCGTAACAGGCTCCCTTGCCGGGCACAAAAACCCGCGCTAATCCCAGGAGCTCCTGGATAGCGCCATCAACCCAAGGTTTGTTCATCCAATAACAAAAACGATTAACTGCCAGGCGGGCTTCGCGGTTATCCAGGCAGCCAATGACAACATCCATGCGCCTGATCACCCCAAGACCAAGCCCTGATGTGACATCGCCATTGAAATATTGGACATTTAACTGGGGATTAATGGATTTGGCGCGCGCCGCCGCCACCTCTGCCTTGCTGCGCTTATTATCAGATTCCCGGAAAAGCACAGAGCGGGATAGGTTCGCGGCTTCGATGTTGTCGAAATCGACAATAAAAAGATTTCCAATACCCATCAAAGCCAGGTTCTTGATGACCTCATTACCAAGCGCGCCAGCCCCAACAACCATGACTTTTGCCTTGGCAACTTTTTCCTTCTCCCACCAGGAAATGAATTCGAAAGTTCCCAGCCGGTCGGTGCGCAGATTTGGGATATGAATCGGCTTTTCGGGAGATATGGGTATGCGCCGAGGACCTGTTTTGGGTTCGTCTGTTGCTGGGCGTGGAGTGGCGGGTTTGTCGTACCCGCGAGCCAGCTCATGCGCCTGGGACATGTTTTTTGCGCTGATAGCGCAAGCAAACCAGCCGACTCCCGGGCGAGATTCGATGAGTTGATTTTCCTCGAGAGCTTTTAATGCCTCACGTAAGGTTGCGCGACTGATCTCGAGCTGGTTGATCAACTCTCGTTCGGGGGGTAATTGTGCGCCTGGTTTCAGGCTGCCATCCAGTAAATTACTGGCGATTTTTCCCGTCACAGATTCGGCTAGTGTATGACGAGCTACTGGGAAAATTTTCATAAGGCTCCTGTGGTTTAGTGGTCAGACCGGACGTACCACTATAATACGGCTTTTTGATCCAGTTGTCTACCAGTACTTAAGTACTATTTTTTAAGTAGAATTACGTATGATTTTCGGTTGTCCAGTCGCTGGCCAGCCAGTGAAGGACATGATTAGTCATGTTTTTACACTTTTATACATGGTTTTTAGAAAAATTTTCGTGTGTTTGGTTGCTGGTGTGGTGAGTATCGTTGGGCGCGGACGAGACAAGAAAACGCGGAGAAGGGCATAGGTCTTCAATATGTGAGTGCATTGTTCAGGCGATGGAGGGTGGCATGGTGAATTAGTAATTACTCACGATGCAGGTCTTCCTGATAGAAGAGAGAGTTTTTTTATGATTATTTTCGGGGAGATCACCCGAAAATAATCATGTGCGCAGCAAACC
>Ga0172367_10007026_pt1 | contig 13020 bp, 8 predicted proteins | sample Lak10m_FD_114542 | JGI IMG/M metagenome (GOLD analysis project Ga0172367, IMG submission 114542) | Freshwater microbial communities from Kabuno Bay, South-Kivu, Congo - kab_022012_10m | ecosystem: Environmental > Aquatic > Freshwater > Lake | place: Democratic Republic of the Congo: South-Kivu...
CTGCGCATCAGCCGGCGCCTGCACGGCAACATCAAAAGCAGTGTGCTGACGCAAGACTTTGTGCACGGCGCCGACTACGCGCTGCTGAACGAGGCCGCCCACACCCTGCGCGGCCTGCTGGGCGCGGGTGCCAAAGTGGTGCGCGGTGAAGGCGAGCGCCAGAAGGAGCAAAAGGTGGGCGACTTCCGCGAGGCGATGGCCTGGCTGATTGCCGAAGCCGAACGCACCACCAGCCGCCAGCGCTACAAAGGGCTGGGTGAAATGAACCCCGAACAGTTGTGGGAAACCACCATGGACCCGGCCGTGCGCACGCTGCTGCGCGTGCAGATCGACGACGCCATCGAAGCCGACCGCGTTTTCACCATGCTGATGGGCGACGAGGTGGAACCGCGGCGCGAGTTCATTGAAACCAACGCGCTGCAGGCGGGGAATATTGATGTGTGATTGGGGTTGTCGGTTCTCAAATGAAATGATATTTTCTCGGTAATTGATACTGAGATGACAGCGCTCTTCAACTTGGTTATGGGATCCCGAAATAGCGGCAACTTATCCCGATAGCTGCAGCTATTTCGGATTTCAGATGGCCTCATCTGAGGCTCTAGCCCATGAGAATTCTGTCAACTTCGCTGGCCTAGTGAATCTCATGGGTTCTCGGGGGTCAATTGGATTCAGTTTCAACTTGGACCGCTGGGTCGCCAAGTCCCCCACCTGAAGTCGAATTTAACCGGGTCCCGACTGTAGAATTTTTCCAACTGAAAATACAAAGAGCCGCTATGGCCTCAGGGGAAAAAATTATTGGCCCACACTTTTCGACAAGTTCCAGAGGCATCTGGCCTTGTGAATCGCGCGACCTCTGCTTAGCAGGAAGTTGGGTTGCTATTGGGGCACCCGCATGATCGAGTCCGTGGTTATCCTTGCCCGGAATTCGAATCAAATTCTGCCAATGTCAGGCATGGATGAGGCCGAAGACCCCAGTCAAACACTGATGGAACCATCCGGGAACTTTGCCCCATTGGACTTGGATGCTTGGGAGTCCGAAAAGGGTCCCGCGCCCGTTGAGACTGACCTGGAGCTCCTTGCTGCATCGCAAGCTCAATTCTCTGCACTCTCTGCCCACGAACCGATAGACCAATCCGCCGGCTGGGAGGATTTCGAGGCGCTCCTGCCCGGACGCGCATCCCCGCTTGCCAGATCCGATGATGCCGAGGAACGCTCAAAGCTTCGGCTACTGCTCCTTCGTGCGATTCGCGAAGGCAGCATCCCGCGCAACGATGTCCACGACCATTGCGCAAACCTTGATGGAACAACCAACGAAGACGACGAACATTTCTTGTCCATGGTGGTGAACGATCTGGGCGCCGAGGTTGATGAGCGGTTCGAATACGAAAACAGCGACGAAAACTTCAAGGTAACCATCGTTCCAGATGAGACGACAGAAGAAGAGTTAGCAGTTGATGAGGCAATGACAGCCATCGACGCGGCAGCATCGCGGAGAAGCGACCCTCTCCGCATGTATCAAAGGGAATTCCAGCGTTTCAACCTCCTTACCGCGCAAGAGGAGATTGAGCTTGGGCAAGCCATGGAAACCGCCATCCTCGAGGCCATGGATGCCCTTTGTGGATGGCCGGATGGCATCCAACGCATAGTTGCCGAGATTTCAGATGCTGACCTACAGAGCAGCAATCCTGGCGATTCCGAATCGACAGAAGCGGACCACGAAGAGGAAATCACGGCAGAGGAGGTCAGCACGTCAACGGTTCGTATGGTTGATGCCGAAGCAACTTTTGACGATGGGTACGGCATCTATCCGGGCGGCGACGAATTGGCCGAGACAATGCCAAGCAGCTCATTGTCGATGCAAATCGAAGCTGCTATTGCCCGCGAGTCCAATCCTGAAAACCAAACATTGCTTCGGAAGGCATTGACCGCCATCCGCGCAAATCCGCGGCTCCTGACCAAGCTCGCAGAAGGCGATTTGTCGTGCGAAGCGGCAAGGCGGTTCGCATCCGCTGCCGCCGATCACATGGCTGCCAGGGACAGGATGACCAAGGCCAATCTCAAGCTTGCCTTCCATGTGGCCAAAAAACACCTTCGAAGCGGCGAGCTGCTGGACGATCTGACACAGGAAGCAAATATCGGGCTGCTCAAAGCGGTCGATCGCTACGATTGGCGGCGCGGCTTCCGCTTCTCCACCTACGCCACCTGGTGGATCCGCCAGCAAGTGTCGCGGCATGTAGCTGACAAATGCAGGACCATCCGCTTTCCGGTCCACATCCACGACAAGCTGCAAAGCTTGCACCGGCAATCTCAACGATTCGAGTCCGATTATGGCCGCGCGCCAACCATTGATGAATTGGCTTCGGCCCTGGATCTGCCCCCACGCAAAACTGCGGCGTTGTTGCGACTCCCCGAAGAGCCCAGTTCGATAAATGCGGACGAGATCGACGCATACATTGCCATCGAGTCCCGGGAAGACTTTGTTTCGCCGGATCCAGCGGACATCATCCAGTATTCCGAGCTGCAAGGAGCAATGGATTCATTGCTTGCAATCCTTTCCAAGAAGGAGCAACAAATCATCAGGCTCAGGTTTGGCCTCGGCGATATGGCGCCCCTAACTCTCGATGAGGTTGGCCGGCGCTTCGAACTCACGAGAGAACGGATCCGGCAAATCGAGTCTAGAGCAATCAAGAGGTTGGCGCTCCACAACGCCATGGGATCGGACCCCATGAGTCCTAATAAGCGTGGCAGGCCTCGCAAGGCAAGCAACTCCACGGACGCGGCCCAGGCTGAAGATCTCGACGAGCCGCCAACGCAGGAGCTGGCAAGACCAACTGACATCGACGCATTGCTGGACCTGGCAAGAAAGCTCGATCTTCGCGTTGAAGATCGCCGAAATGGCGTCGGAGCGATGGTTTGGGTGCTTTTGAATGAGGCGCCCAAAGGCTCAATCAAATTGATCGTGCCATGGCTTGAAGAATTCGGCTTCAAGCTATGGCCAGGGAAAGGCTATTGGCAATGATCCAAAGAACCCGCAATGCCCCTCCGCGTGCGATGGCGATGCTCGAATCGCTGCGCGGTCTTGGCTACACGGCGGCGACTGCGTTGGCCGACATCATCGATAACAGCATTTCGGCTGGCGCATCCGATGTATGGATCGACTTCCAATGGCGCGGCCAGGAAAGCTGCATATCGGTCTTGGACAATGGCCGCGGGATGTCGGACCCAGAGCTGGAAAGCGCAATGACGCTGGGCGACAAGAATCCGCTGGATGCTCGGGCGAGCGATGATCTGGGGCGTTTCGGGATGGGCATGAAGACGGCGTCCTTCTCCCAGTGCCGTCGGCTGACGGTCGCTAGCTTCAAGGATGGCATTCGAAGCTGCCTTCGTTGGGACCTCGATGAACTTTCCGCGAATCCAGATGACGGCTGGCTCATGCACGAAGGCGCAGCGCTTGGATCTGAGAGCCTCCTGGATCCGCTGGGGTCTCAGGCACATGGGACGATGGTGGTTTGGGAGTCCATGGATCGCATAGTTACCCCAGGCTATTCCGCTGATGATTACCTCGATCTCATCTCCGATGTCGAAGCCCATTTGTCCATGGTGTTCCATCGACTGATTCAAGGGCCGAGACCAAGGTTGCGAATCTCAGTCAACGGCAAGGCACTCCTTCCCTGGGATCCTTTCATGGTCGGCCATCCTTCGAAGCCATGGAACTCCCCCATTTCCCGCCGCCAAACTCCTGACGGGCTGGTTGAGATCGAGTGCCATGTGCTGCCCCACAAGGACAAGCTATCGGATGACGAGTGGACGCGCTGCGCCGGGCCGAATGGATGGACCGCGCAGCAAGGCTTTTATGTCTATCGTAATGAGCGGCTCCTCCTTGCTGGCGGTTGGCTGGGGCTGGGCCCCAACAAGGCATGGAATCGCGAAGAGGCCCATCGCTTGGCCCGGATTCGGTTGGACATTCCCAACACAGCCGATGCTGCATGGAAGATCGACATCAAGAAATCGACAGCAAGGCCACCAGTCGCGCTACGGCAATGGTTGACCCGCTATGCAGAAGACACGCGGGAACGGGCCAGGAAAGTCTTTGCCTTCCGCGGCTCGCCTACCCCTAGCCCGACTGGGACGCCGTTGGAGCAGGCATGGCGGGTAGACCACACATCCACCGGCCCTCGCTATCGAATCGACGACAAACATCCTGCCGTTTCTGCCGTGCTGGAAAGCGCCGGCCCATTGTTGCCCGTAGTGAAAGCCATGCTCCGAGTCATCCAGGAAACGGTCCCGGTGCAACGGATCTGGATCGACACGGCCGAAAACAAGGAGATCCCGCGCACGGCATTCGCCGGCGAAGCGCCAGAGGCCGTGATCGCGGTCATGCGCACCATTTACAACGACATGGTTGGAAGACGCGGCATGACTCCTGACCTCGCCAAGAGAGCCCTGCTTTCAACCGAACCATTCCAAAACTTCCCAGCCTTGGTTGCGAACCTTAACGCTTCCGAAGCTTTCGATGATTGACCGAAGCACGCCCATGTCCCAATCAAGCAAACAGCTCGCCTCGACCATAAACATCGCCCAATTGATGCTCGAAGCCGAGCGCGACACTGTGGGCATCACCCCTGCCGCCATCGCCGCGAAGGTCAAACAGGCGGCGGTGATCATCAATGCCACATCGCCTGAACCGGTGGACCAAGATGCCGCTATCGCCGCCTTGATCCAACGCTTCAGCCATTGGATTGGCAAGGACACGACCCTGGAGGACAAGGAGGGGCATACGCCCTGGCTCGATGCGGCCCGCAAGAAGGATTGGCGGTATTGGCATCGCTACCAAACCTATCTGGAGCGCAAGCTCTCCGTCGATGTAGTGGGAGCTTTGGATGACTCGACCGACAAGATTGTCGGTCTCCTGGAAGACCCGATGCGGGAAGGATCCTGGGACCGCCGCGGCTTGGTCGTCGGACATGTGCAGTCAGGCAAGACCGGCAACTATTCCGGGCTGGTCTGCAAGGCAGCCGATGCGGGATACAAGATCATCATCGTGCTGGCCGGCATGCACAACAACCTGCGCTCCCAAACGCAAATCCGGCTGGAGGAGGCTTTCCTGGGCTATGAAACCTCGGAAGACCGAAACCCTGGCAAGCCAACTGGCGTCGGCCTCATCGACAGCGATCCGGCTATCGCGCCCCAATGCGCAACTACCCGCGCCGACAAAGGCGATTTCAACGCGACTGTCCAACGGCATTTCGCGATCTCACCTGAGGCCAAGCCCTGGTTATTCGTGGTCAAGAAGAACAAGACCGTCCTCACCCAGCTATTGAAGTGGATCCGGAATCATGTGGCCAACAGCAAGGACAACGCCACAGGCCGGCGGATCGTCACCAACAGGCCACTGCTGATCATCGACGACGAGGCGGACCATGCCTCGGTGGACACGGGCGAGCAAGTCATCGACGCCGATGGCAAGCCTGACGAAGACCACCAGCCCAAGGCCATCAATGGCTTGATCCGGAGCATCCTCCATGCCTTCGACAAGAAGGCCTATGTCGGATACACCGCAACGCCATTCGCCAACATCTTCATCCATCGCCGCAATGAGACGAAGGACGAAGGCCCCGACCTATTCCCGCAGTCCTTCATCATCAATTTGGCGGCGCCGTCCAACTATGTCGGGCCATCCAGAATATTCGGCCTAGCCACCGAGGATGGCCGAGTTGGCGGACTGCCTCTCATGCGAAACATCGCCGATCAGGTCAACGCCGACGAGCCAGGCGGATGGATGCCGCCCAAGCACAACAAGGAACATGTGCCCGTTTTCATGGGGCAGGACACCCTCCCTCCGTCGCTCAAGGAATCCATCCACAGCTTCATGCTCGCGTGCGCGGCAAGGAATTTGAGGGGGCAAGGCAGGGAGCACTCCTCCATGCTGATTCATGTAACGCGCTTCGCGAATGTTCAGAAGAAGGTGTTCAGCCAGGTCGAGGCGGCAGTCAAGAAAATTTCCCAGCGACTATCCCGCCGCGTCGACCACGAGGAATTGGTGGATGAGCTGAAGAAGCTTTGGGAACGCGACTTCATCCCCACCTCCTCCGAAGTGGCCGAGCTTGTGAAGGAGCCTGGAAATACGCGGCTGATGCCTAAATGGGATGACATCCTCGCCGCGCTGCCCGATGCGGTCGCCGACATCAAAGTCAAGACCATCAATGGAACGGCCAAAGACGCACTCGACTACTCCGCGCAAGAAGAGAAGGGCCTGAAGGTCATCGCGATTGGCGGAGACAAGCTCGCCCGCGGCCTGACGCTCGAAGGGCTCTGCACCAGCTACTTTGTCCGGACCACCAAGATGTATGACACGCTCATGCAGATGGGGCGGTGGTTCGGATATCGGCCCGGCTATGTCGATCTTTGCCGCCTCTACACGACAGAGGATCTGGTCGAATGGTTCGGCCATATCGCTGACGCATCGGAAGAGCTGCGCGAGGAATTCGACGCAATGGCTGAAAGCGGGGCCACGCCGAAAGAATACGGCTTGAAGGTGCAGTCCCACCCCGTGTTGCTCGTCACTTCTCCCTTGAAGATGCGGGCCGCCAAGAGCCTGCAGCTCTCTTTCTGTGGCGAGTTGCTCGAAACAGTCGCGTTCCATAAGGACGATGCGAAGCTCGATGCGAACATCGCCGCCACCAATCGCCTCATCGCCGCCATGGGAGCTCCATCGGAAAAGGATCCGACGCGGATGCGGGCCGGCTCGCAGCAGCAATTCAACGGACTTGCCTGGAACGGCGTGCCATCGGAGCATGTCGCTGATTTCTTGGATGCTTACCTGGCCCACCCAGCCGCGCGAAAAGTCAAAAGCAAGCTCTTGGCCGAGTTCGTGCGCGAGATGTCTTCCAAATCAATGGAGCTCACAAGCTGGACGGTGGCGTTGATGGATGGCGGCCGAGGCACGAAGTTCGAATTCGAAGGCGGCTGCTCCGTCAGTGGAATGACGAAGCGGTCAGCAAAAGCGGATGTGAAGGACAGGTATTCGATCGGCCGACTGCTCTCCCCGCGGGATGAAGCATTCGACTTGGACGATGCAGCTTGGCAGGCAGCCTTGTCCGCGACAAAGCATGCTTGGACGCACTCTTCAAGCCCAACCGAGGGAGACAGCCCCAATGAAGAGCCTGACATCCCCAATGGGCCCGCCATCAGGAGGATCCGGGGGCTTGGGGCAGATGGCGTCCCGCCCTCTCCTGAACGCGGCCTGCTGCTTCTGTATCCGCTCGACCCGCAGCTAGCAGGAGACGGTGTATTCCCCGATAGGACGAAGCCCATCATGGGCTTCGGATTGAGCTTCCCTGCCAGCAGGTCCGGCGTGAAGGTCGAATACAAGGTGGATCATCTGATTTGGAGCCAATGGGAGTTGGAATATGGCGCATCCGAATAACGAGCTGGCTCTTGCATGGAAAGCGTTGTCCGGATCCGCAGCATCGGCCGGATGGCAAGCAATACCAATCAGCTCCGCCTCCGGCTGCCTGCTCAGGGCAGGCCGCCGCAGTCCTGGAAACGAAGAAGTGGTCATGGCTGGATTCGATGCGGCTGCGATCCCCCCCGCGCAAAGGCTGCCTGAAGGCCGCGGCTTTGTCGTCGAAAAAGCCGATCTTGAGGACGGCATCCAGTGGCTTGCATTGGTGCGCAAACCCGAAGGCAGCCTGGATCTGTTTTCCGAAATGGCGCAAGATGTGATCGACTCGTTGGAAGCCACAGGCGGCACCAGAGGGAAGTCTGCTGCGAATGCCTTCCTGGGCCGCGTTAGGGCGTGGCAGGAATTCATGAGGCGAGGCGCGCAGTCGCTGTCTCCCGAGCAGGAGATCGGCCTCATAGGCGAGTTGGCCGTCTTGTCCGCGATCATGGATGCCGGTGTGGCGCCTGAATTGGCCATGCGATCATGGGTGGGACCGGACGACGCCAACCAGGATTTCGAAATCGGGACTGGCGCTATCGAAGCAAAGGCCACCATTTCCCAGACCGGATTTCCCGCACGCATCAATTCCCTTGCCCAGCTCGACGACGCTGCTCTGCAACCCCTCTTCGTGGCTGGGATTCGCTTGGCTCAAAGCCCGTCCGGAAAAACGCTGCCGGAGACAATCGAGCTGATCCGCCAAGCCATAGCCTCGAACCCAGAGGCATGCCGGATCTTCAAGGACAAAGTGTTCGAGGCCGGCTATCACCCCGCGCACGCAGATGGCTACGCCAGAAAGTTCATCGCCCATCCGCCTCGAACGGTTGAGGTCGGGCATGGATTCCCGAGGCTCACCCATGGCACCGTGCCGGTCGGCATCACGGAAGCGAAATACACGATCGAGATGGATGCGGCCTTGCGCCAAGGCGGCGACATCGCTGACGCATTGAAGAAATTGGGAGCGATATGAGCGAAATGATCCAAGAGTTCTTGCGGGATCTCCAGGCGGACATCCGATCTCAGGTTGGCGACGATCAGCCGCATGAAGAGCTGGTCTTCTCAGACATCGTCATGAAGCATCTCGCCGATGTCGGAATGACCTACAACGACCCGGTTGTCAGCCACTACAAGGGCAAGGTCAGCAATGCCAACCTGCGGCTGAGCGGCTACTCGCTCTCGGAGGATGAGGATCAGCTGGATCTTTTCGTCAGCCTCTATGAAGGCGTCGATGCCATCGAATACATATCCGACACCGACACCAAGACCGCCGTGGAGCAGTGCCTGCGATTCCTGACGCTCTGCGCAAACGGAACCATGGCGGCCAGGCTCGAGGATTCAAGCCCCGAACGGGCGTTGGCCGTGAAGCTCCAGCAGATCTACGATGGCCTCGATCAAATCCGAGTCTTCGTCCTCACAGACAAGATCGCGAAGACCAAGAATTTCAAGCCTCGCGAAATCAACGGCAAGATCGTTCGACTGGAAGTCATGGACACCGAGCGGCTATTCCGCCATGTGTCCGAGGGCAAGCCCAGGGACGAATTGATAGTGGATTTCCGCGATATATGCGGAGGGCCATTGCCTTGCATCTTCGTCCCTGGCAATGACGACTACGACTACGCTCTTGCGGCCATCCCTGCCGTCGCGCTGCACTTCCTGTATTCCAAGTTCGACTCGCGGCTGCTGGAGGCTAATGTCCGCTCCTTCCTGAGCGTGAAGGGCAAGGGCGTGAACGCTGGCATCCAAAGCACGCTGCGCAATGAGCCAAGCCGCTTCATGGCCTACAACAACGGCATCGTGATCGTGGCCGATCAGATGGCCTTGTCGAAGACAAACGAAGGCGGCGCTGGCATTGCGTTGATTCAAGGGCTGCAAATCGTCAATGGCGGCCAGACCACCGCATCCATCTTCTTCACCAAGCGCAAATTCCCCGACACCGACCTGGCGAAGGTGAGCGTGCCAGCCAAGATCATCGTAATGAAGACGGAAAACGCCACCGAAGAGGAGGCGCTCATCTCGAACATCTCTCGATTCGCCAACAGCCAGAACGCAGTCAAGCAATCCGACCTTTCGGCCAACAAGCCATACCATGTCGCGATCGAAAAGCTTTCGCGAACCGTGTATTGCCCGGATGGCGTGAGCCAATGGTTTTACGAGCGGGCCGCAGGCAGCTACAACACACTATTGTCCCTAGCCGGAAACACGCCAGCCAAGCTGAAAGCCCTGAAGGAGGCTATTCCTCCGGCAAGGCGCATCACGAAAACCGATCTGGCGCGGTATATCAACGCCTGGAATGGCCAGCCCGACTTGGTCAGCCTCGGAACGCAGAAGAACTTCGACAAGTTCATGTCCGAATTGACAGCCGCAAGCGAGAAGGAAGTGCCCGAACCAACCGTCGCCGAATTCAAGTCGATGATCGCCAAGGCAAAGATTTACAGGGATACCCAAAAGCTGGTCCGCCCGATGTTCCAAGCGTTTCAAGTCAATGTGGCGACCTACACAGTATCCTTGCTTGCCCAGAAGATCGGACCGCGCATCGACCTGGAAAAGATTTGGAATAGCCAAGCCCTGTCCCGAGAGCTGCTTGAACAGATTGCGGTTTGGGCACGCGAAGTCAACGATGTCCTGATGGAAACCTCCAGGGGACGCATGATCTCTGAATGGGCAAAGCGGCCAGAGTGCAAGGAAGCAGTTTTGGGTGCAAGCTATTCATCGCCGGCATCGAACATTCCTGAACTCAAGGCGATGTAGCCACCCTGAATTGCGATCTCCAACATGGCCGACATCGTCCCGCCATCGACCAGATCGAAGATGATGTCCGGCATCAAGGGCAAGGACACATCGCCTGAGTTGGCTGTCCGCCGGATGCTCCACTCCATGGGACTCAGATTCCGGCTGCATCGTCGGGACTTGCCTGGGACTCCGGACATTGCGATGCCGGGCCGGAAGATAGCCGTGTTCGTCCACGGCTGCTTCTGGCATGCCCATGCTGGCTGCAAGCTGGCCAAGCTTCCTGCGACTCGCCAAGAATTTTGGGAGAGGAAGCTGCTTGCCAATGTCGAGAGAGATCGTCGGTCTGTCGAAAATCTCTCTGAACTCGGCTGGCGCGTCCTGTGCATTTGGGAGTGCGCGCTGAGGGACAGGCATGCCGCAGATGTCCTGCCCAGGCTCCTGCAGGATTGGGTCGCAGGGGCAGAACAGTTTGGTGAGATTCGCGGCCCGCTTGCCTAGCAGGGCCAGCGGGGCTCCACTCGCGGCGAAGACAAGAACCGATATATGACCCTGGCAATCTTGGCCGCCAACAGTGGCGGGACGGCATTGCCAATTTGGCCATACTGTTCTGTCCTGTTCCCCTCGAAGAAGTAGTTGTCAGGAAAAGTCTGCAAACGGGCAGCCTCTCTCACTGTCAAGCTTCGGCACTGAGCAGGATCGGGATGGATGTAGTAGTGCCCGTCCTTTTTGATATGGGACACAACAGTGGATGCTGGATCTTTTCCAACCTGCACCCGGAAACGGTCTTTGAACGGGATTTCCTCATCATCGACATTCCCATGGTCCGGCAGCAGACGCGGCGGGAAATTGGTGAGGTTTGGCGCGTAACGCTGCACCTTCACAAAGCATGCCGAAAACAGATAGCGATGCAGATCCGATCTCATGTGGCTACGGGCCTCATGCTGGAGGACACCGCCAAGGCGGCCATCCAGATACCAGGATTTGAGCTCCGCCGGCATTGCATCGCCAGGATCGACTTCCATTGGGATGAACCTCCCGCCAGTGGTGGAAATGGATTGCGCCTTGCGCAGCGCCTGGCCCATCCGATCTTCGATGGCGCTTCGCAATGGAACTCGCCAGTCCTTCAAGCTTGAAGGCGCCGCCTTCATCACTTTCAGCCACGCCTCATGCGAATCCACTTCGCGTGATATGCGGCTGCGGATCTGCGGCAACCCGCTCAAAGAGGCGTTCACGCCAACTTTGGCCTCGCTTCTTTCAAGCAGGAATCGTCCTGGATTTGATGCCAGTTCAGAAGTCGCCGCAGCAACATCGGATCGGATGCCAAACAAGATCACCCGATGACGGCATTGAGGTATGCCGTAGTTCTCGGCCTCAATGACATAGTCGTTGGGCTCGATCTTCTCGCCATGAACGACAAGCGAACGGACCTGGTATGCCAACCCTGGTTGGGGATTGGTCAAGTCGTCCATGATGCGATCGAAAATACTGGAACCTCCGTGCTTGGAGTTGAGCATCCCTTTGACGTTCTCCATCACGAAAACCGATGGCTTGAACTTCTGGATGATCCTCAGGTATTCCTGATAAAGGAAATGGCGCTTGTCGTTCTCGAAGGCCTTGGGATCTTTGGACCGAAGCCGCGACCTGCCGGCCAGCGAGTAGGCTTGGCACGGGGGACCTCCAATGAGGACCCAATCCTTGGCATTTTTCAGGGCATCACCAATCCACCCATCAATTTCGCTATTGGGCGTAACGCCAAGCTCGGCGCAGCGGGCCTCACTGGCGGCCTCTTCAGCCACCACCTTGATCTCCGGCAACGAGAAGAAATCTTCCCGGCTGATGTGTCCCTGGATATATTGGTAGTAGCTCCTGGGAGCCTCGCCTTTGGGAAACTTGCGGAACAGGGCCCGCAGCATCAGGGTACGGTGGGCGACTTCGTCCTTTTCTATCGAAACCTTGACGGAGAATTGGGGCATGCCCGCGCCATCGACAATCGACGAAAAGCCTTCGCAAAGCCCTCCTGGACCAGCGAACAGGTCGATCACTGGAATCACTTCTTCTTCTTTTTGCATCTAACTGAAACACTGCCAATTGCTTTGCCCAGTGGGATACCACATCCCACCAGTCTGCCCCTATTCTGCCAGGTCAGGAGATCGGAACTGAGGGGGCCCCGATCAACGCCTCAAAGACTATTGGGCATGCAATGCCGCCGTTTACCTGCCACGGCGCGCTGGTTCCTTATTCATTCCGCCCGGAAACTTGGCACACCGGCCCCATCACTGGACGGTCTCAGGCCTTCCATCGCCAATTAAGCTTGAAAGGTTAATTCGGGCATGCACTTGCGTGTCTTTCGGAGTCGTAACAAATGAAAACGGACTCCACAAATAAGCGTGGAAATCACTCCCTCCAATGCTAAAGTGTCATATATGACAACTGATGCATTTTCACGTCGGTTTCAAGCGCTGATCAGCAGCCAGGATCGCGCAGCAGAACTCGTCCTGCCCTGGGTTGACGGCGGGCTGATGGCGCAAATCAAGCTGTGCGGCGGGACGGCGTTGAGTCGCTTTTATTTGCAGCACCGGATCAGTTACGACCTGGATTTTTTTGTGCCTGAGGGCATTGGCTTTAACGCGCAAGCTCTCGCAGATCGCATCGCAAGCAAGGTCAAGATCCAGGGCCTGGAGATCACGCACGACGCCATCAAGGCCGATCAATTGCACTTTTTCGTGCCCCTGCCTGGCGGGGACGGCATCAAGATGTCCTTTGTGGAGGACATGTACGCCGCCACATTCCCGCCGGTGCCGTCTGGCCTCAAGATCAGTGGCATTGAGATTCAAACTGAGTCAGTTCAA
>Ga0172367_10007027_pt1 | contig 13017 bp, 9 predicted proteins | sample Lak10m_FD_114542 | JGI IMG/M metagenome (GOLD analysis project Ga0172367, IMG submission 114542) | Freshwater microbial communities from Kabuno Bay, South-Kivu, Congo - kab_022012_10m | ecosystem: Environmental > Aquatic > Freshwater > Lake | place: Democratic Republic of the Congo: South-Kivu...
GACCTCGGCGACGTCGTCAAGGACGCCGAGAAGCGCTACGGGAAACAGCATCCTCTCTGCCGCCGGAGTTCCTACAACCCGAATTCGAAGAAGTTCTACGCCTTCTGCCCCGGCTGGACGATCGACCCCGGCTGCTACCGGAAGAGCCTCTGGGAGAAGGCCGGCAAGGGCACGGGGCCGGTGACGTGGGAAGACCTCGTCACGTACGGCGGAAAGATCAAGAGGGAGCAGGGGATCCAGCTCGGCATCGGCCTCTCCCAGGAGCTCGACTCGAACATGGCGGCCCGGGGCCTGCTGTGGTCGCACGACACGAGCATCCAGGACGCGAAGGAGAACGTCGTCCTGAACAACCCGAAGACCGTCGAGGCGGTCAATTACATGGCCCGGCTCTACAAGGAGGCGATGGTCCCCGAGGTGTTCTCCTGGACCGCGGTATCGAACAACCAGGCGCTCATCGCCGGCCGCGCTTCCTACATACTGAACTCCATCTCGGCGTACCGCTCCGCGCAGAAGGAAGTCCCCGAGATCGCCAAGGACATCTTCTTCACTCCCGCCCTCAAGGGGCCCCGCGGGACCGGGTTCAACTCCGAGCACGTCATCTACTGTTACATCGTCCCCAAGTATTCGAAGAACGTCGACAACGCGAAGAAGTTCCTCCTCAACCTGGTCGGGAACTACGACCAGGCGATGTACGCGAGCGAGCTCTACAACTCTCCCGCCTTCTTCGACGCCCCGGTCCCTTCCGGAAAGCGCGGCTATGCCCCGGTGAAGGGTGCGAAGAAGCTTCGCGACCTCCACAACGCCTGGTTCTCGAACGACCCGTTCGCCCTCCCAGGCGAGGCGAAGGGGAAGCTCGCGGCCCTCAAGGACGCCGAGAAGTGGAGCACCAACCTCGGGCACCCCGGCCCTGCGAACCCGGCCGAGGGAGAGGTCTTCGCGACCTTCGTACTGCCGAACATGCTGGCCAAGGTGGCCCGCGGCGGAAACGCAGCGGAGGCGGTGAAGGAAGCCGACGCCGCCGCCAGGACCATCTTCGCCAAGTGGCGCCAGAAGGGACTGGTCGGGGGAAAATCGTAGTCCGCTTCGACCCGGGGGGACGGCGGGATCCGCCCGTCCTCCCGGGCACTTTCCAATAAAACACGGAAGGCAGCTGCGACGATGGGGTGCGTGGAAATCCGCGGCATATCGAAACTTTTCGGGAACGTGCCGGCCGTCGACCAGATCGACCTGGCGACGAACGAGGGGGAATTCCTCGTCCTGCTGGGCCCATCCGGGTGCGGGAAAACCACGCTGCTACGGATGATCGCCGGGATCGAGATCCCGACCGCTGGGGAGATCGCCATCGACGGTCGGGTGGTGACGGACCTGCCGCCGCGGATGAGGAACATCGCGATGGTGTTCCAGAGCTACGCCCTCTACCCCCACATGACGGTGTACAAGAACATCGCCTTCCCCCTCCGCGCCCGCGGTGTCGACGAGGGAACCGTGCGGAAGAAGGTGGAGTGGGCCGCGGGGATGTTCAAGATCGGGCGGCTTCTCGACCGGAAGCCCCGGGAGCTTTCGGGGGGCGAGCGGCAGCGCGTGGCGCTGGCGCGCGCGATGGTCCGCGAGCCGAGCGTTTTTCTCCTCGACGAGCCGCTTTCCAACCTCGACGCCCTCCTTCGCACCTCGGCGCGGGAGGAACTCCGGCAGTTCCAGCGGCGGGTCGGGGTCACGACGATCTACGTCACACACGACCAGGTCGAGGCGATGGGGCTCGGCGACCGGATCGCGGTCATGAGCCAGGGGAAGGTCCGGCAGGTGGGGAGCCCGATGGACATCTACATGTATCCCGCCGACACTTTCGTGGCGACCTTCGTCGGGTCCCCGCCGATGAACCTCCTCGAGCAGGAGGACGTCCTCCTCGGGTTCCGTCCCGAGACCTTCATGCCCTCCGACGCCGTGGAAGGGTCGGAAGGCGTGATCACCTACCCGTTCGAGGTCACTTACCTCGAATACCTCGGCGCGGAGCGGCTCGTTTACGGGAACGTGGGAGAGAAATCGCACGGGCGCCACGTCGTGGCGCGTCTCCCCGGGTCCCTCACCCTTCCCCTCGAGGCCGGGAAGACGTACCCGTTCGCGATCGCACGAAGGGACCTGCGACGGTTCGACCGAAAGAGCGGGCTGGCCCTGCCCGGAGAAACGGCGTGACTTCCCCCGCCCGCCCGGGATCTTCGCCCGGGGCCTCGCGCGGAGGGATCTTCGACCGCCAGGAAACGCTGGCAAAGTTGCTGATCGCCCCGGCGGTCCTTTACATCGTCGCCATGATCGGCGCCCCGTTCGTCCTCGCGATCCTCTACTCCCTGAGCGACGCCACCACGGGGGAACCTTCCATCCACCTCGTCGGCCTTCGGAACTTCGGCGCGGCGTTGGCCGACCCGGTCTTTCGCCTCGCCTTGCGGAACACCTTCCTGTTCACGCTGCTCTCCCAGTCGATCGTCATCGTCCTGTCCAGGATCCTCGCCAACGCCCTCCTCAAGCCGTTCCGGGGGAAGTGGCTCGTGCGGTTCCTGATCATGCTTCCGTGGACGGCGCCCATCTCCCTGGGAACGATCGGCTGGCTCTGGATGTACGACTCCATCTTCAGCCCCATCGATTGGGTGCTGCGGTATCTCGGAATGCTCGGGACCGCCACCGCCCTCCTGGGCCCCCAGACGAACCTGTACTGGCTGGGCGTACCGGGACTCGCCATCGCATCGGTCATCATCGTAAACGTCTGGCGGATCCTGCCGCTGGCCACGGTGATCCAGCTGGGGGGCTTGAGCTCGATACCCAAGGACCTCATCGAGGCCGCCGAGGTGGACGGCGCCTCCCCGTGGCGACGGACGCTGATGATAACCATCCCCCTCACCCTGCCGATCGTCAGCATCGCCTTCCTCTTCGGCATCGTATTCACTTTCACGGACCTGATCGTCGTGTACGTCCTGACGCGGGGGGGGCCGGTGCACATGACGCAGGAGCTCTCCTCCTGGACGTTCTTCAAGGGGATCGAGGCCGGGGACCTCGCGCAGGGGGCGGCCATCTCCCTGTTCATGTTCCCCGTGTTGGCATTGGTCGCGATCTTCATTCTGCGTATGGCCCGTCGGACGGAGGTGGTCTGATGCCGAATATCGGGAAACTGGCGCGCCGCGGGGGACTGTACACGCTGCTGGGGGGGTTCGCCTTCTTCGGGGCCTTCCCCTTCTACTGGATGGTGATCGCCACCTTCAAGCAGGACCACGACCTTTTCAGCCCGCTCAACAACCCGTTCCTCTTCAACGAGCCGCCCACTTTGGATCACCTGCGTCTCCTCTTCACCGAAACGCACTTCACCGGGTACCTTACGAACACGCTGATAGTGGGATTCGCCGTCGTGGTGATCACTCTCGCCACCGCCGTTCCGGCGGCGTACGCCCTCGCGCGTTGGGCACGGGGTTGGGGGGAAACGATGGGGATCGGAATCTTCCTCACATACCTCGTCCCGCCGACGATCCTGTTCATCCCCCTCTCCCGCTTCGCCTCCTTCTTCAGGCTCCAGGAATCGCTCTGGTCCCTGATCCTCGTATACCCGACCTTCACGATCCCCTTCTGCACCTGGCTCCTCATGGGGTTCTTCAAGACGATCCCGAAGGACATCGAGGAGCAGGCGATGATCGACGGCCTGAGCCGTTTCGGGGCGATGACGAAGGTCGTGTTTCCGCTAGCCATCTCCGGGATCCTGACCGTCGTCGTCTTCTCCTTCACCCTCTCGATGCACGAGTTCATCTACGCCCTGACCTTCATCTCCGTGTCGGCGAAGAAGACCGTGTCGATCGGCGTGCCGACCGAGCTCGTGCGCGGCGACGTCTTCCAGTGGGGGCCGCTCATGGCCGGGGCGCTGATCGCCAGTCTCCCGGTCGCCGTGGTCTACACCTTCTTCCTGGACCGGTTCGTAGCCGGCTTCACCATGGGAGCGGTGAAGTGACTTCCCGTCCGGGTGGTATGATTGCCGGATGGGAACCGATACCCTTCCGGTGAACCGGTGCGACCACCCGCCGCGGGTGATCGCGTCCCACCTCTTCAACAGGAATCCCCTGCCGATCGAGATCCAGGGAGTCCGTCGCTCGCACCGCTCCCTTTTCGAGCGGCTCGGCCGCCTCGAGGACCCCAAGGCGAGAGAGCGCGCTTTCCGGGAGTACATGACGCTCGTCTTCCAGGTGGGAGCATGGAAGAAGGAGTCCTCCCCCCTGGGGCGACGGTCCCTGCGGAACAGCTATCTCAGGTTCCTGCGGGGCTGGATGCTGGACGCCAGTTCCCCCGAAGGGGCCGTGCTGAAGGGGTGGGTCGAAAGCCGCTTCGGTCTCCCCCCCACTTTTCACGCCGGACCGATAGCCGACCTCCGCGAGCCGACCTACGTCCTATACCTCGTCGAGCGGATGCGCGAGACCGCCCGGAGCAACGCCGTCGAATCCCAGTTCGACCTGCTCTACGAGTTCATGCAGTACGAGCTGCGGCGGCGCCACCACGGAATCGCGGTTTTCACGCTCTATCGCGGCGTCCGGGACCTGTCGGAACAGCACATCATCGAGGACCGCGGTGAAAACCGCCTTCTGGTTCGCATGAACAACCTCAACTCGTTCACGTCCCGGCTGGAGCACGCATGGCAGTTCGGAAGCCGCGTGTTCGAGGCGGCGGTCCCCGCGTCGAAGATCTTCTTCCGCTCCGACCTCCTCCCCGGCATCCTGCCGCGCGGGGAGGAGGAGTCTCTGGTGATCGGGGGGGAGTATGAAGTTACGGTGCGGCTCTATTGACCTCGGAGAGGAAATCTCCGCCCGACGCAGCCGGAATCGTCGACCGCGCGCGGGCGGCGCTCTTCGGAGTCGCCGTGGGAGACGCGCTGGGGGCGACGACCGAATTCATGACGCCGGCCCAGATACGCGACCGGTACGGCGTCCTCCGGGAGATCGTCGGCGGGGGCTGGCTGAAGCTTTCGCCGGGGGAGGTCACGGACGATACGGAGATGACCCTCTGCGTAGCCCGGGGAATCGTACGATCGGGACGGTGGGATCTCGGGCCGATCGCGGACGGGTTCGCCCGTTGGCTTTCGGGGAGTCCCGCCGATGTCGGGGCCACCTGCCGTCGCGGAATAGAGGAGTACAGGGAAAAAGGACGGCTTGAAGCGCCTCTCGACGAGCGAGGGGCCGGAAACGGCGCGGTGATGCGGGTCGCTCCGGTGGCTCTCTACACCCTCGGGAGCGAGGAACTTCTCTCCCGCCTCGCGGTGGAACAGGCGCGCATAACCCACCACAACCCGCTTTCCGACGCGGCGTGCGTCCTGGTCGGAAAGATGATACAGCGTGGCATTCTCGGCGCTCCCCCGCGGGACCTGCGAGCGGCCGCGGAAGAGTTGGGCGCGCGACACCCGGAGTTCCGTCTCGAGGGGTATGATGGAAATTCGTCGGCCTTCGTGGTAGACACGCTCCGTACGGTGTTCGACGCCTTCTTCTCAACGGAGGGCTTCGAGGAGTGCGTCGTGAAAACGGTGAACCGGGGCGGCGACGCCGACACGACGGGGTCGATCGCCGGGGCGATAGCGGGCGCCCGGTACGGGATCGACGCGATCCCGAAACGGTGGCTTCAGGCGCTCGACCCGAACCTCCGGGAGGAGCTGTCCGGGCTCGCGGAGAAACTCGTCCGGATGTCGCCGCTGTTCTCGAAGACTTGATTCACGAATCGCACGGCAACGGGAGGGCCCGGCGTAATCGCCGCAGGAGGCCCTGTAAGCCGCATAAGGAGACGACATGGAACTGGAGCCTGAACTCGCCGCGCAACTGAAACGGGTGCTTTCCTCCCTCGAGACGCTGCTCCCGCGCCCCGTGCCGCGGGTCGACTGGGCGGAGTGCGTCGCCGCGAACTGGAGGAAGCGCTCATTCTCCGGCTACCTGGAGCCGATCGAAGACGTCGAGACCCTACGCCTCGACGATCTCCTCGGCATCGAGGAGCAGAAAAGGACGGTTGAGGAGAACACCCGGCAATTCCTCGCCGGCCTCCCCGCGAACAACATCCTGCTTTGGGGTTCGCGCGGCACCGGCAAGTCGTCGCTGGTGCGGGCGCTTCTCCATACCTACGCGCCCATGGGCCTTCGTATCGTGCAGGTCGACAAGGACGACCTCGTCCACCTTCCCTCGATAGTGGACGAAGTGAAGGGACTCCCCTACAAGTTCATCCTGTTCTCCGACGACCTCTCCTTCGAAACGGGGGAGTCGAGCTACAAGATGCTCAAGAGCGCGCTCGACGGATCGGTGTACGCGCCGCCGGAGAACGTCCTGATCTACGTTACGTCCAACCGGCGCCACCTTGTCCCGGAGTACGAGAACGACAACCGCGGCGCGATGATGGCGGACGGGGAGATCCACCACGGGGAGTCCGTCGAGGAGAAGATCTCCCTGTCGGGAAGATTCGGCATATGGGTCGCCTTCCACCCGTTTTCGCAGGACCTGTACGTCGAAGTGGTCCGGCGCTGGACGGAGAAGATGTGCGCGAAACACGGCGCACGCGTCCCCTGGACGAAGGAGGCGCAGGACGAGGCGATCCTGTGGTCCCAGCGGAAGGGGGACCGGAGCGGCCGCATCGCTTACCAGTTCGCCGGCCACTGGGTCGGCAGGGAACTGCTGCGAAGGGAGCCGGTCTCTTAAGGCGCCAGGCTCACCATCCGAACCACCGCGCGATGTACCCCTGACGCCACAGCAATAGCGCTGCGGCGAGGAGCGCTGCAAGAACCAGGTACAGTTTCCACGGACTTTTCTTCTCCGCGAACGGGTCTGCGAGCGACCGCTCCGCGTTATCCGGCAGCCGCGCGGCGGCGGTCAACGACGTCCCGAACGGTATGTTGATCTTCGCGCGCGCGTTCACCGCCCAACCGTTGGCGTCGAGGATAGGTCCGAGGTTCCGCTTCCGTAGATTCAGCCAGGCGAGGAAGACCGAAGGGAGGGAGATCGCAAGCATGATCGCCGCGACGGCGATCGGTATCTGCCACCACGTGAGCTTGAGAATCCCCGTCAGAACGGACGCGAGCATCGTGCCGATCGCCCCGATCGCCAGTCCGATCGCCGCGAAGATGCCGGCGAACTTCGCCACGTCGAAGGGAGGTGGGGGAGGCTGGACGACCTTACCCTCGGCCATTTTTTCCGTAGCGGAGATCGCCTGCAGGGCCCTGCGGTCGTCCGCCGCCTTGGAGCGCGCTGCGGCGATCTTCTGCACCTGGTCCCCGATCAAACGGGCGAGCCGCTTGTACGGCGCCCAGAACGCCTGCCGGATGCTGATAGGGTGCTCGAGAATCCGCACGATCGTCGCGTCCCAATCCTGACCCTTCCTGTCGTAGAAGACGCCGTTCCTTCCGACCATCAGGAAGTCCGAATCGCCCGCCGTGAAGGCGGCGGCGATCGTCATCTTCTCCCCGCCCCCCCGCCGCACGCAGTCGCAGTAAACCAGGCAGACGCGGGAGAGGGTGGCGACCGCAGCGTGCTTGCCCACGTCCGCAATCGGGACGCACAGGTCGCAGCTCCGGCCGTCCAGGTACAAGGTCCCGGCCTGGAACGTCGCCTTCCCCTTGCGCGTGTAGAAATCCCGGAAGGATACGAAATTGTTGACCAGCAGATGCAGGTCGCGGCAGTACCGAAGGAGCCGCTCCACCGAAACGATGGCGGCCACCTCCGGCTCCACCGCCTTGTCCCGCGCGACGAGATCGAGCAGCGCCGCCTTGCCGTCCTCCGCGAGGATTGCACGGATTCGCTCCTCGCCGAGCTTCCCCACCGCCGTTTCCGGTTTCGAACCCAGCCACGCCTCGTACGGCGCGAAGCGTGCGCAGATCGTTCCCCACCCTTCGTCCGTAAGCGATTCCGCTCCGCCCAGGACCGGCACGACGATATCCGACGCGAACCTCCGCACCGCGTCGGCGTATACGGGATTCAATCCGTCCGCAAGGGGCAGCGCCTTCCCCGCGGACGCCACCGCGAGCGGAAATGCGCCGACCGCATCCGTGTCCGCCCGCAACGCCGTCGCGGCCAGTTTCTGATAGTCGGCTTCCGCCGGACCGAGCAGCGCCGCCGACCGCCCGTCGTACGCCGCCAACCGACACCGCTGGAAATAGTCCTCGAGCTTCGGCTTGAGGGAGCGGAAGAGTTCGTACCGCGTCGCCGTATCGGCACCGAAGGGGTGGGTCTCCGGCTTCCCGGCCGCTTCCCACCATTCAGCGATCGCCTTCGCCTCCGTGTAGAACCGCTCGACCGTCTCACCCGTCACTCCAGGCTCCCCGCCGCGATCGTTCTCGCCGCCAAGGGACCCGACGATATCCTCGATCACGGCCGCCAGCGCGGGGTCCTCCGCCGACTTCGCCGGCACGATCCCGTCTCCGTTGAAGCGGGCCTGCGAGAAGATCCGCGCGGTGTCGCTCACGTCGTCGAGGGTGATTTCCGCGGTCTCGGGCTTTCCGAGCACCGAGAGCACCAGTTTCGCTCCGGCCAGCACCGACTTTCCCTCGTCGTTCGCGTCGTCGATGGCCGAAAGCGGAAGACGATCCTCCCGGTGGACAAGATGGTCCGGGTCCTTCAGGACCTTTCCCACCCACCGTACGGCGGCGAGAATCTCGGGAGCCCGGATGTGACCGTCCGCGTCCGTGTCGACGAACGCGAGGCTCTTCGGGTCGAATTCGATCCCGGAGACCGGGCAGGAAAGAGCCACCCAGAGTTTCTGATCCAGCGCCTCGAGCGACGTGAGGTCGGCGCCCGTCTCGAGCAGAACCTGGTCGAACCCTCCCGCGCGGAAGAACCGCCACCGGTGATTCGACTCCTTACGACCCGCCACCCTGTTTTCGGACGCCATTGCCTTGCCCTCCCTGCCAGGGGGTTTCAGACATCCATTCGGATGCCTGAATCGGTTGATGGATTCACACAGGCCACGCTACGACCGTAAGGATATCAGGTTGCGGGTACTTGCGGGAACCAGCGGCGGGTAGCGCATATTTCCAGCTTCCTCATGATCCGCCTCCTTCCCCGGGAATCCGGGACCGTGTAAGATTCTCCATATGCATCATCGCCCGGGGAAGGCCGTTTGTCATTTGCCGGGGGCGATCGGGCCCATGGAATCCCTGCTCGATGTCGTCCGCGGGGACGATTTACCCCTGCCCCCCGAGCTGTCGACGCTCTACGGCGCCCTCCGATTCCCTCCACGGGCAAGTCGTCCGTACGTCATCGGCAACTTCGTCACCACGATGGACGGCGTCGCATCCCTCACCGCTTCCGGATTGTCGAATGGCGGGGCCATCAGCGGTTCCAACCCGCACGACCGGATGGTCATGGGGCTGCTGCGGTCCGTCGCCGACGCGGTGATCGTCGGCGCCGGGACGCTTCGCTCCGCCCCGAACCACCTCTGGACCGCGGAACACATCTGCCCGACGCTGTCCGACTCGTACCGGCGGCTGCGAGCCGCGCTGGGGAAGAGCGCCCCACCGTTGAACGTCATCGTCACAGAGCGCGGTGAGATCGACCCGGAGCTTCCGGTCTTCCGGTCCGGGGCGGTGAAAGCGCTGGTCGTCACGGGCCCGGAGGGCGCTCGCCGGGTCCGCGAACGCGACCTTCCCTCCTCCGTCGCCATCGGGGAAGTGAACGTGGGCGAAGCGATCGGCGCGCGGGCGATCCTTTCCGCGATCGGCCGTTTCAGCCCAGGTGATATATATCTTGTCGAAGGCGGACCGCGGTTGATGGGGGACTTCTTCGCCGGGAAATGCCTGAACGAACTATTCTTGACGTTATCCCCTCAGGTTGCCGGCCGAAACGGCTCGGACGAGCGTCCCGGATTCGTCGCGGGCAAGCGATTCGCACCGGAGCGTCCGTTGTGGGGAACGCTTGCGGGCGTGAAACGTGCCGGCAGCCATCTGTTTCTGAGGTATTCGTTCGCGGTGGAGGATCGGCCGGCGGCACCGGCAAGCACCCTTCCCTGATCCATCGACGGCCGGGTTCCCCCGATTACGAAAGCGGGGGTATACTGGCCGAACGAGTGGCGCGGAACGATCGGAGTCGTTCATATGGTTAACTTCATCCGGAAAGCGCTTTTCGCCGCCCTGCTCCTGTCCGTTGCGGTGTCCCCGCTCGTGGGGCGCGAGGCGGGAGCGGCAGCCGATCCCCTCACCCCCGAGGAACGCGCCTTCGTCGCCGCCCACGGCCCAATCCGCTACGCTCCCGACCCGCTGTTCCCTCCGTTCGAATTTCTCGACCCCTCCGGGGTCGCCAGGGGGATCACGCCGGACCTTCTTGCCATCATGGGCAGGAACCTCGGGGTCGAGTTCCGGACCGTCGCCTACCACACCTGGTCCGACGTCCTCGAAGCCGTCCAGCATGGGAAAGTGGACCTTCTCGGAACCTTGACCCGGACGCCGGAACGCGAAGGTTTTCTATTCTTCTCCAAGCCGTACCTGTCGGTGCCTTACGTCCTGTTCATTCGTCAAGGCGGCGACGATCCGAAAACCGTCGATGATCTGGTTTCGCGCCGCCTCGGCGTAGTGAAAAATTACGGGATCAACACCTGGTTGTCGGCCGCGCATCCGAAGATCCGACCTGTGACGGTGGAGGACACGGCGACGGGGCTGACCATGGTCGCCACGGGACAACTCGACGCGCTGCTCGAAACGTTGCCCGTAGGCGCCCAGATCGTGCGCGAGAAGAGCCTCACCAACATCCGCATCGTGCCGCGCCACATCTACACCCTGCCCCAGCACTTCGGGGTGTTCAAGGGAGAGCCGCTTCTTCTCTCCATTGTCCAGAAGGGGTTGGACTCGCTGACCGAGACCGAGCGTTCCGAAGCGTTCATGCGATGGACCGGACAGGATTTTTCACACCCCCCACCTGCGATCTCCTCGTTTCTCATGAATTTGATTGTCGTTCTTGCGGCGGCCGCCGTCTTTTCCTGGGTCTGGATCGTGGCCCTCCGGCGCAGCGTCCGGCGAGCGACGCAATCCCTCCGGGAAAACGAGGACGTATTGCGCACGAACAAGGAGAATCTCAAACTCGCGCTTCGATCGGCAAACATGGGGATGTGGAGTTGGGAAATCGCCGCCGACCGACGAATTTTCGACGGTCAGGTATGCGCTCTGCTGGGACTGGACCCCGCGAAGTTCGGCGGGGAGGCAAAGGAGTTCATGGCGGCCGTGCACCCGGACGACCGTGAAAAGATCAAGGCGGCCATGGCTCGAACCATCGAGCAGAGCGTGCCGTACCAGACGGAATACCGCGCCGTCTGGCCGGACGGAAGCGTCCACGATATCTGCGCTCGCGGCAGGATCGTCCGCGAAGATTCGGGCAGACCGCTGAGGGTCATCGGCATTGTATGGGACGTCACCGATCGCAAGCGGGCGGAGGAGGAGAAGCGGAGGATGGAGGAACGCCTTCTCCAGTCGGCGAAGATGGAGGCGGTCGGACGGCTGGCCGGAGGGGTCGCGCACGATTTCAACAACCTGCTTACGGCCATCATCGGATACAGCGAGTTCCTCGACGCCCGGTTTACCGACGGCGATCCGTCGAAACGGGAGATCGGCGAGATCCGGAAGGCCGCGGACCGCGCCGCGTCGCTCACGCGCCAGTTGCTGGCCTACAGCCGGCGGCAGGTCCTGCAGCCGCAGGTGATCGGGATCAACTCCGTGATTTCGGAGATCGACCCGATGCTGCGGCGGTTGATCGGAGAGCACATCGCCTTTGCGACGAAGCTTGACGGCGCCCTGTGGGATGTGAAGGCCGACCCGGGGCAGATGTCTCAGGTGGTGATGAACCTCGCGATCAACGCGCGGGACGCGATGCCGGACGGCGGAAAGCTCACGATCGAGACCGCCAATGCCACCTTGGGCGAGGAGTATCACCGGAACCACGAGGTGGTGGAACCCGGTCCGTACGTCATGCTGGCGGTCAGCGATACGGGGATCGGCATGAGCGAAGAGACGACCGCTCATATATTCGAGCCCTTTTTCACGACGAAGGAGATGGGTAAGGGGACCGGTTTGGGGCTTTCCACCGTGTACGGGATCGTCAAGCAGAGCAAAGGGTACATCTGGGTCTACAGCGAGCCGGGGCACGGTACGACATTCAAGGTCTACCTCCCCCGGACGGACGAGGGGGAAGCGCTTCCGGACAAACCGGTCTCACCCGTCGAGGATATGCGAGGGGAGAAAACGGTCCTGCTCGTGGAAGACGACGAGCCGATCCGGAAACTTGCCCGCGAGGTGCTGGAGCAGAACGGCTACGCCGTGCTCTCGGCGGGCGACGGCGAGGAGGCGCTGCGGGTCGCCGGAGAGTACCGGGGGGAGATACACCTGCTCCTGACCGACGTTGTGATGCCCGGCATCGGTGGGCGGGAACTGTCGGATCGGATTCGAGCTCTGAGGCCGGCGATCAGGATCATCTACATGTCCGGCTATACGGGCAACGCGATAGCGGACCAGGGCGTGCTCGCCCTGGGGACTCCATTCCTGCAGAAGCCGTACTCGCCGGCCTCCCTGGCGCGGAAGGTCAAGGAAGTCCTGGAAGAGGAATGAGCCCACCGCCGCGAAGAGGAAGGGGAAAATTGGTCGGGACGACTGGATTCGAACCAGCGACCCTCTGCTCCCAAAGCAGATGCGCTACCAGGCTGCGCCACGTCCCGACGCGATATAGGCCTTTGAAGTATATACAGAAACGCCCCGCCAGTAAATCGGCCTGACGAGGCGTTTCGGGAAAAGTTGCGGGATTGTTGCCAACTATCCCGCGGCGACCACCTCTTTCCCCGAAAACGGTTTCCCTGTTCCATTCCGGATAAGGTATGTTAACATACCCATATGGTTACCCCCCTCACCCCGACGCAGCAAAAGGTCCTCACGTTTATCCGGGAGTTCGTCGCACGCCACCGGTTCGCGCCCACTGCGAAGGAGATCGCCGGGCAGTTCGGGATAGCGGAGAAAAACGGCTTCTCCTACCTGCAGCTTCTGGAGCGCAAAGGGTA
>Ga0172367_10007028_pt1 | contig 13017 bp, 5 predicted proteins | sample Lak10m_FD_114542 | JGI IMG/M metagenome (GOLD analysis project Ga0172367, IMG submission 114542) | Freshwater microbial communities from Kabuno Bay, South-Kivu, Congo - kab_022012_10m | ecosystem: Environmental > Aquatic > Freshwater > Lake | place: Democratic Republic of the Congo: South-Kivu...
GGCAGGCATGGCCTGTTCACGCACAGCGTGGACGTGGCTACCAAGGCTCTGCGCACGGCGCAGGGCGACGCCACGGTGAATGTGGATGTGTTGATACTGGCCACGCTGCTGCATGATCTGGGCAAGGCCGACGACTACCTGATCGGCAAACGTGATGTTGCCTACGGACTTACTGAGCGAGGGTTCCTGATGGGGCATCGCCTGACCACGCTGGAATGGATGACCGCTGCACTGGACAAGCTGTCGCCACAGGATCGGCCTGACGAGGTGAAGGTGATGGCGGTTTACCATGCCATCAACGCTTCTCATGCGCAGGATTGGGTGGGGTTGCCACGCCCACGCACGCCTGAAGCTTTTTATCTGGCCAGTGCGGATTCGCTCTCTGGCAACTGCGAAATGGTCAGGCGGCTGGCCAATCCGGGCAGTCGCAAGGGATCTGCGCATAAGGCGCTTCGGGGGCCGATCTGGGTGATGGGGGAGGCGGGGTAGGGGTTACGTTTTGGCTGCGTTTGGCACCGACTGTTGACGCCAAACTGAAACTGACCCATTTCGCCGATTCGTTGTGATCCAGCACGAACTGTTCGTCGTAGGCGTTGCTGGGTAGTTGATGGTGACGGTGATCGTGGGTCAGTAGTGATCGGCATATGGGTTAACTGGTTGTCAACAGGTGTCGAACTTAATACTTTCATGAAGTCAAACATGGATTTCGACAGAAACACTTTGCACTGCGTCCAATATTTGAGATACCCTACGCCCAGCTTCACCCCGCACCAGGAACCCAAGCTCAAGTGAGTAATTGAACGACCACTGGGTCATGTTGGAAGAGCCAACATAACATTCATTGTCATCGACTCGTACGACTTTGGCGTGAAAGGTCTCATGCTCGCCAACGTCTTCCCTCAAGATGCGGAAATCAAGTACTTGGACTCTTAATTTATTCAGCGTCCCTCTACTTGCAATAAGCGAGTCAGGGATTGGTCGACGAATGATCAGCTCCCTTTTGACACTACCCCCCGTGCACTCAAAGAGCTCTATGACGCGTGCCATACCAAGCTCGTCCAAGAAAGGCGTCATTATCGTAAATCGCTTCTTTGCACGATGTGCCAAATCAATTAACGCATGAGCTGTGGTTTGCATACCCGAAAATCCCTCAATGGATTTTTCAAGCATCTGAACCAATTGGCTAGGATTGGCTGGCTTAGATACGACGACCACGACCTCATCTAATGGTCGTTCAACATGCAACTTGTACAAGTTGACGCTATGAAGCATTGAAATCAAGGTAACAGCGTCAGTGGGTGGGCAAGCTAAAACCCAGTCTCCTGATTTATCCTCTGCAAATACAGCTATGTCTCTACCAGCACGAAGCGCTGTATGTAACTGCGGGAGGTTTGCGGAGCTTATCCCCACCATTGACGCTATGTCTTTTGAAGCAGTTGGGGCCGCTAATAGCCCCTTTTCAACAAGACTAAGCACTCCTTCCAGGATTTCAGAAAATGGCGACAGAGCTACAACTGCGCTATCAATGTGAAACGGCGGCATTTGAAACGTCCAAGAAACCGACAATTTCTTGCGAGTGGTGGTCTTTATCTTCCCGGGGTGCAGGTCCGCCACGCAGGACAGCCCTTGATAGAAGCTGGTTGCTAGCAAGACACGAAGTCTCAGGGACCATCACACAGTCGGGGCATGCACCGGGTTTATGCGGATTCGTATCGCAAAGACTGCCGGAACCGCACATCAGAGTCTTGGGCTGCAGGATGTGCTCCAAGAACATATTGTTGAAGTTTCTCCAGAGAGCAGATAAGTTGCCAAGGTCCATAGTCGTGCCATTTCGATAGACCACGAATGCCAAATCAGCGGGGAACAAGTATTCGCTGATTGAACCCAAATCCAGTCCGGAAAACTCAGATATTGCCCTCATGAAAACGTGGGCGTATGTATGCAGAAGCGTGTAGACGTATCGGTAGGTTGAAGCTGGACCAGGATGCAACTCAGAAAAATAGTTCCCAAACGGCGCAGCCAATTGCAACAGATGTGCGCCCAACTTGAGTTCGCCATTGGGGTCCCAATCCGGTAAGTCTGAGAGCCCTAGCTGCCCCAACCATGCATACACAACCTTTGGGTCCAATCGAACGTAAAACGCCTCGTTTGCCTGAGTAACAACATAAATAGGCCGCTTCTTGTTGCCTAGCGTGGGGAACAAATTCAACCGCACCGGATACCGTACGGCGGAGCCTGATTCGCTTTTTTCAATCAAAGGCTCGTTTGACATCCGCGTAAAACCATGTGTGAACCTACACAGGTCAAACTCACGGATTAGGCCGAAGTCAGCCATCCCAGCAGCAGACATCAGTCGTTGAGTTGTAGCCTCCTGCTTTGCCTTGACTGCTTCAGTCTTTGGTGACAAATCTTTGTCTAAGTGGCTGAATCGAACAAACTGGGCGCGGCCATCAAGGGTTACCAGTGAATCAAGTTTGCTGCGGCTGAGCGCCTCGTGCTCTACCGCCAAGGTGAACGGGTCATAGCGGCTTCCAAAATCAGTTCGACGCTGAACCTGGGCGCGTAAGGCTGGTGGAATCTCCCTATCGACGGGAATTAGGTCGGGAGTCGCCCGCCAGTCCTTAGCCATGGCCGCAAGCATGTCTTGAGGGATGCGGGCCATGTCGGGATTTGCCTTCACCATGGGATTGGCGAGCATTTCCTGGCACATCTCGTACTGCTGCACTTTTGCTTTATGCAGTTCTCCCCCTTTACGAAGAATTTCAACCATGCTTTCCAAAGATGGCACAACCGCACCCATACCGAACTTTTCGGCAACGAATCCAGCCAATTCATCATGGTTGCCATCGCGTAAGTACTTCAGAAGCTCTTGCTGGTCTTTCGAAAAAACCACAAACTGTTCCGAATGGGGGTAGAACGCAGCAGATGCCCGATAAGAGATTGGCTCCATACGACGCCACTTGGGCGGGCGGATTGTTGATTCATCACCCAGAATTTCGGTGGTTACTTCATCATTCTGAATCCACGTATCGCCGTCCTTGTGGCCGTTCTCGCACTCGAAGAACCATTGGCCGATTCGCGGAGACTTGTCCCGCAGGTAGAAATTTCGACTTCCGCACCAACAGGCCTGGACTGGTGGACGCAGCTCTTGCCTATCCTTATTCCACTCCCACTTACCAGGGGATGGCGCCATCCAATTTCCTGACCAATGGACAAAGATTACGTCCAATTGCCGCCACCGACATTTGCCTTTTTGTGCCCCATCTCTAGCGCCACAATTCCCCGATGAAAGTTCATGGAGTCGTTCCGAGGCCTGATTCACGGTATCAAAGGACTTGAACCGCTGACAAGTGTTGCAAACAAATGCAAGCGGAGCTGGGGTGTAGCCCATCTGCAGGGGGTCGACAAGCTCGAAGGTTTGGCTAGGGCTTGGAGGATGGAAACGCCCGTCGCGCAATAGCATCCGGTCTAAACACTGGGCGGCCAGTGCCGGATGCTTATCCGTACCGCCAGTGGATGCCCGAGCAAACCAGTTTTGCCAGACTTCTCTTACTCTAAGGTGAATTTGTTCCCCAGTCTCGCGTGAAATGTTGGAAACAGTGGGAACGTCTTGCTGGTCCGGAATTGACAGGCAAGCGCCCATTCCACCTTCAAATGTGAATATGACCCCTGGCGCGTAGGAAGAAGCCAGCTGACTTCTAGAACGTGACATTGAAGGCGCCTTTGGCTCGGGAGCTGGTTTGTCGTCTCTATCGTTCATCTCGGTCTCCCGCATCGCCGCCTTCAGCAACGCCATTGCGCATAAAAATCATGACGGTCCGGGCGGGTGCTGGGCTAAGCCATCGGCCGTTCAAGTCTTTGTTTCCAAAGTGAATGTTCCCCAACTCGTCCACATCTCGAAGCGAGAGCATCGGTCTGTTCATGACGCTGGATTGCTCGTTAAAGTAAGCGGGCATCTTTTGCTCAGACTGAAGCTCATTGCTAGCCCATCCTTGTAACAGGGCATAAACCTTGTTCTTAATCAGCTCCTGATAGTGCTCACGTCCTCCGGGTGCAAAGTCGTCACTATCAAGACCTATAGCGCGTTCAATAAATTTGCAAATGCTGTCAACCAAGAGCTTTTGTGATGCCTCACTTCTGTTGAATTCCCGCTTGACATCAGGTATCCATTGGAAATCTCTGATTTCTGCCTTTTCTTCAGGTGAACGCGATATGACGTCTTGCATATACCGTACACCTGTCAAATAAGCTTGAATGAAACTTGGTAATACGCGCTCTATCGCTTTACCGGCCCAACGGTCGATTGCAGCGGGTTGCACCATCCGCTCCAGGAATCGATGGAAGCTGTCGAAAACTTCGACGATATAGCGGTCTCGGCGTCTCTGTGGAGTGGGAATCAAGATGATGAAACCCACGTGTGTGCGTCCAACCCGTGAAGACGCCTGTATGTACTCGGCAATGTCTGAAGGCATGCCTGCAAAGAACATTGCGTTGAATTCGTCAACGTCAACGCCGTGAGATATGGCAGAAGTTGCAATGACTGAACGGAGTGCTTCAGTCAACGGGCGCATAGGCTGTCCGGGGAGAGGTCGGTCTTGAGCCTCTTCGATAGTGTGTTGAATGTCCCCCTGGGAAACTGAGCCCGAAATCAACTTTGTCTTAAGGTCCCCGATTTCCAATGAGCGGTCCGCATGCCGCTTTCTGGTTTCTTCGTATTCAGCGGCCATGATTTGGTCACCGCCCTTTTTATTGGTGACGTAAGTCAGAGCAATACGGTGAAGGTCAACCAATGTCGCCAAATCGGAATCCGTCGCTGCAAGTAATTTTTCTCTGTAGAGCTGGCTGAGTGGGCCGTCAGAAAGCCCTTCAATCAACTTACTTCTAGCTAGCGCTATCTGTTCCGCGTTACCTGAACACAATCCAATCAGGAGTTCCGAGATGAGGGTGTGAAAGTTCGATAGGACGGATACTGTTGTTGCGGTGTGCGGCCTGCCATTGGTCAAGAACGCCACATAAACGCGGCTCCACTTGGACCACCGCTCAACATCGGTATCTTTCAGAGCAAGCCTAGCTGCTTCGTCACCTGGAGGGGCAGAAGGACCTGCATAAAAAGACTCATAGAGACTCTGCCCAGGGAACGGGAACTGCATAGCAGGTACAGGGCGCTGATACAGGTGCTCAAGCTGGCGTTGGGGTTCGGAAACCGTAGCGGATGCTGCGATAACTTTTGCTCTTCTTCTGGTCAGGCCGTCAGGCTCATAGGCCAACAACTCATGCAGCGGTTTACCGAGCTCCCCAAGAATGGCGTCTAGTGCGGATTCGAATAGACCGGCGAACGTGCCTAACGATTCGTCCAGCAGATGCGCCTCGTCTTGAATCAAAAGACTAGGGAACGGGTCATGAAACAATTTACGCCCGTCTGGGTAGGCAGGGTAAAGGCCTTCGTATCCGCAAGCAGCAGGGCCTGCAGCAAACTGCTGAACGTTTCTGGGCACTTGCAACCGCCAAGTTGCTGTTTCACGCCAAGGGGCCGCGCCAAACATCCCGTAAATCCGACGAAGAGTGTCCGGATACTGACCAATCAATGCCAATTTGTCGACGGTCCCCAAGAGTACTGAAGGAGCTAAGTCATAGATGTCAGCATCGCAAATGTAGAACGGTAGGGGTTCCCAACCACTCGCGTTAACTTCGCACTTTGAATTTGTACAGACATGGGCCAAGAGCTTCCCCTTAGCGGGGAACACACGCAACGCGGTAGGCGCCTTACAAAACGGACAACTTGGAATCTTGTTCCATGCCTGGTTTTGCAACTCATAGTTGACGTTACTCTCAAGCAGGTCTGCTTCAACGTCGGGGGTCGGTGGCTTATCTTCAATTGCAGGAATGAAGTCCACTCCCGGCGCTTTGTGATTGTTGGGAGAACCTCCGCTGCCTACCCAAAAGCCAATTGAAAACGCATCCCCTTGATACTCATATTTGCGACGCAATTGTTCTGCTTTAGCCAGTACTTTTGAACAACGTTGTGCTTGCTGAATTGTTAGGAGTCGAAGGGGATAGCGCAGCATTGCGGTGACCCCAGTAAGCTTTCCTCTCAACCGGTCAAAGAATAGATTGAGGACCAGTAGCCCGAAGAATGCCTCCGACTTGCCACCCCCAGTTGCGAAATACAGCAGCGTTACTGTGTCGTCGCGCTCCTTGTCGTACTCGTGCCGAAAGCACTTCATTCGACTTGCGACGGCCGGGACATTGGCAACTACAAATGCAATTTGAAAAAGTCGCCAAGCGCCTGAATCATCTTTCAGTTTCTCCCTCATAAGGTTGGCCATCGTCTCGTTCATCGATAACCAAGCTTCGAATAGGACAGCCTTCTCGTTTTTTTGTACGCCACGCCTAGCGGTTTTTTGCCATTCGACGCGCGACTTTTCCAGAATCTTCAAACCAGCTTTGATTGCGCGAATCTCCTTGGACCAAGCAATTTGGTCCCTAGCGAAGCCTCCTTGCTCCCGCAGCAGCCCCTCTGCGTCCCCTGCCGCAAGCCCCTCGTCAAGCTTGACCGTGTTCGGCAATGTTTCGAACCACCTATCCAACTCGGCTGCAAGTGGCAGAAGGCCATCAAGCCCCTCTGGACGACTCAAATCGCGAATGTTCGGATTTACGCTCGGGTAGGAGACTGGAACGATTCTTGGCTGCGTGTACCGCGGGGACCATGTCGTTCGTAGCAGCAACGGTTCTGAACCTTTGGGGCTAGCGACAGCGACGCCTCCGTTAAAGCCGGTTGCTGGATATTCGAGAAATTTGTTGTACCGGTAGGAGGCTTCAACGCGCCCGAGCTTAAGGGGTGAGTGAAGTTCACTTGTCAGGCCTACCTGAAGCTCGACTTGAAACACTGCCTCATCAGTCTCATCCCAATTCTTCTTAGGCGGTTCCGAGCGATTTTCAAGAGAGATATGAACGCTTGCAAGCTCCTGATTCATCCAGTCCGGAGTCACACGGGCATCCCAACCCATTTCAATTTTAGGGACAGCGACTGGCTTATCAGACGTGCGAACCTTCGCCAAGAACGCCGCCCAACCTTTGTAGTCCGACGGATAGACCTTTATTCCGGTTCTGAAGCCCCAGTCTTTTCCGTCTTGGCTTGTCGCCCAGGCCGTTAGGGCGTTTGCCACAATCGTGTTCAGCTCAATCGCGGCGCGAGCCGCATCCGCCAATACTTCTGCCTTTGAAGCCTGGGGGTTCAGCACGAATTTTGGGAGTTCGCCTAAAGGAATCCGCTTCCATTTATGGGGGATGTCTAACGGTTGAAAGTATTGGTCCTTGAGCGGCGGGCTGCCCTCACCGCCGACCTCGACTCCTTCGTCCGACTTTTCACCAGCATCGTCCGATTCATCTGAAGACCCTGCTTCCTCGAGGAAGAGCGTCTTTAGGTCGCGGGGCAATCCAAGCTCCAAGTTAACTTTGTCGCGAATCTCTTTCTCGATTGTTTTCCAATCCGGATGGTCCATGCGACGTTTGTAGCCAGCTCCGATTTCTTTCCACTTCTCATTCAAAGCAGCAAAGAGAACATCTTTCAAATGTTTGCGAGTTGTGTCGTTAAGCCTGAACCGCAATATGCAGTCAGGGCGCTTCATGTCCTCCAACGTTGGGAGCACGCGAACATAGACTCGGAACTGTGGCGTTGCGACAATTTGTCCCGTCGCCTCCCGTCGAATTTGAAAATCAAGCCCATGTGCACTGATGTGAATAGGCTGGGTGACCTCATCGCTCTCACCCAGGGATGGCGGTCTCGGCAGTAAGAACGCAGAACTGAACGAGGACCGGGGTCGAACACCATACACCACCGAACCCTCATCACCATGGCCACTTATTCGTTGAAAAGTGAGATTGACCAAGCTATCAACGATGCCTTCTTTCGTGGTCGTTGAGATTTTTGCGGGGTCTGCTCTTAAGAGTGAACTAGTCATCTTGACCCTCCGTCAACGGCTTTTTGATAGCCTCAATCGTGTAAACGTTCTCTTCTGCTCTTGCGAATAGGTATTCGACGACCTGCGGTTTCATTCGGCTATGGACAACCGCCGACTCTGGTTCAAGCAGAAGGTCTGTGTATGCATCGGAGATTCGACGGCCATCCGCTCTACGCACGCCACGCAGTGGTTGGATTACGGCCTTCCAGTAATAGATGGTTTCCATGTCGTTCAACCCCATTACTTTGGCGAATGCCTTAAAGTGGTCTGCTTGCCTTGGAGCACGACTCGTCAAATCTTCGAATTTGAGCCCTAACAAACTGCCGACATTTAGCCAGCCCTTAATTGACCCTTCTGCGGGCAAATCCTTTGGAGGGGGCTGTAGTGCAAGCATCCTGATTCGCAGCTCACGCGCCTGCTCCGCCAGGTTTTGTGAGGGAAACTGCTCTAGTTCCGCTCGCAAAATTCGCTGGTGATAGCCACGGATGGCGGTCTCAAACTGCTTGTCATGGCTGATGTCAATACCCGCGTCCTTCAATGACGCCTCAGTCAGCTCCCTGAGCTCCCCAGACATCACAAAAAGCTTTTGACCTTCCTGCAATTTAGCAACGTCAACGGCACGAAACCCTCGCGTTTTTGTGTAGCCATAAATGGGGTCGTGAACGTATACGCGAGAACCGGGGCTGCGACGTATGGAGCCCGCTCCTTCCAAGACCAACTCCCAGGCATTTGGGTCTTTGCTGTCGTCTTCAGACACAGCAGCAGAAAGACCTTGCTCAAAGGAAAAGCTGGGCAAGACAAAGTCTTCACGCGTAAATGCACTCTTCGCTTCTGCGTCTGAGAAGTCTGGAAGCTGTGCAATCAGCGGCTTCACACGAGTACTGAGCGAGTTGAAATCAGAAATAAGGTCGATAGCCTTCAATGTCGCTTTAAGGAATGCCGCGTTGCGTTTTGTCAGAAGCAGATAAGCACATTCTGAAACTCTCTGGTCAAGCATGAGCACGCGAACAGAGGTCTCGTCCAAGCCAGCAAAGATAATTGTCTCGTCCCCTCGGGCACCCAATTCCGCCTCCAGAGACCCGGACACAACCATTCGAACATGGTCCTGCAGGACCTCATACCCTGCGCCTTCGGGGTAGCCGTCGTAGGTCTCAAAGTAGCGTTCAGCTAAGCGTCTAGTTGTGGGTTTGGTAAAAACGACGCAGCATTTCTCGGCCCCTCTCGTATGCTCTTCAATAAGAGTGGCCAGATGTCGGGCAAATGGCGTGCCCCCCTCGTAGTCTTGCCACAGGGTGTCACACTTTCTGATGATTCGCTCAAGGCGAGTCTTTTCTGTGAACTCAGGCGCTCTCATCAAGACATGAAGCTTTGAGCGATAGGTTGGCCAGGTATACATCTCTCGAACGGCCATAGGCACCTGAGCCTGATTCAACCAATCCACCAACACTTTGGTGCTACATGGCAAGGAAGTAAGCCTTGAGAGATACCGGGACGTCTCAGACAGAACTTCCTGTGCCTTAGTATCTGTGAGTGAGCCTCGCAACTTCTCTACTTGGGAAATCAGTTCCGACGCATGCCGGTCAGTGAATTCAACTTTGATGTCTTTAGGTTTTGGAGTTTGTTGCTCGTCTTGAGCAACTGGAAGAAATCCATCACGAATAGCTCCACAAGGAGAACCACGCAATCTAAGACTTGAGTGAACCGCTTGTCTTGCCTCTTCACTTCCTTTGGCAACATGCCGCTCCAACTCTTTCATCAATTGCACACGGATAAATGGCTCGTCAATAACAACACAAACAGCCGGCCGGTCTTTTCGCCATACCTTAAATACGAGCTTTAGAAAATGAACTGTGGACCGCACCCATTTGAGATTCATCTTCCTCGACGCACGAGTGAGGTCCACTACGATGCAGTTGGGGGAACCGACTTTTCTGAGCGCCTCAAGGGCTTTTTCAATGTCCTCGCGGCCAGTACGCCAACCCAATGCGAATACGGCATCCGGTGCCGTATCTGGCGACGCCAACTTCGGGATTGATGTCGAGTTGAGCGCACGAGTGTGGTTAAGGTCACCAAGTCGAGTCTTCAAATTCTTCAGTAAGTCGGCATCGCAAGACTTCCATCCTTGAAATTCCTGGTCAGCATAAAAGTGCGGCAATACCTCTATGACGGTTGGCTGCAGCTCAATACCTTCAGGTGACTTAACACTTCTCAATGAAGTGAAGAAAGAGTCCTTTTCCGGACATGACACACGGACTCTTTCGTTAGGCTTGTTAGGGTCTTCATACAGGGCCGCGTGCAACTTTGCAACGGCCGTTCGGTCAAGGTGAACTTGATTCAAGTCCTGGAAAACATTGGCTCTGGCAGGATAAATTAGAGTACGAACGCCTCTTTTGTCGCCCTCATGCCAACGAGAAATTGTTGCAACTGCGTGAGTTGTGGCAAGACTGCGCAACGTGCCAGGCCAAAGAAGACAAAATTCAACATCGCCAGGCGCTATTGCCAGTAACTGGCCAGATAGGCCCTCTATTGATGGGCTGACCTTCAACGCAGCTGCGTCAATTGAACGCGACAAGCCAAGTCCTATTTTTGCAGGTACTAGTGGTTTCGTGGCGGCCCTGGAGCTTATTCCCACTGCGGCATTCGTCTCCACCGACTCGCCTTTGTCGGGCACAGCCTCAGCTTTCCGGGACGGACTTGGTGCTGGTGAAGCCTTTTTGTGCAAAAACCTCTCTAACGTGGCTTTCTTTTGCTTCTCCAATGCCTCCTTGGACTGTTCCCAGCTGGCCGTCTTAGATTTACCGTTGAAGCTGGGTCTCATAAACCCGCCAGCAAATTACAAAAGTTCATTTTCCCCCCCCTCAAAATTATTTGGCTAATCGTCAAGTCCATAGGCCTTACGAATCGCTTTTTCAATGTCAATTTCGGTTGCCAAAGCAGCCCTCAGTGCGACTGGGTCTGGCAATGGCAATTGCGCTATCTCAGAGACTGCAACATTCGTAGCCCCTGAAATGGCACGATAGAGCCGATTGACCACGACTGAATTCATCAGACTTGCAATCTGCTTGGGGCTCCACTGCGAATCTCGTTTAGATATCAATGTGATTACGTGGTTTTCAGCTACGAAACCACCTTCGCGGTGCTGCCACTCGTCTGGGACGTCACAGGCAATCAGCCTGTGGGGCTGGTCATTCGAAGTAAGCCTTTGCAGAAGTACGGAGGGAGCTGAGATTACGCTGCTGTGGCTTGGGTCTGACACCTCTACAAAATAGTCTGTTCTTTCCAATTTGTGTTGGCGTCCATGAACGAAACCTGAAGGGGCAATATCTCCCGCCCAAACAATAGGAAATATGCAGTTTTGGTTCTTGCATTTCGGGCGGCTCTTAAAACGAGGCCTTTCATCCCGATAGGCTACTAAGTGACCCACTCGAGGAATATACCCATAGTCAATGAGCCTGCTTGTCCATTTTTTAGCGCATGTGAGTAAGTCAACGTCAACTTTGGTTCGTGGAATTGGCCAGGACTCCCCATTGGGGGGAATCAGGCACTTGCCAACTTCTGTAAACCTGCCGTCTGTTGACAAAACGAAGACATCCGCACTAGATGCGCTCTGTTGCCGCATATCGGTCTTCAACACCGTAATCGCCGTTTGCTGTTCTACGGAGATGAACGTGGTATTCCTCTCGCCGAGCGCGTCAATTTGCGCGACGTGTGTCCGTGCTGCAACCATTTGTCGCAACTTTGAAAACGATGCACCGGACCAAAAGCTTGTTGGAGTGAGGAGACCTACCAATCCACCAGGTTTAACAATATCGAGAGTCTTTCTAATGAATAGACCATAGATGTTCGGTTGATTTCGAATTACATCACCAAACTGAACTTGATACTTCTTTGTCTCGGCCGCATTTAACTTCCGATATGGCGGGTTGCAAGCAACAACATCGGGAGCTGACGCAAGATCGTGCACAGCCAGCAGGCCATCTCCCTTTGTCAATTTGAAGTGCGGTGTGTAGCTCGTTTCCTTGGAAATGTCTTGAAGTGCCATCAAGAGAAACTGCTCAGAAATCTCCAACAAGGTGTCATCCAGGTCATTACCGCTGATGTGAGTTTCAATGTGCTTAAGAACTGTCTTAGCAGGCACTCCTTTAGAGGTCAATTCCACCGATATCCGTTGGGCAATTGGAACTAAAAAGGCTGCACCACCACTTGCAGGGTCGTGCCAGTGATGCGTTGCCAACGACGCACCACGAGAAATCAAATCATCTATGACGCGGTCGGCGAGCTTTGGAGGGGTGAAATAGAGTGCTTGCTGGGTCCGAATTTCATTACCGACCCAATTGGCGTAAGCAGAAGCCAACCAGTAGGCTGCTTCATTGAAAGGCTGCGACTCAAGCCATCGAGCGAAATTTCTGACTCGGTCAAGGTCGATGATATGACTTGAGCCATACGGTGCTTTTAGTGCAAGGTCCGGATAGGTTGACTTTTGCCAAAGAAATAGAACTGTTTTTGTCAGCCGCTTGGCCTCATCCAATGAGTGGACACATTCGTGGCCAAGTGTCCGCACGAAGGGGTAAAACTTCAGCAACGACTTAGGCAAAACCATCCTTGATATTCTTTGTCTGGTACTAGGCAAATCCACAGCTCCGCCGCGGTTGGATGTCTGCTGTCCCTGCCACTGTTTTTTCCACGCAATACCCTAAATGAATGACTTTATCATCGAGACCGATAACCGAAAAGCCTCTAACCTCAAACGATAACGGCGCTCTGCGGAGGCGATGATGGGTAACCGGTCCGGCAACGTTGTGGTCATCTTGGCATCAACAGTCCGGCTTTCGGAGTTCCAAAACGCTACTGAATCTCTGCGTTTTTTGATGGTGACCGCTCATCAATCACAACAAGTTCCCATCATCACCTTCCCACAAGCGCATCCACCTTCTTCGCAAAAGCCTGCCCAAGCGCTAGCACCTGTTTCGCATCCTCTGCCTTGAGCACCTGCCGCAACAGCCGCTGCCCCTGGCGTGAGAAGGTAAACGAATCGGTCAGCCGTTCAGCCAGCCAC
>Ga0172367_10007029_pt1 | contig 13015 bp, 16 predicted proteins | sample Lak10m_FD_114542 | JGI IMG/M metagenome (GOLD analysis project Ga0172367, IMG submission 114542) | Freshwater microbial communities from Kabuno Bay, South-Kivu, Congo - kab_022012_10m | ecosystem: Environmental > Aquatic > Freshwater > Lake | place: Democratic Republic of the Congo: South-Kivu...
CCGGAGCAAAATAATTTGAGAGCGGCTTGCCTGATTCAGGAAGAACTTTACTTCCCAGGGTTACGGCAAACTCATTTACTTTTTGGAAACCAGCTGAGTTACTTGCGGGGCTTAACTCGCCGACAAAGATTAGTAGCGTGGGAAGTAAGTTTGCGCTCTGATCCTGGAACTTCACAGTTATCTTGCTGGCGGCGGTAGATTCAGCGCTATTAGGTAAGAAAGCTGAGTTATCGTTTTCTTGAACATTGGATATCTTGGAAAACGCTTGTCCAGAGAACCCGCCAATAGCCAGCCAAGCGATGATGGTCACAATCGCAATCCAAAGGGCTCTTCTTGCCTTACCGCGTAGCTTCTTCTCGTCAGTGATAGTCATAACTGGCAATCTTAGGCCAGACGCTCTTTCACACCGATCAGAAGCGATACTCGTCCCTTGAAAGTAGGCTTAGGGGGTGAGCACAACCACATCTGCGCTGGCAATTCGGCAAATGGGAATCGTTGAATATGAAACTGCGTGGGAACTACAGCGCAATCTCCACCAGAAAGTTGCGGCTGGCGATTTAGACAATACTTTGCTCCTATTGGAGCACTCCCCTATTTTTACCGCCGGTCGCCGCACACTTGATTCGGAGCGGCCGATTGATGGTTCAAAAGTTATTGATGTAGATAGAGGTGGCAAGATAACTTTTCATGGGCCCGGCCAAATTGTTGGTTATCCAATCGTAAAATTGCGAGAGCCAGAAAACGTTGTTGGTTTTGTCCGCGAAATCGAGTTAGCGTTAATTGATTTCTGCATTTCACTTGGAATACCTGGAGAGAGATATTGTGAGAGAAGTGGCGTTTGGATAAGAGATGGAAAAGGAGATCGAAAAATTGCCGCTATCGGGATAAGGGTTGCGAAAGGCGTGACGATGCATGGATTTGCAATTAATGTAAATCCAGATCTCTCATACTTCAATCGAATTATTCCCTGCGGAATACCAGATGCAGGTGTTACTTCATTAAGCAGAGAACTTGGTAGAGAGATTTCAATTTCTGAGGTTTTACCTTCCCTAATCGAGCGAATCAGCGAAGCCCTTAAGAAAGTTGCGATTTGATGATTGCTCCAGAAGGAAGGAGGCTTCTTCGAATTGAGGCGAGAAATTCAGAGACCCCGATAGAGAAGAAACCGGAGTGGATAAAAACTCGGGCGAAAATGGGTCCTGAATATATGTCTCTTAGATCTCTCGTTTCTCGCGAAGGCTTACACACTGTCTGCCAAGAGGCGGCTTGTCCAAATATCTTTGAATGTTGGGAAGATCGCGAAGCTACATTTCTTATAGGAGGCGAACAGTGCACGCGTCGTTGCGATTTCTGCAATATAGACACGGGAAAGCCTGAGCCATTAGATCGGGATGAGCCGCGCCGTGTCGCTGAATCTGTTCGTTCCATGTCACTTCGCTATGCAACTGTAACCGGGGTTGCCCGCGATGATTTGGAAGATGAAGGCGCTTGGCTATATGCCGAAACTATTCGGGCAGTACACGCTATTAATCAAGATTGTGGCGTCGAGATGTTGGCTCCGGATTTCTCTGGAAATAGTGAGCTGCTAAATCAAGTATTTGATTCAAAACCCGAGGTTTTTGCTCATAATCTCGAAACTGTTCCCCGTATATTTAAACGGATTAGGCCTGCATTCAATTACGAGAGATCGCTAGATGTAATCTCAAAGGCACGAGATTTTGGATTAATCACCAAATCTAATTTAATTTTAGGATTAGGAGAAGAGCGAGCGGAAGTTTCTCAAGCGCTCGCAGATCTCCGATCCGCTGGTTGCGATCTGATAACCATCACCCAATATCTTCGACCATCACCTAGGCATCATCCCGTGGAGCGATGGGTCAAGCCGGAAGAATTTGTCGAACTTGCAGCTGAGGCAAAGTCACTTGGGTTTCTTGGCGTTATGAGTGGTCCGTTAGTTCGTTCAAGTTATCGCGCTGGTCTCCTATATAAAGAAGCGATGGCAGCACGAGCAGTTAGTAATGGCTGAATTCGTCTATCCCCCAGTCATTGGGATATTCAAAGGCCTATGGAAATCCCTAGGCTTGAGATTCAGTTTCCAAGGTCAATCCCATGTGCCGCGAAAAGGCCCAGCGCTACTTGCTATGAACCATGTTAGTTATTTGGACTTTGCAATTGCAGGAACTGCGCTGCTCTCATCAAAAAGACTCGCTCGCTTCATGGCAAAACGAGAAATATTTGATCATCCAATCGCGGGTCCATTAATGCGCGGCATGAAGCACATTAGCGTTGATAGAAAAAACGGCGGTCCGTCTTTCGTCGCCGCACTTAAGGCGCTGGAAAAGGGTGAAATCGTTGGCGTCTTTCCGGAGGCAACAATCTCCCAGAGTTTTGAGTTGAAGGAGATGAAAACGGGGGTCGTAAGATTGGCGATTGAATCTGGCGCTCCAGTATTACCTACGATTATTTGGGGAAGTCAGAGAATCTGGACTAAACGTCAGCCTAGGAATTTCACTAGATCAAATTTTCCAATAACGGTGGCAATCGGAGAACCTCTTTACTTCAGTAAAGATAAAGACCCAGATTTAGGCTTAATCCAATTAAAGCAATCGATGGCGAAGTTACTTAGCGAAGTGCAGGAGAATTATCCTGATTCCCATATCGGCCAACGCTGGGCACCCGCCCGCCTAGGTGGAACCGCACCGACTCCTGAGATGGTTGAATTGGATAAGCGAAAGAGAAAGGACTCTTAAAGTGTTTGGACGGAAGAAGAGAGACCCCAAAGAGAAACGCTTTAAAACAATTCGGGACGCTTATGCCTTGGCAAAGGGTAAGTATTCCTTTGTTCTCTTGCGCTGCCTCGCAGTCTTTGCTCCACTCTGGGCACTTGGCATTGGCATTGGATCAATATGGAACCGTCCTGGTTATGCAGCATTTGTTACTTTCCCGATTGCATTACTAGGCGGATTCTTCTTCTTTACTCGGCTCGCAAGTAATGCGGCTTACGCTTCTATTGAAGGACAACCGGGAGCGGGCGCCAGCGTTCTGATGTCGATAAGACGAGGTTGGACCGTCACTCCCGCAGTTAACGTAAATAAGAATCAAGATATGGTCCATCGTGCAGTTGGACGTCCCGGTATTGTCTTGGTTGGTGAAGGTGGCATGGCGGTTCGGGCCTTGCTAAATGATGAACGTCGCAAGATGGAGAGATTTGCACCAGGCGTTCCTATTCATGAGTTAATCGTTGGAAATGATCCGGATCAGATCTCAGTTAGAAAATTACAACGGAGAATGAAGAAATTTCCTAAGAAGTTAGCTGCAATTCAATTGAGAGAGTTACGGGCAAGGCTAAAGTCAATTGGCGGAATGAGTATTCCGATTCCAAAAGGACCCATGCCAAAGAATTTGCGAATGCCAAAGCCTCGATAGCTCTTAGCGCACGCGCAGAACTGTCGTCTTACTAAATTTTTCGTGATAACCCCGGCCTTCGCTATCAATCAGTAGAGCGGGTATGACAAGTGCGACTAAAAAGGTCCTTAAGAATGCGGAACTGGTTCTCACAAAGAGATAATCCGGCCAGGTAACAACTCGTATACCGAACACCCGCTTTCCGATTGACGCGCCTCCCAGTGCCGTCAGTAATCCAACTTCAATCACAAATACCGCCAGTCGGGCAAGCGATGGAGCAAGCGAACTTGCTTGGAGTGGATAGATCAACGCCACGGTGAATGTTGCAATCGCCCAATCCACGGAAATCGCGCCTAGGCGCCTTGGAAAACTAGCTCTCTCCCCCATGGGCGAACGCTAGCCCAGCAGATGGGAAACATAGATGTAACAAGGCGGTCATGCCTCATTCACGGCGAACATCTACGCTTCAGCCCTAGGACATCGGGGTCCGAATTGCCGGCCGGAAAGAAAAGAGTAATTCAATGTTTAAATCTTCATCTGAATTGATTAGTTATATAAAGAAAGAGGGCGTGGCGCTCGTTGATGTGCGCTTCATAGATTTACCAGGAATTCAGCATCACTTTAATGTTCCCGCCCATGAGATGACAGAAGATGCATTCACAAATGGCTTTATGTTTGACGGTTCCTCAATTAGAGGCTTCCAATCAATTCATGAATCCGATATGAAACTTCTACCTGCTGCAGAAACCGCCTTTATTGATCCATTCCGCAAAGAGAAAACTCTGGTAGTCAATTTTTCAGTCGTGAATCCCGATGACAATTCTCCTTATTCTCGCGATCCGCGACAGGTCGTAAATAAGGCTGTCGAATATATGCGCTCTACCGGAATCGCCGATACTGCTTATTTCGCTCCGGAAGCAGAGTTCTATGTATTTGATCGAGTGAGATATCTGACCGGAATGAACACCGGTTATTACGAAGTTGATTCATATGAAGGCGCTTGGAACACCGGAATTGTTGCCGATGCCGATGGCACGCCAAATCGCGGTTATCGCACACGTATCAAGGGCGGTTACTTCCCAGTTTCTCCAACAGATCAATTCGCAGATCTGAGAGATCAGATGGTAATGAATCTTGAAAAAGTTGGACTATCGGTCGAACGAGCTCACCATGAAGTTGGTACTGCCGGACAGATGGAAGTCAATTACAGATTTAATGACATTCTTCATGCTGGCGATGACTTGATGAAGTTTAAGTACATCGTTCGAAATACCGCATGGCAAGCTGGCAAGACCGTCACCTTTATGCCAAAGCCACTCTTTGGTGATAACGGTTCGGGAATGCATTGCCATCAATCACTTTGGAAAGATGGAAAGTCGCTCTTCTGGGGTGATGGATATGCAAATCTCTCAGATATAGCTCGGTGGTATATCGGCGGAATCTTGAAACATGCTCCATCGTTACTCGCGTTTACTAACCCAACCGTTAATTCATACAAGCGTCTGGTTCCTGGTTATGAAGCTCCGGTTAACCTGGTCTATTCTGCGAGAAATCGATCAGCCTGTATTCGAATTCCAATTACTGGTTCCAGTCCAAAGGCCAAGCGCATCGAATTCCGCTGCCCTGACCCATCTTCGAATCCATATCTAGCCTTCTCCGCAATTTTGATGGCCGGTCTTGATGGAATTTCCAACAAGATCGAGCCACCAGCTCCAGTCGATAAGGATCTCTATGAATTGCATGGCGATGAGGCTAAGGCAATCCCACAAGTTCCTGGTTCGCTAGATGCGGTAATCGACAGCCTTGAGGCCGACCACGAGTTCCTGACCAAAGGTGGCGTCTTCACAAAAGACTTGATCGAAACTTGGATTAACTGGAAACGTCAATCAGAGATTGATTACGTTCGTCTAAGACCGCACCCAGCTGAATTCGAACTCTATTTCGATATCTAAATCAGCCAACGTTACGCAATCGCGCCACAAGTGGCGGATGGGTGTAATTGAAGGCGACGTAGAGCGGATGTGGAGTCAGATTTGAAAGGCTGTCTGTAGATATTTTGGAGAGCGCCGAGCGCATCGGCGCTCTCTTATAAGTTTGAGCGGCAAAAGTATCTGCAGCTAATTCATTTTTCCGAGATAACGAGTTATTTATAAGTCCAAGAACTATCTGTAGCGGGGTCAATAAAATAAAGAAAGTTAAAGCCGAGAGGTGGAAACTAGGGGTCGCAGCACCAAGCGCTTCTGAAAGTTGGTCGTACTGTAAAGCCCAGCCAAATAGGGCAAAGATGGCAAATGTTTGAAAATTCGAGGCGATAAAAGATGCCAAGGTGTGTCGCTTCTTGTAATGGCCAATTTCATGGGCAAGTACCGCAACAATTTCATCTTGCGTTAACTTCTCTATTAAAGTGTCAAAAAGAACAATAGTCTTACTTTTACCAAGACCACTAAAAAATGCATTTGCCTTAGTTGAGCGTTTAGAACCATCCATGACATATAGGTTCTTAAGCGAATATCCTTGGCTATCGCAGTAATTAGAAATAGCTGTTTTAAGGGCTCCACCTGGTAGCGGAGTCAATTTATTGAAGAGCGGCAGTATCAACTTGGTGCCAAACATGAACATAAACAGGGAGACTGCGGCAACCAATGCCCAGGCATAGATCCAAAAACTCCCCTGGAATTCTTGGTAAAGCCAGATCACCAAGGCCAAGATTGGTCCACCAATTACCAAACTGATCAAAGTGCCTTTTATAGAATCAACGATAAACAATTTGAGCGTGGTCTTATTAAAGCCGTATCTCTTCTCTATCGAAAAAGTGGAATAAAGCGTAAACGGAAGTGAGATCCACCAAGATATTACAGATAACAACCCAATGAAGACTAGAGAGGTCAACAGAGCGTTATCTATAGATTTTGAGATTTGTCGGTCCAGATCTGCAAACCATCCAAATGTCAGCGCGAGAATTAAGACTGAGAGGGAGAGTGCGCTTGAAAGTAGGCTTAAACGATTTCTTTCTGCACCATATTTAATGGATTTCTCTCGCCCTGTTTTATCGTATAAATCAGCAACTAAGGGATCCGGTTTCTTTAGGGCACTTCCTTGATTTAACTGTTCCAGCGATGCCTCTAATATAAAGGCAGCGACCAATATGAAAACGATTAATTCAATCATGCTTCCCGTTTCCTCCTACTTTCACTGGTTACAACGACCAATACGCCGAGGATAATGATTATGCCTCCGATAGCGTAATTGAAAGTGATTACCTCATTGAGAAATAGGACACCCAAGAGCACGGCAATCACAGGATTAACGTAAGCATATGTGGCAACGAGCGATACCGGAGCGTTCACTACTAGCCAGAGATAGGCAGTAAAAGCAATAATTGAACCAACAAGGACGAGATAGCTAAACCAGAACCAAGATTCAAAAGAGCTCTGACTAAATTCGGAGAATCTCTCGCCTCTTATAAGGCCAGATAAAATTAGGGCAAAACTTGCAGCAAGCATTTCTATCGCGGTAAAGAGCAGCAAATTCTTGGGCAATTGAAGCTTGGGGGCTATGAAAGTAGAAAATGCCCAAATAAAGTTTCCAATAACTACTAGAAACATATAAAAGATAACTTCCTCCGAATTTGAGCTGCTAATCGGTTTAATTCCACCTGGTTTTACGAGTATTACAACCCCAGCAAATCCAATAAGAGTCCCTAGCCAAGTTAATCCTGGAATTGACTCTCGAGTTAAAGTCCTAAACAACACAACCCATAACGGCAAGGCCGCAATAATCAGTGAGGCCACACCCGTAGGGATGTGCTTCTCCGCAATTGCAACCGTCCCTATACCAACTGCCAATGCGCCTATACCTAGCGTGGAAGCTGTTAAATATTCGCGCCGCGGTATCTGCAAAATGGTGCGACCCGACTTCATCATTAAGTAGATCAGAATCAAAGTTGAGGCAGCTAGAAAGCGGACTCCCATTGAGAGCAAGGGCGGCATACTCTCGACCGCCTTGGCAATACCGAAATACGTGGAGCCCCAGACAAGGTAAACAATCCAGAGCGAAATCCAGGTTCTTGAGCGAAGACTCATGCCGGTCACCCAGTAAATCTAGGGCGAAACGAAGAGGTATTTACGCCATTCTGTTGCAGATGCAAATGATTTGCATTAACCTATGGGAATGATTATTGCCAAACTCCATATCCCAGATGGCTTCATCAATATCCCCATAAGCGCACTTTTTGGAATTCTCTCCATAGCCCTTATTGCAATCTCGCTTCGGAGAGCAGGAGCGGCGCTCGATGATCGCACTACCCCTCTGGCTGGACTCACTGCCGTCTTTATCTTCGCAGCCCAGATGATTAATTTTCCCGTTGCCGCGGGCACAAGTGGCCATCTTCTCGGAGCCGCACTGGCCACCGCCCTAGTAGGGCCACATGCTGCGACGTTGGCACTGACAGTTGTCCTCGGCGTTCAAGCGCTCCTATTCGCAGATGGTGGATTGAGCGCCCTTGGGCTAAATATTTTCAATATCTCAATTCTCGCTGTTTGGGCTAGCCATCTACTCTTTAGAACACTTCGGAAAATTTTCGCCAAATCGAAATCCGGTGTAGCTGTAGCTGCAACTATTGCCGCATATATCTCAGTTCCAATCGCCGCTCTTGGTTTCTCTTTTCAATATGCACTTGGCGGAACTGGAACAATTCCTGCGACCACTGTTACATCAGCTATGGTCGGGACTCATTTATTAATCGGTTTAGGAGAAGCACTAATTACTTTTATAACTATCTCTTCGATTCTTGCAACTCGATCCGATTTAGTTTACGGATATAAACCAGCTCTGGAGGTTCGCGGATGAAGAAAAAAATGGGACGCTTCTACCTCGCATTCTTTGCAGCGTCATTGATTGTCGCTGGAGCACTCTCTTTTTATGCCTCATCCCATCCAGATGGACTTGAAAAAGTTGCTGAAGATGTGGGTTTTCTTGAAACTGCGAAGGATTCCTCTGTGTCCGGATCACCACTCGCCGACTATGGAATTTCCGGACTTGAAAATGCCCGACTAAGCGTGGGTTTATCTGGTGTGATCGGTGTTCTCGCCACAGCCGTTGTCGCTTATCTAGTCTTTGCGTTTTCTAAGAGAATGAGAAAAAGCAAGTAAAGCTAAATAAGCACCACCAGCACGGCCACGACGTAGGTGAACGTCTTTATCTTCACCGTCATACTATTATTCATGACTTATCGCCAGAAACTAAAATCTTGAGTGTTTTCTTATTCGTGCTTGTTGTAGTAGCTACTCCGATTCAAAATTATGTTGCCTATATCTGCTTCCTGTTCATCATATTAATTTTAACTCGGCTGGCCCAGATTCCCTTTCGAACACTTTTTCTTAGATCTTTAATTGAGATTCCCTTCATACTATTTGCAATTTTGATGCCTTTCTTTGGCACTGGCGAGAAGGTTGATTTTTTTGGACTTAGCCTTTACGAGTCTGGCTTATTGGCTGGTGCCTCAATAATCGCGAAAGGAACTATAGGTGTCTTTATGGCGATAATTCTCTCTGCAACCACTAGTGCCAGGGCAATACTGGAAGGGCTATCTAGATTGAGAATTCCAGCACCGATCTTGGGAATCGCTAGTTTTATGATTAGATATTTGAATGTGGTAAATGACGAGCTAATTCGCATGAGAATTGCTAGAGAATCCCGCGGTTTTCAGGCAAAAGGAGTTCGATCTTGGCGAGTCCTTAGCCAAACTCTCGGCGCTTTGTTTATCCGCTCATACGAGCGCGGAGAGAGAGTTTATCTTGCTATGTTAGCGAGAGGCTTCCAAGGGAAAATGCCCGACGATAATGGCAGTCGCAAAACTGATTTACAATCAGCGTTCTTGCTTCCAGGCGCCGCAGGAATTATCTCGGTTGCAACAGGATTATTTTTATGAACAATAAATTTAGTTTACGAATCAAAAACTTAGCATATGCCTATCCAGATGGCCATCAAGCACTCTTTGGTGTAAATCTTGAAATTCGAAAGGGCGAGAGAGTCGCATTGCTTGGTCCAAACGGAGCCGGTAAAACTACTTTGGTACTACACCTCAATGGAATTATTCCTACCCAGCAAGGAAGTGTGACGGTTGTAGACACGTTAGTTGATTCGAAAAATGTAGAAAGTTTGCGCCGCGTTCGAGAAAAAGTCGGCATAGTTTTTCAGGATCCGGATGACCAGCTATTTATGCCAACAGTCGCCCAAGACGTCGCGTTTGGTCCTTATAATTCAGGATTTCGCGGCGACGAATTAGCAAGAATCGTTGATGAATCTCTTGCGAAAGTGGGAATGCTCGACTACAAGGAGCGCCCGCCCCACCATCTTTCCTTTGGACAGCGGAGAAGAGTTGCAGTCGCAACGGTCTTGGCTATGAATCCGGAAATTCTTGTTCTAGATGAACCGTCTTCCAATCTTGATCCTGCTTCGAGAAGGGAGTTAGCGGAAATCCTCCGCTCTCTTGATGTAACAGTTCTCCTTGTTACTCACGATTTGCCTTATGCACTTGAGCTTTGCGAGCGCTCAGTGATTTTGGCTGGGGGTGTGATTACAGCTGATGAGCCAACCTCGCAACTTTTTGCAAAGCTATCATTACTTGCCGAGCATCGCTTGGAATTACCCGCTGGCTTTCGACTTTAATCTAGAAAGAAATCTAGTAAGAAGTCTTTCGTGCCAGGGACAACGGCATATTTATCAAGATCTGTAATTCCCGCCGAAGCCAGAACCTCATCATCGACAAAAAAGTTTCCGGTGCATTCAGTGCTGGTCCGCTTCAAAATTTCATAGGCAGCATCAGCCAATATCTCTGGCTTTCTACAAGCTGCGGTATCGATTCCCGGAATCATCTGCAGGGCGGCGGTATCTATTGCGGTTCTTGGCCAGAGCGCATTAATGGCTATTCCATCCCTGCGAAATTCTTCGGACATACCTAGAACGCACATACTCATTCCATATTTTGCCATTGTGTAGGCAACATGATTCTTAAACCATTTAGCTTTCATGGAAAGTGGTGGCGAGAGCGTCAAAATATGCGGATTTCTTCCAGCTTTTGCCGCATCCTTTAAATGAGGAATAGCAGCTTGTGAGGTCAAGAATGTGCCTCGCACATTTACATCAAACATCAGGTCAAATCGCTTGGCTGGCGTGGCAAGTGTCGGAGTTAGGTTTATCGCGCTTGCGTTGTTAATCAAGATATCTAATCCGCCAAATTCAGAAACTGCCTTAGCTATGGCTTGCGCTATTTGCTCTTCATCGCGAATATCACATTGAATAGGAAGTGCGGTTCCACCAGCCGCCTTGATTTCATCGGCAGCGGTAAAAATTGTTCCTGGTAATTTCGGATGTGGATCGGCAGTCTTAGCCGCAATTGCAACCTTGGCGCCATCGGCGGCGGCGCTAAGCGCTATCGCAAGACCGATGCCTCGTGACCCTCCCGTTACGAAAACTCTCTTATCTTTAAGGGACATCATTTACCTCGTTTCGCAAGAAAGGCCATAAAAGCCTCTCTCGCTTCATCTGATTGAAGTGCCATTTGGAATAACTCGCCTTCTGCACGCATTACCGCAGCGACTTTTTCATGTAGCTCGCTCTTCAAGAGAGCTTTAGTTTGAATTACGGCATTAGGAGGCTGTTCCGCCACTTTCTTGGCAAAGGCCATAGCAAGCTCTAGCGGAGAATCTGAAATCTCGGCAACCAAACCGAAAGTCTTTGCAAGATTTGAATCAAATGGTTCACCACTCAAGAAAACTTGGCTAGCGATTTGATGACCGACAAGTCTTGGGAAAAGAAGTGAGGATCCAGCCTCTGGAACCAATCCCAAAGAGACGAAGGGCATCGAAAAACGAGTTTCCGGATGAGCAGTCACATAATCGCAATGTAAAAGCATGGTCGTTCCAATTCCCACTGCATTTCCTGAGATCGCTGCAATCAATGGCTTAGCAAAGTTATGTATCGCCTCCAGAAAATTCATAACCGGCGAACCAGGTTCAATCGGAGGTTCATTTAGAAAATCGAAGAGATCATTTCCGGCGGTGAAGTGTTTGGAGGTGGTAGTAATGACGGCAGCTCTCACGCCAAAATCTCCGTGAGCTTCATTTATGGCATTGGCTAAATCCTGGTACATCTCACGCGTCAAAGCGTTCTGCTTCTCCGGGCGATTTAACTTAAGAACGAGTATCGAGCCTTCAATTTCTCGTAAAATTTGGCTCACCTCGGTATCTTATAGGCGTAAATCACTCGGGAAAGGCGGCAGAAGCATGGATCGGCTGACCATTCTCACCCGGGACCTCACGCCCTTCGAGCATCTCGTGGCCGGCCTGGTCTGCGATGGACTATCTAATGCCGCAATTGCCCGCGAGACTTCGCATTCAGAAAAAGTTGTAGAAAATACAATCTCGCGAATGGCTAAAGCTCTGGGTGTTAAATCGGGACCGGATATAAATATCAGAGTGTTACTTGCACTTGCCTATCGCTCTCACTTTGGAGACCAGGCTTTTGAAAAACTTGGAGTTCCTTGTAAGCACTTAGAAATTGGGCCCGATGGAAATAGTTATTGTGCCCGTCACGTCGAGTGACTTGTATCAAAGTGACAGCACTCATATAGCTTTTCAGGGTGCCAGCACTCTTAATATGTAAGTTCTATCAAAAATTTAAGAGTTTGCTTCTCTTAGGAACGAAAGTTCTTAGGTCTAGTTAAAGACCGCTTAACTTAGGAGAGAAGTCATGAAACGTAGAACTATCGACCGAGTAGTAAGCCTTATTGGTTTGGGACTCTCGGTATTTCTTTTTGTAACGGCCGCCCTTTTGAATTGGGGATTCAATTTTGCAAACAAATCTGTAACTGAACAGCTTTCAGCTCAGAAAATTTCTTTTCCCGCTGCTGATTCTGACGGCTTGAAGAATTTGCCAGATGAAGATCGAGCAATTATCGAGCAATATGCAGGTTTACAGTTGACGACCGGTAAGCAAGCAAAGGCCTATGCGGATCACTATATTGGAGTGCACGTAAAAGGTATCGCTGGTGGCAAAACTTATAGTGAAGTTAGTGGCGAGGCGCTTGCCGTAAGTGCGCAATCAAGAGCAAATCCAGGAGATACTGAATTAGCTGCCAAGGCAGCCACTCTGATGGGTCAACGACAAACTCTGTTCATGGGAGAGACTCTTAAGGGATTGCTCGGATTTACATATGCTTTCTGGCAAATTGGTCAGATTGCAATGTATGCAATGTGGGCAGCGTTAGTCGGAGGAGTCTTGATGTTGGTGCTATCAATTCTTGGATTCCTACATCTCCGTCGCACTCCAGAAAGTGTGACGGTCTAAACCCTCTGCTCTCCATGAGGGTAAACACCCCTTGGCGCAACGCCAAGGGGTGTTCTAATTACTACTAGCTATTTCGCTTTCCGCTGATAAATTCTTTGGTGCGAATTAGAGCCTCTTCGTCGGTGTATTGCTCAGGAGGCGATTTCATAAAGTAGCTCGAAGGTGAGAGCAATGGTCCGCCAATCTTGCGATCTAGAGCCAACTTAGCGCAGCGAACTGCATCAATAATTACGCCCGCTGAGTTTGGTGAATCCCACACCTC
>Ga0172367_10007032_pt1 | contig 13012 bp, 21 predicted proteins | sample Lak10m_FD_114542 | JGI IMG/M metagenome (GOLD analysis project Ga0172367, IMG submission 114542) | Freshwater microbial communities from Kabuno Bay, South-Kivu, Congo - kab_022012_10m | ecosystem: Environmental > Aquatic > Freshwater > Lake | place: Democratic Republic of the Congo: South-Kivu...
AAAGTAGAAACGCGGCTGTCTACGCCGATCACGCAAAAACCCTCACCCTGCACCGCTATTATTGTAGTCATAGTTTGCAATCTAGTATAGCGTAAGTTATATTATCGGCGCAACTGTTTTTATGAGTATTTTAACTGAAGGCCAAACCTTCTTAATAAAATTAATTATAATATTAATGATGTCATTAACTTTTTTCATTTTATTACTCCTTTTTAAAAGTTTGAGAAATTTATAAAATAGGAATAATAAAACTTCCACCTATCACTAGGTGCTTATGTTTGGTTTAAGCTGTAATCTTTTTAAGTTCTTGCCGACTGGTTTTTTCCATTGCTATAGGCAAGTTTCTTTTTACTTTGCAGTTGTGACTAGGTGTATAATTTAACCCAACATGGACCGTCAAGGTTTGATCACAATGTGAACAAAACCAATAACTTATAGAAGGATACTTGTAGTCTACACTAGCAAAATCTTCTTTTACTATTTTTTTGGAAGAATTCCCGCTTTGCTCTTCTTTTTCATTGATCTGCGCACATTCTGGGCATACTACGGGCTTGCGACCACGAGCCCTTGTCCTTTCCCACTTGGCATCGCACTGAGTGCACTGCAATGTTTCTTTCATTTGGTTCCTCATTCTTGTTTAACTATAATAATGCTAAAACGAACAAACTTCAATTTATCTTAGTTTATTATAAATGTCAAGTCCTTTAATTTCTTTTTTAGAAGGTGAAATCCAAGTCATAGAAAATAATTTATTATTAGCAAAGTGTAAATCAATTTCTACAAAAACCGATTCTGCGTTTTCCGCCCAACAAACATCATCAGTAAAATAAACCACAGTACAAATACTTATGGTCCTATCTACAAAAACTATCTTATTTGATTTAAAATCAGTTCCAGAATAATACAAATAACCATCTGAAAATAAAAAATAATTTTCTAAATAATTATCAAAATCTTTCGTTTGAAATCCGATTTCTTTCAAATGAAGCTTTAAAATATTTCTGCAGACCTTGAGGAATATAATTGGGTATTTGTATATCGCTTAAAACTTCTACGTTATCAAACAAACCCATATACTATCCTTTCATATCTTTGGAGCGGGCAGAGGGAATCGAACCCTCGCGATCAGGTCGGAAACATGATAGTCTGCCATTAACTTATACCCGCATTCGGGTATAGTATAGCAGGTGCTATCTAATTTTACTCCCCTTTGTATGTTCGTGATTGAAAACCAAAAAACTAAACAGCTTTTTGGCAGCAAAAATATGTAGTATATTTTATATTATCTTTACTGCAAAAAATCAGAAATTAGGCGTATCCATATTCGATGCGTTTATACTCAAACCACCGAAAACGATAACAGCTATGGCGTTAACCTGCTCCTTGGTAACATAAGAGTTATCTTCAGCTACCTTAGGAACATCCCATCCATATTTTTTTCGATTCTTATATCGATTCTTGTGTCGTTTGCGTCTTGACAATCTCATCACCACCTTCACTGTATATAATAACGGTGTTTTCTCCCACTCTAGCAACTGGTTTTCCTTCATAGGAATTCCTGATATTTTTATTGAAATAAGACCCAATAGACTTAGCCGAGCACAACTTATTGTAGACAGCCTTCGTAATTCCTTTATAAAGCCATATGCTTCCACTTGCAAAGGTTATAATTAAGGACTTCTTTTTACTATCCCAAGAAATGTGATTTATAAAAGAACTTCCCACAAAATACTTTTCGTAACAAGCCATATTAATCCAGCACTTCAAAAAAATCTATCCCAGGTATTAACCCCAGTCTTGACCCATTGGTCCAGTTTACGTGTATCGTACCGGCATCGTCAACATGGTCTACGATCCCGGTATCACTTGGGACAATATTCGTGTATGGATCCGAGGTGCTTATCAAGCAAACTTGCTTGCCAACAATCTCATCTTTCCTTAAATCCCAATACTCTAATAGACTCCGTAAACTTTCTATTTCATACTGTAGGACAACCTTTTCGTTGATAAGGCCATCTATAATCATTTCGTAATTAACGTTGTTCATTTGCGCCTCCACCAGGAATCGAACCTGGAACATGGGATTAGAAGTCCCGCGTTATATCCTTTTAACTATAGAGGCAGAAATAAATTTGAAACCCTTTTTGTCTCAGGATAAGAATATCCTACTTGAGTGAAATCATCAACAAAAAGTTTCAACTGCTTCAAATTATCTTTATCCATGACTCTATAGAAAAAACCATTACTCCAATAACCACCTTCTACAATGTAACCTATAAATTTATTCATATAACCTATTTCACTCCAACCATTTTCCTTAGTCATTCTATAACGAAAATGACCCAAGGGCTTTGGAGACCAGGACATAAGCTTTGATTCTCTATCGGAAGAAATTTGAACCTTCCCATGCAAAGAGCAAAACAAAGAACAAATCATAATCAAATTATTTAAATCAAAACTATTGGAATCATAAACATTCCAATTTTTGTAAAATTGATATGAGCGCAAAAAGTTGTAAGACGACTCAGCATCGATTGTTGATTCCTGTTCAAAACAATCGTACAGTGAATCAACTAGCGAAGACATCTCTACACTTCACTTTTTATGATCATCTTGACATATAGCATCCTGTGTTCTATGGCTGTCAAAAATCTTACGGCACCCATTCGCCATTTACTTTGGCGAATGACATATTCTTTAAGTTCAGAGTCATTCTCTGGATCGTTAGACTCAAAACTTTTTATTTTATCTTTTGACTTTTGGGAAGACAATTGAAACTCAACATCTTTTCTCAAAACTCTTAATTGAAACAACCATAATTCAAGATTGGAAGACAAAACAGATAAATCCTGATCATCTGCTTCCCCCCTAATGTCTTTTAGTACCAAACTATTAAAAGTCTGAACTTCTTGCTCTGAAAAATCCTTAAAAGGTATTTTCTGCTCTTGTGTCATACGAAATTTTCTCTTCCTTATTTAAAAAGGTGAATGCGGTTTTTATATCACTTGAAAATTGATCAACATAATTGTTCCCCATTTTTAGGGCATAAATAGGGGAATAAATAGAAAGTATAGGCCAATGACCCAACCAAACGACATTGCCCCTGTATTCCTTGAGTTTTACTTCACAACCAAGCAAAGAAACCAGAGGCAATAATCCCATCGTAACAATCAAAGAAGGATTAAGTAGTTGAATCTCCGAGTGTAGAAACGGCAAACAATTTGCAATCTCGTTTTCAGTAAACTTTTTTCTGGCTGGGCACCTGTTTACATAAGTCAAACAAATTTTATTGGCTTGAAATCCAGCAGATTTGAGAGACTTAAGAAAAAGTTCTACTGCATCAGGGGGAAAGCTCGGAGACTCAACTACAAACAAAACGTCCGGATTCACAACATTCCACTTTGGAAGTTCTGGCACCAATCCAGAAAATTGACATTTGTTACAATTTTTCGTCATGGTATGAAGATCAAGAATAGAACCGCTTTTCTTACGAAGAACTATTTCTTTCCTGACATCTTTAAAAACTTCTACTAAAATGGAATCTGGCAAATAACCAGACAGTCTCTTGTATACATCCTCTAGTATCTCAGTCTCCATAAAACCGACATAAGAAGACGAACCATTTCGCCTAAAAAGACCAGCATTGGCGTCACCGCTCAAGGCTTCTTTAATCAGGCTCTGAAGGTCCTCTTCACTAAACTCGCTTGTGTCGGTCATTTGGAGAACTAAAACTCGTCTGGAACCATTGACTCACTGGCATTACTTGAGTCAGATTGCTGCTTTGTCCCAGGTTTCTGAGTTGAAACCGCATACGATATGGACTCTGCAACTATAACAACCTTGCTGCGATTCTGATCGTCCTGCTTCCAACGCTCTTGAACAAGCCTGCCAACGATCTGTATCGGGGAACCTTTCTTAAAGTTCTTTGCAACAATCTGAGAATGAACAAAGCTTGCGTTCTTGCTAGCAAATTCATTTCCATCTTTAAGATAATAGGTAACATCAAAGTATCCAGAATTGTTTTGGCTACCTTTTTCCGAACCAGCATAATCAACTGCCACTCTAAACTTGGCAATCTTTTCTGCAATAATCTCTGGATCGGAAACAATTCCGCCAGTCATGGTTATTACGTTCTTTGGGTCTATCATGTTTTTCTCCAATAGTTGGTTAGTTATTCTGTCTGTTGTTTGTTATTATCTTCACTTTCAATAGTTTTTTGAAAGTGATCTATTATCTCCTGCAAATATAATATGCAGTATTTCATAGACTCTTTTGATCCTACCCTGAAAGAAACGTGTGTGTACATGTTGACAAACAGGTTGAATATTCCCGATTTTATATCTTGAATTATGTCGGTTGAAACATGTTCATCAACATTTTCAACAAGAGTTTTTTCCTCGTCATTTTCATGAAAACCATCAGACATCATTGTTATTCCTTCTAGAAAGCACTTTATCTATCATTTCACCCAAAAATTTTGTATCCTTGTATCCCTTATCGTACAAAATAGATATGACTGGCTTAGGATCAATATGATTGTAGGTAATTAACTGTAAGTTAAAAACATCATTCAATGTATAAATCCTATAGTTGTTCATATCCCTTTTGGGATCTGGATACTTTTTTCTTTTTTCTCTGTTCACAACAGTTAATGTTGTAACATTTAAAATTAAAGCAACTTCCGACCTAGTAAAAATAGGTTCGGTACTTTTCTTTCTTGACATTTTGATACCTTTTTAAAACTTTATATAAGTATATAGTATCACAAAAAACAAGAAAAATCAATAGATCTTATTGCAAACTTACGAACTCAAAGATTTTTGATATTTGTTAAATCTCCCAGTATGACCAAGATACATCTTAGCAGACTGCTGTCGATAAATTTCGCTTGACTTTAAAATCGCACTTATCATCAAAGAATAAGTCTTCTTTAAAGTATAAGGATTCGGAAAATTTTCTTCAAAATAACACCTAGATCTGTCGTCATCTTCGTCTTCGTTATCTGGAAGATCTGAAGGGTCCATCACATAATCAATGTCATTTTGCCAAAACCATTCATAATCTCCACTAAAGTTATGCGTAACAGCTGGGTTAGGCCAAGTAACATTCAAAACAGTATTTAAGTTATAACCTTCCCATTTCTTAAGCACGTGGTTAATATTTTTAGGATGAAGATGACGGTGAACTGTGCTTGTAGGCAAAACTTTTTGATAGTTTGGATCATTAAACGTAAAACTATTATGCTGAAATACTGATAACGGACCATCTACTAAATCGTGATTAAAGCCACTGTTCCAAATCCAGTCATACGCTGAAGCCATAATGCCAGAAAGATCTTTTGGATACCTTTCAACATCTTCCATATTAGGCAGATACGGTCTGCAAAGAGACGCATTAGCATAAAAATTAGGGAGCGGGGGAAGATACACATACGATTCACTAGACTGGAAACAAGAATTTGAAAAGAACATTGTAACCTTGTTTAAAATCATAGTGTTTACATCGTATTCTGCAATATAAATCTGCCAAGGAAGTGGAAGATTATAAACATATTCAACAACACTTTCATGTTCCACATGTTCCATCGGTTTATCTAAATATTCAACTCGTTTGAAACAAGGAGGTCTTTCAAATACCAAAAATCCAGGAATATTAAAAAGAACAGCAGGATATAAAAATCCTGATCTTATATCTTCTGCTTTAGAACTGCCTAAAGAACTAAAAAACTCTTTTTGAAAAGTTTCATCACCAGGAAGATATGTTTTAGAAAACTCACTAGGAACATTAGCAAAAAGGCTTTTTACATACACATACTTATTTTCCAAAAACCCATAATTATTTTCACCAAAACCAGTAGTTGGAGAAATTGAAGTATAACTCAAATAGCTATAATCATTACTCACGCCGAAACCTCCTTCAACGCATTATCAGAATACAAAGTTAACCCACATGCGGACGCATCAATTTCGACCACATGTTTGTAACTACTTTTTGCATCATTTTCATAATAATAATTTCTTATATCAATAACGGATTGATTAACCATTTCAAAAAAGGCTTCTTTCTTAGAAGCCTTATTAAAAAGAGCGTCCCCATAAGCTCTAACTAGACCTCTTAGGTTCCATTCGTCAATCAAATGCCACTGAACTGGGTCATCACCTGCAACATCCAAAATCTTACACACTTTTTCACTTGCATAATATTCAAGTGAACCAGAGGCAATCCGATTTTTGAGGAACTGTCTGAAATCTTTTATACTATACTCTACGTTTATCGCCCAAGTATGAGAACTCAATTGATTGGTAGAAGAGCTGGTAGCTTTCGCAAATATTCGAGAAAAATGATCATGTTCAACATCTTCTAACATGGTAGCCTTGCTATAAGCATTACCATCTTCATGATCGGAAGGATCAATAATTGACAAAACTTTACCAAGTGTATTGATATTTTTAGATTTGAGTGCCTGAGACCGACCAATAATACCATCTACATAAGATAAAGTTTGCTCTAGACTCAAGTGAGAAAGTATATTAATAAAGAATTTAGAATGGACTTTATCTGGAATGTAATTATCAAACTGCAAGCGTTTGCCATCCCCGAATATACTCTCGCCATACTTTGGAAATAAAACTCTTTTTACATAAGAATTATCTATTTCTTTAGCAAATTCTTTAATATTTATGAAATTGTCTAGAACTTTCAAATACTGTTCAGTATGCGAAATGTTATGACCAACTAAATCTAAATTCCAACCACCAGAAAAATACTCATTCATCCAGTAGTTATATACACTGCCAACAGACTCAGGGTCAAGTTCTCCCTGGCGTATACGTTCGAACGCATCAGACATAGTTCTACCCATGCATATTACCCCATCAGGATACACATTCGGAGTATAGGGAGCCACTATAACATCATCTAAAGATGTCAAGGCAGAAGACCTAAAAAACATGAACACAGGCCGTGAACTGCTACTCCTATAACCTCTAACACTCATTGACTTCAAATAAAGTCTATCTATTATGGTTACAGTCCATGGAATCCATATTTCATTCTCGTAAGAAATCTTATCAGAACGAGATCTTCCCTCCGTGGATCTAGCATATTTCATCCTTACAGGAACTTTAAAAGGAGGACGCTCTACAACCACATAGTTCGCAGAAATATACCTAACACAAACGGGATATTTCTGTAAACTCAAAGAGTTTTTAATTTCTTCAGTACCTTGATCGTTAGTGCAAATCGAATGAAACACACTTGGGGGTATGATAGCAGCGCTGCCTGTAAAGGTTGATTTTATGGACAAACCATTCTTTGAACTACATGAATAATGCATGTCCTGATTTGAATGACGGGTATTGGACATTATTATGGTTTTTCGACTTGCGGAGTCGGTGTTGTCGTACAAATGACGAACATCCAAAGAACCTAACTGCATAAAATCTCCCTTAAAAATATTTTACAATAAAGAATTAGAATATATTTTTTCAATATAAGAAACATTCGCAATACCTTCTGAAACAGAAAGAAGTTGATCTGATCTTTCGACAATTTTGTTTATCCTGTGTGCATATTCCTGTTGATAATCCAAAAGAACGGTAGAAACTTGAGCATGCACTTCTTCAATCAACTTGTCTTTTTCAAGAGAAGAAGAAAAGTCGTTGAGAGTATCAACATAATCAAACTTCTTTACTAAACTTGTAGTTGAAGACTTTAAGTCTTTAATATAAATTTCAACCACATATGAATCACGTTCTAACTTTCTTGAAAGAATAGCATAAATAACTTTTTCTGGATCCAACGAATCCCTATAGGACTCCTTGGATACCAAATCAACCGTTGTTATTAAATGGGCATCTTTTTTGTAATAAGGGCAAGTGCTTATTTCAGAAGCACCATTATGGTTGCAATAACTTAAAGTCCCAATCTTTTTGGACACCGTCATTAAAATAGAATTACCACAAACCGTACTGTTAACAGGAATAGCATACGGATAATACAAAGATGGTGTCTTAGACAACCGTTCAGTTCGATATACACAATTGCAAACATTAGAATTATCCACAGAAAAATCTATGCAAAGTGCGGAATCAATCACATACATTTGCTGCTCAGGATCAAATGAAAGCCACGCTGGAATATCTAACGTATCTAAATTCGGAACAATATTCAAAAGCTTATTCGGATGCAAACCTTTTTCTAGGGCTGCGTTAATCGAATAGTACATCTTAAAAATATTGGCAAGATTTGAATTAAACCTATTTATAGACACATTTTGTGCGAAATTGTAATAAACATTTACGCTCAAAACCATTGCACCGTACGAGTCATGCGCTGGATTCACGTTAAAAGTATCTACATAAATCTTGTGTTTAGGAACAAAAGAACCATTGAATAAAAGTATATTCAACTTAACCACAGTATAATTTTTATCCGAATAAGACAAACTACTACTCAAAGCCTGTGATGGCCCACTAAAACGAGGATTATAGACCTTGACAATTGAAATCTGATCAGAATGAAATTTCTTGCTCAAGTCTATACTTTCGTTAGCACTCTCGTCGCCCAAAGTATACTCGAGCATTAACTGTTGGCCAAAATCGGTTTGCTTAACATCGTTACTCATATTATCTCCAAGTTGTTATAGAAGTACTAATTAGTACCTCATTTAATCTAGCTATTTCCTGCATCAGATCTTTCTCGTTCTTTTCATATTCAGATATCTTTTGCAATAAGTAGTCAATATCCGTATTCTGCTTTGCGATTTGCTCACTCACTGTAACCATCAATTGGACGGTGTCTTTATACTGAATTATTTCAAGATCTTTTAACTCCGGCTTAGTAAAAGGTTCTGTAGAAATAATAAATGCCTTGCCTGCACCTGTTCCAATTTGGTACAACCGTTCGCTATTTTTCATCAAAATAAAATACACATGAAACAAAGAAGGTAACAAATCTGGATAAATAGACTTATATAAATTACTTCTAGAAAATGGATAAACTACGTAATTAGCAGCATCCTGTTTAGAGATACTAAAACCACTGAAGGCATAAGTATCTATGCTTTCTACACTTCCGAAAGCTTCTTGATATTGCCGTGAAAAATCTACAAAACTTAGATTTGTCGCATCACGCATAAAATCAATATGATCACCCGTCAAGGCATGATGAGTATATTCATCCAAATCATAAAACAAAGGACTATCACTTTTTAATCTATTAATTATTATCTCATTAGCTGATTCTATACCATCGATCTTTGATATCATTTACTAACCTCCATTGAATGAAATTCAATTATGTCGTTTTTTATGAAAAAAGTTAACGAAAAAGATAAAAGGTGAATAGATAGAACTTCTGAATACTTTTCTTTTACCAAAGAATATATCTTTGATAAACAATACGGAGTATTAAGTAGATCTAACGAAAGCGGATCTACAAAAATTACGCAAACATTATTGTGAGGGGGCACCAGAAGACTTTGCATCAACCACGTCTTCAATGGCTGAGGCAAGTCTTGGGTTATCGTTAGAAACGATTCCACTTGCACCCTCTTTCATTATTTCAAACATTTTCTTTCTGGCTTCAGCAACAGAAGCATGAAACGCTTCGCGTTCTTCAACAGAAGAAAAACCTATCTGAGCAATTAACGCTTCTATAAAAACAGCCTGCTCAGCAAAACCAGTTGCGAGTACAGCCAACTGTTTCTCGTAAGCTTCCATAGTTTTATCTAGGCTTTCAAGCTTGCTGTCAAACTGTGCTGCAAGAGCTATAATTACTTCATTAAAACCTTTGGTTAATCTTTCAATCTCTGTTTCGGGAACATAAGTCGTGTCTTGAGTCATGTCTTATATTATATCACACTTCGTACCAAGAAGACTTATTAGCGACATGCGATATTAAAGAAAGATCTATCAAATATGATATAGAATGTAATTCCTGTCTCGTAACTTTAATGCTGTCTACGGAAATTGGAGCCTTCATATTAGGGAGAAAGGCACCTGTATCAGACTTACGAGCTTCAAAATGACCTGCTTTAAATACAAAAGCAGAAGGATCATAATTTTCACCATTCTGCCAATAATGTATTTTAAGAATCCTACTCACAGGCTTGTGGTTTATCTCAGTGCCGCCATACGAAACAAAACCCTCGTTTGTAACAACTCCAGTTCTTTCGTTTGCTACAAAATCCCTTTCTGCATATCCCTGAACTACGGCTCGAAGCCATGCAGCAAAATCCGCTGCGTCTACAAACACATTCGTGCTAGACGCAAGCTTTCCATCTTGACCTATTTTGCCAATGTCGATTTTAAATTTCATTCCAGCAAACCAAGGTCGTATAGACAAAAAGCCGCTTTGAGTTTTGGAACGAAACCATTTCTTATAAAGATCTTTTTCGTAATTCTTTTCTGCAACAATATCTTCCAATGAAAGACTATCATTTTCTTCGGTTATGGACATGTTTTACCTCCGTTTTGAACTCCAACTAAAGTCGGATTTTGACTCTGTGTTTGCTGTATTACCATTTCTTAAAACTCCTCCTACTATGGAAGAGGCCTCTTCAAACTGCTCCGTAGAGGCCCAATCCCACTGTTCTAAAGCAATAGAATACAAGTCTTGTACCATCTGCCTGTTTTTGTTCCATAGAATGTTGCGCATCCTCGGAACATGCTGCACAATGTCACGAGTTGTTGCAACCCTCTCCTCGTTCAAAGCAACATTAAATTTTACTTCCTTTATCAAAGATTTAATTTCTGCACCAGTCATATACTTGGTGGCATCAGCAATCTCTTCATAACTATAAAAGTTTTCAGATGCGACATCAGACAAGTAAATTTTAACAATGGCGATGCGTTCCTCCAATGTTGGTAAACCAACAAACATGATTTTATCAAAACGCTCCGCACGAAGCATCTCTGGACGAAGATTTTCAATCTGGTTAGCCGCACACATCAAGAACACGTTAGAGGGCAGTTCTTGCAAGCCAGTAAGAAACTCGCCATGCACACGATCTGTCGTGCCAGCGTCAACATGCGAAGAACTTGAACCACCGGATAAATCACGACCAAACTCGTCAATCCAAACACACAAGGGTGCCATGACCTTGATTTGCTGGAAGACTGCACGCATATTGGCTTCTGACTGACCAACAAAAGAATTCATCACCTGACTGATGCCAGTTCTTGCCAAATCAATATTTAAAGCACTTGCAGTCGCCTCACATATCGCAGACTTACCAGTGCCAGGAACACCAACCGTAAGTATTCTAGATATTGGTCGAATACCGTAGGTCTTAGCTTTCTCGGGATCACGCCACAAGGCAGCGTTTTTCAATATCAAGTTCTTTGCATTATCAAGACCGCCAATATCATCAAAGGTAATCTTAGGCTTTATAATTTCAAGAATACCTTTTTGTTTGATCTCTTTCATCTTTTCAGAATATATGTAATCAGAGTCAACGAAACCGCGATCATTCAACGACAACATACATAGATTTATGAACGAAGTCTCGCTCAAGCCAAGACCAGAATCAACTACTTGCTTTTCTTGATTGGCCGTAATTTTAGCACTTAAAGAAGAACTAGAATTATATATATGGCGGAAAATCATCAAGAGTTCATGCCTGTCTGGAACATCAACAGCGCAATTATAGAAAGCGTTCTCATATCCTTCTGGAACATCAAAAGAAGATATAAATATAAACTGTATTGGAAAAGTAGATGAACCATTGTTCCAAAAGCCGTCACGATATTTCTTGTGACCAGAATACACTAATTGACCAAAAATCATCATAAGTTGGTCGGGTTTTGTATTAACTATCTGTAGAAAAGAAACAGGACGGTTAAACTTATCTACTTGCTCTTGAAGATAGGGGAACGCAAGCGAAAGATCATAAACTACTCTCTCACACATTTCTTCTGGATTCACGGGACTTGGCGCCAACACTGGAACAGATTTCCAGGTGTTATCTTTGTACATGCTAAAGCCTGTGTCGGGAAGAAGAGAATAAAAATCTTTGTTTTCAAAACTAAGAACTATTTCTTGCGCCCTATAAACATCTGGGGTTTTCAGCCAAATGGCTGGAACACCCAACTGAACTTGAGAATGTAACATATGAATCCTTTACAAAAGTAATAAAAACTGCGGTAGTTCTGTTTGCGGGGGAGAAATTGCTCCCTCCCCCGCAGATCTTAGAAATTAACCTTTTTCGCCAGCGCGACGGTGGAACTCAACGTTGTCACCTGGTTGAATGACATAATTTTCATCCAACTTGTCCTTACCCTTGTAGGCAACGGCATCGTTTGGAATACCCCAAAGCTTACCAAACTGCTCTCGGGCCTCCTTGACGCTTTTACCGCCAACATTAGAAGGTTGACTGTAAACGCCGAACCTTACATTAGCCACTCCGCCAGAAGGCTGAGTGGAAGAGTTATTGACTTCGTTCATACTCATGTTTTTTCCTTTGTTAGTTTATTGATATTATACTAAAGCAGTGGCAGGAACTGACATCCTGTTGTAGGGTTCAGCTTTGCCAATGCCCAGATCAAAATATATCTCTGTTGCTTCTGGAGACCTTTTATTGACGATTATGTGATCAAGCCTACCCAATATGTAGGCTGCAACCGCCATGTTGGTGGCAAGAAGTTGAGTACCGCCATCTATCTCAGCCCTTTCTTGACAAGAAAGTTCTCCAGGGTTTTTATCTGGTGGACTCTGATATTCTGGATGATAATGAACGGGATGCTCCGTTATATCTTCAGAATTCCGTCTTTGATAATGGTATATCGACCCAAACAAAGCATCGTCATTACCACCAGTAAAAACATCTATGTTAGAAATATTCGATGCAGCATCAAAAATAATCTTTCTTGCTGCAAAATTATCAACCACGGCCAAAACTACATCGTTCTCGACCAAAAGATCAGAAGCTTTGATTTTTGGAGAATCTTGGTCGGACACACCCTTAAAATCATCACCTACTACCCATTTTGGAACAGGTATAAAAGAAGTT
>Ga0172367_10007033_pt1 | contig 13010 bp, 12 predicted proteins | sample Lak10m_FD_114542 | JGI IMG/M metagenome (GOLD analysis project Ga0172367, IMG submission 114542) | Freshwater microbial communities from Kabuno Bay, South-Kivu, Congo - kab_022012_10m | ecosystem: Environmental > Aquatic > Freshwater > Lake | place: Democratic Republic of the Congo: South-Kivu...
CGCCGCCTCGGCGAGCGTCCACGACACGATGTCGCGCTGGGCGTGGCTGCCGCCGAAGCGCGCGGCGCGCGGCCGCATCGCGACCAGCAGATCGGCGCAATCGCCGAACCGGCCTTCGCCCCACGCAAGCACGGCCTCGGCGAGCGGCAGACCCGCCTCGGCCGCCATCGCGGCATTGCTGCCGCCGCCCTCCGCCGAACGGCGCAGGCGGGCGACCTGCGCGCGCGCGAGGTCGAGCCGTCCCGCCCCTACGAACGCCATCGCGGCATGCGCGTCGTTGAACGCGTAGAGACCGTGATCGACGCGGCTTTCCCAACGCGCGGCGACGGCCGCGAACCGGTTGCCGGTGTCGTGGCCGCGCGCGGCGAGGCGCCACAGCATCGCGGTCGCGTCGATCAACTCGAGAACGACGTCGCTGTCGGTCGGGCGGATGCGCGTGTCGTAAAGCGCCAGCGCCGCCGCCGCGTCGTCCTGGTCGAGCGCGAACAGCGCCCGGTGCCACCAATTGTGATAGGCGAACATGTTCTCGTGCGTCCAGCCCGCCTCGGTCGCGGCGAGCCAGCGGATGCCTTCCTCGCTGCGCCCGGACATCTCCATCGCGTGCGCGGCGGCGTGGACGGCCCAGGCGTCCTGCGGGTTCTCGGCCACGCAGCCGCGCGCCACCGCCTCGGCTGCGGTCAAGGCGCCGGTCTCCTCGAGTCCGAACGCGTACATGCCGCGCACGAACCCGGCGCGCGGCGTGGTGCGGGTGAAGGCGGGCAGGACGGCCGCGACGCGGTCGCGCAGCATCGCCGACCAGCCGTTGAAGAAGTCGCCCAAATGCGCGAAGTGCAGCGCCATCGTATCGCGCGGCCAGTCCTCGAGGATGCGGCCCCACAGGACCGTCGCGCGCGCCCACTCGCCGTCGGCCCAGGCGCGCAGGGCCGCCAGATGCGCGCGCTCGCGGTCGTTGGCCGCGCGCGACAGGGCGGCCGCCGCCTGCAGCGTGCGCGCGAGTTCGCCGTCGAAGTTGCGGTCGGTCGCCGTGGCGATCAGCCCGCCGCGAAAGCAATGCGCCATGACGAAGCGCGGATGTTCGGCGAGGATCGCGTCGACGTCGGCGAACGGATCGGCGCGGTAGGCAAGGAACTTGTCGGCCGCCGCGTCGAGGGCGGCGATCGCGGCGGGATCGGCATAGGAAACGGGGTTTCCGAGGATGTCGTGCAGCATGGTCTTGGAACGCTCCGGGACGGGTTTTGTCGGGAGCCGCGGTTTAAGGCTTCGGGACGGGCGCGCCTAGCCGACCCGCGGTACGGCGCCAAGCGGTTGAACGGGTGCAGAAATCCGCAACGGGGGCGGGCGCTCGCCGCGCCGACTGTACCTGTGGTATGGGAGCGCCATGACCGACGTGACCGCCCCCAAGCGCGGCGACGCGCGCGACCGCCTGCTCGACCTCGCCGAGCGGCTCGTGCTCGACAAGGGCTTCGGCGCCACCTCGATCGACGAGCTGATCGCCGGTGTGGGCATCACGAAAAGCGGGTTCTTCTACCATTTCCGCGACAAGAACGCGCTCGCGCGCGCGCTGATCGAACGTTACATCGCCAACGACGCGGCGATCCTCGACGCGATCTTCGCGCGCGGCGACGAACTGTCGGACGATCCGCTGCACGGCTTCCTGATCGGCCTCAAGCTGTTCGCCGAAATGCTCGCCGACCTGCCCGAGACGCATCCGGGCTGCCTTGCGGCGTCGTTCGTCTATCAGGAGCACTTGTTCAGCCGCGACGTCCAGGACCTCACGCGCATCGCGACCCGGCGCTGGCGCGAACGGTTCGGCGCGCGCTTGCGCGCCATCGCGGAACGCTACCCGCCCAAGACGCCCGTCGATCTCGAGGCGCTCGCCGACATGGCGAGCGCGATCGTCGACGGCGGCATCACGCTGGGCAAGATGTACCGCGACCTGGCGATTCTGCCCGGTCAGGTCCTGCACTTCCGCAACTACGTGAAGCTGCTGTTCGAGCCCTAGAAATTGGCCGCCAGCACACGCCCGCACAGATAGAGCGAGCCGCAGACCAGTACGGGCACGTCGGCTTGCGCCGCGGCGGCGAGGTCGGACGCGGCCGCGTTCTCGTCGGCGGCTTCGGCGACGTCCGCGATGCCGACCGCGCGCGCCGCCGCCGCGATCTCGGACGCCGGGCGCGACAGCGGTTCGCCCGCGATGGGAATCGCGCGCAGCCGGCGGACATGCGGTGCGACGTGGCGCAGGAACGTCGCCGGGTCCTTGGTCGACAGCATGCCGAAAACGAGATCGACCTTGCGGCCGACCATCCAGCCGGCCAACGCCTCGCCGGCCGCTTCGTTGTGGCCGCCGTCGAGGAACAGATCGACGCCCTTCGGCAGCGCCTCGCGCAGCGGCCCGCGCGTCAGGCGCTGCAGCCGGGCGGGCCATTCGGCGCGCGCGACACCGACGGCGATCGCGCGCGGTTCGAGGCCGAGTTGTTCGGCGCAGGCGGTGGCGAGCCCCGCGTTCGCGATTTGGTGCGGACCCGGCAGGGCCGGGGCCGGCAGGTCGAACGCCGCGCGACCCTCGTAGCGCAGGCCCGTTCCCGACGCCGTCACGCGCCACTCGCGCCCGTGGCGGAACAGCGGCGCGCCGAGCGTCGCCGCACGCGCGTCGAACACCGCGGCGGCCTCGGCTGGCTGCGGCCCGACGCAGGCGACGACGCCGGGTTTCAGGATGCCGGCCTTCTCGCCGGCGATGGCCGCCAGCGTGTCGCCGAGATACTGCATGTGGTCGAACGAGATCGGCGTCAGCGCGGTGACCGCGGGCTTCCGCACGAGGTTGGTCGCGTCGAGCCGGCCGCCCATGCCGGTCTCGAGCAGCACGTAGTCGGCGGGCTCGCGCGCGAAGGCGAGGAAGGCCGCCGCCGTCGTCACCTCGAAGAACGTGATCGGGTCGCCCGCATTGACGCGTTCGATCTCCTCGAGGATCGCGGACAGGCGCGCGTCGTCGACGAGGGTGCCGGCCAGCCGGATGCGCTCGTTGAAGCGCACGAGATGCGGCGAGGTGTAGACGTGCACGCGCTTGCCCGCGGCCTCGAGCATGGCGCGCAGGCAGGCGAGGGTGGAGCCCTTGCCGTTGGTGCCCGCGACATGGACGACCGGGGCGAGTGCCTCCTGCGGGTCGCCGAGCCGCTTCATCAGCCCGGCCACCCGGTCGAGCGACATGTCGATCGCCTTCGGGTGGAGCGACTTCAGCCGCTCCAGGATCGGATCGGCGCTCACGCCTGGGACGGCGGGATCTCGAGCTGGGGCTGGGGCAGCGCCACCACGTCGGCGCGCGGCTGCGGCTCGGTCAGCAGGCCGATCAGGCGCACCAGCATCGCGCGCAGCTCGTGGCGATGGACGACCATGTCGACCATGCCGTGCTCGAGCAGGTATTCCGCCTTCTGGAAGCCCGCCGGCAGCTTTTCGCGCAGCGTCTCCTCGATCACGCGCGCCCCGGCGAAGCCGATCGTCGCCCCGGGCTCGGCGATGGCGATGTCGCCAAGCATCGCGAACGACGCCGACACGCCGCCCGTCGTCGGGTCGGTCAGCACGACGATGAAGGGCAGGCCCGCTTCCTTGACCTCTTCGGCGGCGATGACGCTGCGCGGCATCTGCATCAGCGACAGGATGCCTTCCTGCATCCGCGCCCCGCCCGAAGCCGGGATGGCGATCAGCGGGGCCTGCTGCAGCACGGCGAGCTTGGCCGCGGCGACGAGGCCCTCGCCGACCGCGAGCCCCATCGAGCCGCCCTGGAAGTCGAAGTCGAACACCGCGACCACGGCGCTGTGGCCGCCCATGCGGCCGTGCGCCACGAGGATCGCGTCCTGTTCGCCGGTCTTCTCGCGCGCCGCCTTGAGCCGGTCGACGTATTTCTTCTGGTCGCGGAACTTCAGCGGATCCTGCGGCACGCGCGGCAGCTCGATGCGCGCGTAGGCGCCGTCGTCGAACAGCGTTTCCAGCCGGCGCTTGGCGGCAAGGCGCATGTGGTGGCCGCAATGCGGGCAGACGCGCTGGTTGGCCTCCAGGTCGCGGTGGAAGATCATCTTGTTGCAGGCCGGGCAGGTGTCCCAGAGGTTGTCGGGAACCTCGGTCTTGCGCACCAGCGCGCGCAGCTTGGGACGGACGAAGTTGGTGAGCCAGCTCATCGACTTCTCCTCAGGCGCTCGCCTTGACGCGGGCACCGCGCACGGCGGCGGAAAGCTCGCGCACCAGATTGTGGACGCGCGCGGGGGCACCGGCCTTGTCGCCGTCGATCACGCACTGGACGAGGGCCGAGCCGACCACGGCCGCGTCGGCGTCGCGCGCGATCGCCGCAGCGTCGGCCGGCGTTTTGATGCCAAATCCGACCGCGACCGGAAGCTTCGTCGAACGGCGGATGCGCGCGACGGCCTCGGCGACCTTGGTGCTGACGGCCGATTTGGTGCCGGTCACGCCGAGCACGGCGACGTAGTAGAGGAAACCCGAAGCCCCATCGAGCACCGTCGGCAGGCGCCTGTCGTCGGTCGTCGGGGTCGCGAGACGCACGAGATCGAGCCCGGCCGCCTTCGCGTAGGGGCGCAACTCGGCGTCCTCCTCGGGCGGCAGGTCGACGACGATCATGCCGTCGGCGCCCGCGTCGGCCGCGTCGCGGCAGAACTTCTCGGGTCCGTAGATGTAGATCGGGTTGTAGTAGCCCATCAGCACGACGGGCGTGGTCGTGTCCTTGGCACGGAAACGGCGCAGCTGCTCCAGCGCCTTGCGGGTCGACGCGCCGGCGTTGAGGGCGCGCAGTGCCGCCGCCTGGATCGCCGGGCCGTCGGCCATCGGGTCGGAAAAGGGCAGGCCGAGTTCGATGATGTCGGCGCCGGCCGCGGGCAGTCCGTCGAGCACGGCCTGCGCTGCCGCGGCGTCGGGATCGCCCGCCATAACGTAAGTGACGAGGCCGGCGCGGCCTTGCTTGGCGAGTTCGGCGAAACGCCCGGCGATCCGGCTCACAGCTTCACCCCGAGGCGTTCGCTGATCGTGAAGATGTCCTTGTCGCCGCGTCCGCAGAGATTCAAGACGATCAACTTGTCTTTCGCCATCTTCGGCGCCACGCGCGCTACGTGCGCCAGCGCGTGCGCGGGCTCGAGGGCGGGCAGGATGCCCTCGGTCCGCGACAGCAGCTTGAAGCCCTCGATCGCCTCGTCGTCGGTCGCCGCGACGTAGTTCACGCGCTTGATGTCGTGCAGCCACGAATGCTCGGGCCCGATGCCCGGATAGTCGAGCCCCGCCGAGATCGAGTGCGCCTCGTCGATCTGCCCGTCCTCGTTCATCAGCAGGAAGGTGCGGTTGCCGTGCAGCACGCCCGGCCGGCCGCCCTGCAGCGAGGCCGCGTGCTTGCCGCTATCGAGTCCCAGGCCCGCCGCCTCGACCGCGTCCATCGCGACGTCCGTGTCGTCGAGGAACGGGTGGAACAGGCCCATCGCGTTCGAGCCGCCGCCGATGCAGGCGACCAGCAGGTCGGGCAGGCGGCCCTCGAAGCCCATGATCTGCTCGCGCGTCTCGCGGCCGATCACGCTCTGGAAGTCGCGCACCATCATCGGATAGGGGTGCGGGCCGGCGACCGTGCCGATGATGTAGTAGGTGTCCTCGACATTGGCGACCCAGTCGCGCAGCGCCTCGTTCATCGCGTCCTTGAGCGTGCCGGTCCCCGACGTGACCGGCTTGACCTCGGCGCCGAGCAGCTTCATGCGGAACACGTTGGGCGCCTGGCGGGCGATGTCGGTCGCCCCCATGTAGACGGTACAGGACAGCCCGAATAGCGCGCAGACCGTGGCGGTCGCGACACCATGCTGGCCGGCCCCGGTCTCGGCGATGATGCGCCGCTTGCCCATGCGCTGCGCGAGCAGAACCTGGCCCATGCAGCTGTTGATCTTGTGCGCGCCCGTGTGGTTGAGCTCGTCGCGCTTCAGGTAGATCTTGGCGCCGCCCAGCGTCTTGGTCAGCCGCTCGGCCAGCCATAGCGGCGACGGCCGGCCGACATAGTGGGCGAGGTAGTAGTCGAGTTCCTTCTGGAAGCTCGGATCCTTGCGGGCGGCGGCATAGGCGCGCTCGACCTCGAGGATGAGCGGCATCAGGGTCTCGGAGACGTAGCGTCCGCCGAAAATGCCGAAATGGCCCGCTTCGTCGGGGCCGGCGCGGTAGGAATTCGGTTGGCTCATGGCCGCGCGGTTATAGCCGAGCCGCCCCGGCGGGCCAAGCGACCTCAGGCCGCCTGGACGGCCGCCAGAAACCGCCGGATCAGGCGCGGGGATTTGTGCCCGGGCCGGTCTTCGACGCCCGACGACACGTCGACCGCGGCAGCGCCGGAAATGCGGATCGCCGCGGCGACGTTGCCCGGCGCAAGCCCGCCCGACAGCATCCACGGCCGGGCCCAGCGCCGCCCGGCAAGCAGCGTCCAGTCGAAGCTGACGGCGTTGCCGCCGGGGAGTGCTCCGTCGCGCTTGGGCGGTTTGGCGTCGAACAGCAGGCGGTCGGCGACCGTTTCGTAGGGTTTCGCGGCCTCGAGGTCGGCCGCCTCGCCCACGCCGATCGCCTTCATGACCGGCAGGCCGGTGCGCGCGCGCACCGCCGCGACGCGTTCCGGCGTTTCCTTGCCGTGCAGTTGCAGGAGATCGGGGCGGAAGCCCTCAAGCAGCGCGTCGAGTGCCGCGTCGTCGGCATCGACCATCAGCGCTACGCGCGTCACATGGCGCGGCAGCCGGCTGGCGAGAAATCGCGCCTGCGCGGCCGTCACGTTGCGCGGGCTGCGCGGGAAAAAAACGAAGCCCGCATAAGCCGCCTTCGCGGCCGCCTCGGCAGCAGCGACCGAATTGATGCCGCAGATCTTCGCCGCGACGCTCACGCGCCGATCTCGGCCCGAATGCGCGCAAGCGCGTCGGCCGGATCGGCCGCCTGCGTGATCGGCCGGCCGATCACCAGATGGTCGGCCCCCAGCGCCACCGCCTCGGCGGGCGTCATCACCCGCTTCTGGTCGCCCGACGCCGCCCAGACCGGGCGGATACCCGGCACCACGAGCTTGAAGTCCGGCCCGCATTGCTTGCGCAGCCGCGCGATCTCGTGCGCGGAGCACACCACGCCGTCCACACCGGCCGCCTGCGCCACGGCCGCGAGCCGCGCCGCCTGGTCGCCGGCGGGTCCGCGTTGGCCGACCGCGTCGAGGTCGGCATCGTCGAGGCTGGTCAGGACCGTGATCGCCAGCAGCAGCGGACGCGAAGGACCGGCCTCGCGCGCCGCGTCGCGCGCGGCTTCCAGCATCGCGCGCCCGCCCGCGGCGTGCAGCGTCAGAAAGCGCGGGCCCACCTGTGCCGCCGCGCGCACGCCGCCGGCCACCGTGTTGGGGATGTCGTGGAGCTTGAGGTCGAGGAAGAGCGGGCGGGTCCCGGCCACCTCGCGCACGCCGGCAGGGCCATTGGCGACGAAAAACTCGAGGCCGAGCTTGAGCGCGAAGCCGTCGCGGCCGAGGCGGGCGAGGTCGGCGGCGGCATCCGCGGTGCGCATGCGGTCGATCGCGACGAAGATGCGGGGCAGGGCTACCGGCTGGGTCATTGCGATTCCCGTGGCGTTGGGCGATAGAGGCGCGAATCCGGGAGAGGGCATACCGCAAGCCCCGCAAAAAGTCAGGACCGATGACATGACCCGCTTCAAGACCCTGCGCGACTTCGACTTCGCCGGAAAGCGCGTTCTGGTGCGCGCCGACCTCAACGTTCCCATGCAGGACGGCGCGATCAGCGATTCGACCCGCATCGAGCGCTTCGCGCCGACCGCCGCGGAACTGGCGGCGAAGGGGGCGAGGGTCGTCGTGCTGTCGCATTTCGGCCGGCCCAAGGGCCGCGACGCCACGCAGTCGCTGGCTCCGCTCGTCGGCCCGCTTGCCGCGGCGGTCGGCCGGCCCGTGGCGTTCGGCGACGACTGCGTCGGCCCGGCCGCCGAGGCGGCGGTGGCGCGGCTGCGCGGCGGCGAGATCGTGCTGCTCGAGAACCTGCGCTTCCACAAGGGCGAGGAGAAGAACGAGCCCGCCTTCGTGAAGGCGCTCGCCGCGTTGGGCGACGTCTACGTCAACGACGCCTTTTCCTGCGCGCATCGCGCGCACGCGTCGACCGAGGGGCTCGCGCACGTGCTGCCGTCGGCGGCGGGCCTGTCGATGCAGGCCGAACTCGAGGCGCTCGCCAAGGCGCTCGACCGGCCCGCCCGGCCGCTCGCCGCGGTCGTCGGCGGATCGAAGATCTCGACCAAGCTCGACCTCATAGGCAACCTGATCGCGCGCGTCGACATCCTCGTCATCGGCGGCGGCATGGCGAACACGTTCCTGCACGCCAAGGGGATCGGCATCGGCCGCTCGCTGTGCGAGGCGGACATGGCCGAGACCGCGCGGCGCATCATGGCCGACGCCGACGCGGCCGGGAAAACCGTCGTGCTGCCCGTCGACGCCGTCGTCGCCGGCGCGCTGACCGACGCGGCCGGCGCCGAGACGGTGGCGATCGGCCGCGTGCCGGCCGACAAGATGATCCTCGATATCGGCCCGCTGACGGTCGCCGAGACGCTGCGCCTGTTCGACGGCGCGCGCACGCTGGTCTGGAACGGTCCGGTGGGCGCCTTCGAACACGCGCCCTTCGACGCCGGCACGACAGCGCTGGCACGCGGCGTGGCGGCACGCACGAAGTCGGGCAAGCTCGCGTCGGTGGCGGGCGGCGGCGACACGGTCGCGGCCCTCGCCAAGGCCGGTGTCGTCGACGATTTCGGCTACGTGTCGACGGCGGGCGGCGCCTTCCTTGAGTGGCTGGAAGGCAAGGAGCTTCCCGGCGTGGCGGCGCTCAGTTCAGCCGCTTGAGGGGTTTGCGGCGCACCGGCCCGGCGTGCATCTTGCGCGTCGGAGCCGGGGTCAAGGGCTCGCGCGGCGGTTCGGCCGAGACGATCGCTTCGTCGACGAGCGGCCCGCGCGTCTCGCCGCGGCGCCACGCCGCGACCCGCGCCTCGGCGGTCTCGTCGGTGACGAGGTCGTAGAACGTCAGCGCGTCGAAAAGTTCGCCCGGATCGACGAGGCCGCCCGTCGCGTCGCCGAGCTGGCGCATGGCGATGAACAGTTCGGTAAACAGGTCCTTCTCGACGTGGCAGCCCTTGCAGGCGACCGCGAGGGCGCGCCCGCCCTGTTCGTAAAGGCAGCGCCGCGCCGTCGCGACCGAGACGCGCGCGAACTTGGCGAACAGCGCTTCGAACAGCGAGCGTTCGCCCGCCCGCACCAGCGGCAGCAGCAGGTTGAGGTCGTCCATCGCGTCGCGGTCGATGGCCGACTTGATGCGCACGAGCGCGCCGTTGAGCGCGGCACGCCGCGCATGGTCCGACATCACTTCGGCGAGCGCGTCGCCGATCGCCTTGTCGAGCAGATAGTGGTCGATCTCGAAATTCTCGACGATGTACCGGCGCAGCGCCTCCGAGACCCAGCCGTACATGCGCCCGGCGAGCTTGGGGTCGAGGTCGTCGCGCTTCAGGATCATCTCCTGAAGGTCGGAATCGGCCTGCGAGTGCTCGATCAGCGTCTCGAACGTGTCCTCCGCGATCGAAGCGCCCGGATTCTCGAGCACGGCGCGCACGACGTCCTGCTCGCCCGGCCGGACAAGCGCGTCGGAGACCGGTGCCGAGATGCGCTCGCGCCGCGCGATCGCCAGACGGTGCTGGAACGTGCGCGTGCGGATGACGTTGAGGAGCTCGGACTCGTCGAGGAGTTCGGATTTCAGCAGCACCGGCCAGGCGACCTCGATGCGGTCGTTGGCAAGCTGGACGATCAGCCGGCGCGGGGCCACGCCCTCGGCGGCCAGCCGTTCGGCGAGCGCCCGGCGGATCGGCATTTCGAGCTCGTGCAGCAGGCGCTGGAGGATCTCCTCGGCCAGTTCGCGCTCGCGCGCGGTCATGGCCCCCAGATCGGTACCGAGAATGATGTCGCCCATGCGCACCGCGAGATGGGCGCGCGCATCCGGCCGCTTGTCCTGGGCCAGAACCAGCAGGCCGTGGAGTTGTTCGCTGTCGATCGGAGTCGTCATTTTCGTCGATACTACCTGAACTCGAATTCGTCGGGTTCGAACCCGCGCGTTGTATAAGCAAGTCTAAATCTGGGCGCGCTACAAATCCAGAATCACGGACGCCGTTGCCGCCGAATCGTGCGGCGGCCATGACATCTTCGCGCGCGGCGTCGCAATTTGCCAATCCCCAGAGATCGCGCGTGATTGCACGCAGTTCGCGACGCGCCGTGCGTCGCTTGCGCGCCGCAGTTGCCCGTTCGGCAGGCAATGCCGGTGCAAAACTCGAAATTAACGGAGAATTAAATCAAATGTGATCTTCTCTGTCGGTCATGCAGATCCAAACCGGCATCCCGACCGTCACGACCGGCCTCGCCCGGCCCGACCAAGGCCGGACAAGTCCGCGCGGCGCCGGTACGCGTGCGGGCGCCACCTTCGAGGCGACGACCGGCCTGCCGGTCCCGCCGCGCGGCAGCGCCCTGCCCGAAGCGCGCCTCGCCGTTTCGACCAACTTCGCCGAGGAAGCCCGGCCCGCGCGCGCCCTGCCGCGCGGATCGCTCGTCGATCTGGTGATCTGAGGCCTGCCGACCGGCTTGCGCGCCGGCGCGCCCGCGCGCCAGACTCGCCGTGCCATGAACGATCCCAAACCAGTCGGCCCTTCGCTGCGCGCGGTCCCGGACGGCGACACGCGCGAGCGCCTGATCTGCGCCGATTGCGGCTTCGTCCAGTACGACAATCCCAAGATCGTGGTCGGTGCCGTCCCGGTGTGGGAAGGCAAGGTGCTGCTGTGCCGGCGCGCTATCGCCCCGCGCATCGGCTTCTGGACGCTGCCGGCGGGCTATCTCGAACTCGGCGAGACGCCCGAGGCGGGTGCGGCGCGCGAGGCGCTCGAGGAAGCCAACGCACGTATCTCGATCGAAGCACTGCTTGCGGTCTACTCGGTGCCGCGCATCAGCCAGGTCCAGCTGATCTACCGCGCCCGGCTCGGCGATCTCGACTTCTCGGCAGGCGCCGAGAGCCAGGACGTGCGCCTTTTCGCGTGGGACGAGATCCCGTGGGCCGATCTCGCCTTTCCGACGGTGCGTTGGGCGCTCGACCATTGGCGCGAGATCGGCGACGCGCCCGCGTTCGCCGCGCGCACCAATCCGCCGGGCGCCTTCGGCGACTATTGAGGCGGCCGGAAAGGCTGGGCAAGCAGCGGCAGCAGCCGCTGGTCGGCCGGGTCGCGGAACTCCGGCAGGCCGACCGTCAGGCCGAGCTGGCCGTCCGCCGGCACCGCGCGGTAGGTGCCGAACAGCCGGTCCCAGATCGAGACGGAGAACCCGAAATTGCTGTCCGTCTCGTCGCGGCGCCAGGAATGATGGATGCGGTGCATGTCCGGCGTGACGACGATCAGGCGCAGCGCCCGTTCGAGCCCGGCCGGCATCGCGATGTTTGCGTGGTTGAACAGCGAGCTGCCGTTGAGAAGCAGTTCGAAGATCACGACCGCCTCGGGCGGGGCCCCTGTCGCGGCGATCACCGCGAGCTTGATCGCCAGCGACAGCGCGATCTCCAGCGGGTGGAAACGTATGCCGGTCGTGGTGTCGAAGGCGAGGTCGGAGTGGTGCATCCGGTGCAGCCGCCAGAGCAGCGGCACGCGGTGGAAGATCCGGTGCTGGAAATAGATCGCGAGGTCGAGCAGCACCACGGCCGCCGGGATCGCCACGAAGCCCGGCATGCCTGCGAGAAAGCCCCAGCCTTGGCCCTGCGCGTGGAGCGCGAAGGCGGCGGCCCCGCCGGGCACCAGCACGCGGCCGACCAGCGTGCCGAACACCGCGAAGGCGAGGTTCGCCGGCCAGCGCCGGCGCGGGCCGGCGAAATCGGCGCGCCGCGGGGCGAGCGCCTCCCACAGCGCCATCGCGCCGAGCACGCCGACGAACACCCCGAGACGCAATGCCGCTTCGCCTTCCACGGCAATCAGCCTAGGCGGAAATTCATCGCAAGCAAGCCCACGACCATCACTGCCGCCGCAACGACGCGCATCGCGCCGAATTTCTCGCCGAGCAGGAACGTACCCATCAGGGCGGCGAACAGCACCGAGGTCTCGCGCAGGGCCGAAACATGCGCGATGGCCCCGAGGCTCGCCGCCCAGATCGCGATGCCGTAGCCGATCGTCGCCACGATCCCGCCCGCCGTGCCGCGCCACCAGTATTTGCGCATGTAGTCGAAGATCAGCGGTCCGCGCCTCCAGGCCGCGAACACGAACACCCACGGGCCTTCGAGCAGGTTGAGCCAGACGATGTAGGAGAACGCGTTGCCCGAGGCGCGGGCCCCCAGCCCGTCGACGACGGTGTAGGCCGCGATCGTGAAGCCGGTGCATACCGCGAGCGCGATCGCGCGCCGCTCCGAGAAATCGGGCAGGCCGCGGCCGAAGGCGAGGCCGGCGATGCCGACCGACACGAGCGCCACGCCGACCGCTTCGCGGAACTCGAGGTATTCGCCGACGACGGCGCCCGAGATCAGCGCCACCAGCGTCGGGCCGAGCCCGCGCGCGATCGGATAGACGAGCGACAGGTCACCGTGCGCATAGGCGCGCAGAAGGAACACGTAATAGAAGACGTGGACGATCACCGATGCGATCAGGTAGGGCCACGCTTTGGCGGCCGGCAGCGGCACGAAGGGTGCCGCGGCGAGGCCGAACAGGCAGCCGGCCATCATCACGAGGCCGAACGAGGCGAGGCGGTCGGGATCGGATTTGATGACCGCGTTCCACGACGCGTGCATCAGGGCCGCGAGCAGCACCAGCCCGGCGACGGCCGGATCGACCTTGTCCAAGTTTCCCCCCGAACGCGACTCCGGCGACGGCCGGCGGGGGAGTGTCGCATGATCGTCACATTCGCCGCGACATCCGGAAGGCGGACGCAAAAGGGGCGCGGAAACCAAAGCCTCCGCGCCCCCAAATGCACCGAGCGA
>Ga0172367_10007034_pt1 | contig 13007 bp, 12 predicted proteins | sample Lak10m_FD_114542 | JGI IMG/M metagenome (GOLD analysis project Ga0172367, IMG submission 114542) | Freshwater microbial communities from Kabuno Bay, South-Kivu, Congo - kab_022012_10m | ecosystem: Environmental > Aquatic > Freshwater > Lake | place: Democratic Republic of the Congo: South-Kivu...
AACCCCTTCAGCCACTCCCGGTTATTGCCCCAGAATTTTTGCATCCACAAAGAATACGGAATACACATCGATATACTGGTCTGAATTTATTACCTCATCCGTAACAGCATTCAATCTTAAAACAAATTTATCCTTCTTTATGTATTCTTTCAAATCAACGTCGGCCAGATCCAAAAACATTATCTTTCCGACATCGGCGGGGATGTTATCTTTCCAGGCAATTTTGATTTCATCAAGACCTTCGGCTGATATGAACACATTGACAGATTTAAGAAAGCTGAAATCTCCATCTGATGGTGATGTATGTGTAAGTCTTAATGTCTTAAGTCTGATTTCTTCAACCAGGTCTTTACGTGTATCATTAATTGCAAATGTTGATTCTGAGTTTGTCGTAATTTCGGGCGTCAGAAAATCTAATGGCAGGTTTATCCCGGTTGATGCGGGAATAACAGCTGTTTCATTAAATTCCACGTCAAACTGGGTGAACTTATCGACGAGACTGCAGCCAAAAAATGTAACTAAAATACACCCTGAGACTAAAAGCAGTTTTTTCATCTTGTTCTTCTTTATTTGAACAACGATGATAGCACATATTATATTTTACAATCCAGATGTGAGGTGTCTTTGATTTCAGTTTTAATAAATCAAAATGTTTTTAATCAGGTCGCTGTCGCTGCTTCTAAGTTTTAAAGTATAACTGCCTGCCGGAAGATCACCCCGTTCAAATGTATACGGATTGGAAGTAATTGGTTCAGATCGCACAATCCTTCCCAGATTATCATATATATAAATCCTCCCGGTAATAAGAGTACATATCATTCATGACCCAGTTCGTCATCGTTGAGTCCTCTTCGCATATATATAAGAATATGATTTGTAATTAGTTAAAAACTAACACACTCTGTTTGCTAAATTCCCCTTAAGCGGCTTTGGATAATGCATATCCTATTTCAATATGCGGGTATTTTTCCAGCAACAGATACATACTCTTCAGTTTTCATGCAGCTCCGCTTTTAATCTCGACAGTGAAAATTTTATTCTTTTTTAATAAGATGAAATCCACCTCTGTCGAACTGCTTTTTGCATCCCTTTTCCAATAATATAACTTATCTCTTCCCGATGAAAGAAATTCCTGACCGGCAAACTGTTCTGCAAGAGCTCAGTTATACATTGATAAGAGATCATTATTTGACCGGATTTCAGGTACCTGTGTACATAGGTCTAAAATGTAAATTATATTTTACAATAATTAAAGTCCATGATCGTTAGTCCCATAATGTGTATCTTTGCATAATGGTAAAACGGTTTGCCCATATCTTTCTATCCGTACTTCTTCTGGTTTCTACTGGCGGAGTGACCATTTACCATCATTACTGCGGTCAAAAGCTTATCAGTACGACCATTGATGTCAGACCAGATGATTGCTGTAACAGTGGATGTAAAGATTGCAGGACGGATGTTGTAAAACTGAAGATTAAGGCAGAAGTAGTTGTCACCAACCCTTCTTTTACATCTAAGCCTGTACAAACCGACCTGCCGGATTATTCCTTCGTACCTGTTGATCTTTATATATCCTCCAACACACAGTCCCTGACACTTGAAAGTGATACGGGGATCAAACATGTCAAAACAAAACCGTTGCATGCAGAGGACCGGGTGGCTTTTCTTCAGGTTTTCCTTGTATGATCTTTCCCTGTATTGCTGAACCTTACCTGCATCAAGGGTAATGTCTTTGCCTTTCTATATCAAATCATTCAATTTTCAATTAATTAAAATCAATCGAATTATGAATACAAAAATCTTTCTTCTGACAATAATCGTGGTGATCTTTGGCGCTTCAGCATGTAAAAAAAGTTCAAATGATCAATCCGAAAGTCAGCTCACCCAGACTGAATCCAATCTGAAACAGGCCTATAACCAGGCCCAGAACTATGAAAATATCCTTGTTGAGAGGCATAATACCCCTGGAATGACCATGAACGATCCAATCTGTACAATGAATGACAGCCTCTATCATATGAATGATACGGCTTTTACCATTCATATGCAGACGTACTGCATGGAAATGATATCGGAGATGGGTATGGATTCAAATGGCATGATGGGGGGCGGTATGATGGGCGGCGGAACCTCCGGTGGAATGATGTGTAATATGGACAGCATGTTCATGAGCATAAACGGCATGTCGAACATGACAACTTTCAAGATAGACAGCATGATGGAGAACCATATGAAAAACTGCCCGCAGATGGGAACACTGAGTACGAATGTTCAGGGTTTTCTGGACGATATGCAGGCAATTCGCAGGGAGCACATGATGTTGCATAAATAGAAGAATCACAGAATTCAAAAATAAATTTGCACCCTGACCGCAAGTTTTTGAAACGGATTCTGTCTAATTTATAAAAGATCGTTTTACAAGGTGCTGAGAAAGGCCGGACATATAGCAATCATACTTCTCCTGATCATCACGACCGGTGGTATCACTATTACAAAACACTATTGCGGCAATTCTCTGATCGGCAGAAGTATCTTTTCTGCTCCGGAAGATTGTTGCAATGGACCTTGCAAGGACTGCAGGAATGAAACGAAAACTATAAAAGTCACCGATACTTTTGAATCTGCTGTCAATCAGATAAATTTCCACAATGCATTCAAGGATTTGTCAGATCAGTTCAGCCTGGCTCTTCCTATCATGACACCAGGTTATGTTCAGACAGGTATTGGTCATATTCCCGTTCAAATCAAAGGCCCGCTGATGGCCCGAACTTCTGCAGGTGATCCCGAGGCTATCCTGCAGTGCTTCCGCTTGTAATTTTTCAATTCTTCTGACTGGAAAACCTGGAAGGGTCATGATTATCCTTTGTGGATTGATCATCACCCTTAAATCCGGTAGTTATATCATTGATCAAATTTTAAAGGCCTAAATACTATGAAAAATTTCAGATTCAAATTGATTATGATCGCCTTGCTGATGATGACCTCATTTTCATGGGCTGCAATGCAGGTATATCGCAAAACGGCCACCCGGCAGTACGAAAACAAGGAATATAAAGTGCTTGATTCCTTGAGGATCATTATCTACTCAAGAACTGAACGTGTCAGAGTACAGAAAAAACTGCCGGATGTGCATTACAAGACAATTTATTATTTCAGTAAATCCATGAATTCAGAGATCATGAGACTAACTATCCTGAATATCGAAAAGGCTTTTCCCGGAGATCACAGAATGCATGATGAACTGATGAAAACATTTCCTGAAGACGAGGGCCTTTCGGAATACGATACTTTTCACAAAACATTCAGAATAAACAGGTTTCTTGATCAGAACCTAAGCAAGTAAAACAGGACCCAAAAAAAATTAACTATGAAAAATCATATCATTGTTTTGATGACAATATTCGCATTTGCGATGCTGATGTCATCGTGCTCCCCCAAAACAATACCACAGGATAGGCAAAATATGACCTGGACCTGTCCGATGCATCAAGAGGTTATCAGCGATAAACCCGGAACCTGCCCGAAATGCGGAATGGAACTTGTCGCTGAAAAAGGCAAATCCGGCCACAATCATAAAAACGGTAAGATGAACTCGGGCAGCGGTCATGATCATAGCGGCGGCGGATGTGGTATGATGAAGTAACCACTGGTATTAATTTAATAAGTACTAATTTTAACATTTAATTTGAATGAATATGAAAACTAAAATTGTTGCATTAATCATGACCTGCCTTTTCGCAGGTAGTTCAAATATCCTGTCGGCCCAGAATGCCGCGCATGACATGAAGGGTCACAATATGAACATGAGCCAGTCTTCACAGTCGGCTAAACCGGCCACAGGCAAGACGGATTCTGTTAAGGTGATGGGAAATTGCGGTCAATGCAAGACCCGGATCGAAAAGGCAGCTATGTCGGTCAGCGGTGTGAAGAGCGCCAGCTGGGACAAGCAGACAGAAATGTTGCACCTGGTCTTTACTGGTGACAATAAGACTGTCGAAGTCCAGAAAGCCGTTGCCAAAGCAGGACATGATACCGGGCCGTACAAGGCGACCAAAGAGGCGTATAACACCCTGCCTGGTTGCTGCCAGTACAGGGATGAATAATCCAGATGTGATCCCGGCAAGTATTGTAGTAAGTGTGAATTAAAAATCAGAATCGTATGCTATTTAACCGGCTTGTCAAGTATTTCCTCGATAACAGACTTGTGACGTTCATCTTGTTTATGACTTTCCTGGTCGGAGGAATCATCACTGCCCCGTTCAACTGGAATCTGGATTTCCTCCCGCGTAATCCGGTTCCGGTTGACGCAATTCCTGATCTCGGAGATAACCAGCAGATTGTTGCCACCGAGTGGATGGGCAGATCCCCCAAGGATATCCAGGACCAGGTCACCTACCCGCTGACTACAGCCTTGCTGGGAATACCCGGAGTCAAGACGATCCGGAGCACATCCATGTTTGGAATGTCATTCATCTACATCATCTTTAAAGATGGGATCGACTTCTACTGGAGTCGTTCCCGCATCCTTGAAAAGCTGAACTCACTTCCGTCAGGTACTTTGCCGGTTGGAATTCAACCAACTCTTGGGCCCGACGCCACAGCTCTGGGCCAGATCTTCTGGTACACGCTTGAAGGTCGAAACCCGAAGACCGGCCAGCCCAATGGCGGCTGGAATCCGGAAGAGCTGAGGACCATCCAGGATTTTTATGTGAAGTATGGCCTTGCTACAGCTGAAGGTGTATCGGAAGTTGCTTCTGTCGGCGGGTTTGTAAAGGAGTACCAGGTCGATCTTGACCCGGATGCACTGAAGGCCTACGGTGTTTCTGTGATGGATGTGATGAATGCAGTGAAGAAAAGCAACCTTGACATCGGAGCTGAGACCATAGAGATGAATAATGTCGAATACATCATCCGTGGTCTGGGTTACGTTAAAAACCTCTCAGATGTTGAAAATTCAGTCGTTGCAGTCAGGAACAACGTGCCGGTCAGGGTCAAGGATGTTTCGGTAGTCTTATTTGGTCCGGCGACCCGCAGGGGAGGACTGGATAAATCAGGATCGGAGGCAGTAGGCGCCGTGGTTGTAGCACGGTATGGCAGCAATCCTCTCGAGGTGATCAATAATATTAAGGAGAAAATCAAAGATATAGATGCAGGACTGCCGCAGAAGACATTACCTGACGGGAGTATTTCCAAAGTCACCATTGTTCCTTTCTATGACCGAACCGGCCTGATCAAAGAGACGATCGGAACGCTGGAAACGGCATTGACGCATGAAATTCTCATCAGCATCCTGGTCATCATAGTCCTGGTGATGAACCTGCGTTCCTCGTTCATAATTGCCAGTCTGCTGCCAATTGGAGTGATAATGACCTTCATCGCCATGAAAGCTTTCGGCGTGGATGCCAACATTGTCGCATTGTCGGGTATTGCCATTGCCATCGGCGTCATGGTCGATATGGGAATTGTAGATGTGGAGAATATTACCAGGCATCTGGAAATGCCGGAAAACCACAACGCGAAGGGGAAGCATTTGCTCAAAGTGATTTACGATGCCTCCTGTGAGGTAAGAGCAGCAGTTGTCACCGGATTGGCTACTACCATTGTTAGCTTTTTACCGGTATTTGCCATGGAAGCGGCCGAAGGCAAGCTTTTCCGCCCGCTTGCCTTCACCAAGACATTTGCTCTTGGCGCATCTTTTCTTCTCGGCATCATTGTTTTGCCCACACTGGCTTACCTGATATTCTCCATTAAATTCGACAGGAAGAAGATACGGCGGATTTGGAACAGCATCCTGATCTTTGCCGGACTCCTCTTTATCATAATATGGGGAACATGGATCGCCGTGGCCATGATCGCAATCGGTATCAACAACCTGCTTGCCTTCAGATGGCAGGGCAAACGCATAGGATTCCCGAATCATATCAACATCGCGATTACCCTGCTTGTGGCCCTCTGGTATCTTTCAGTCGAATGGCTGCCGCTTGGTGCTCATAACAGTACCCTGGCTAATTTTCTGTTTGTCGGTGGTATCGTCGCGGTTATTTTGTCGGCACTTATGCTTATGGTTCACTTTTACACTTCGATCATGCGCTGGTGCCTCGCCAATAAATGGAAGTTCCTGACTATCCCGGGACTTGTTCTGCTTTGGGGTATGATGGTATGGCAGGGATCGGACAGGATCTTTGGTGTCGTGGCATCAGGAATGGAGAAGGCGGGCTGGAAAACTTTCCGGCAAACAGCAGTATGGACTGGATTTACCAACCTTTTCCCCGGTACCGGAAAGGAGTTCATGCCATCCTTGAATGAAGGTTCGTTTCTGCTCATGCCAACCAGCATGCCACACTCCAGCATTGTGAAAAACCTTCAATATATTGAGATCCTTGATAAGCGGCTTTCCATGATCCCGGAAGTTGAAGTGGCTGCCGGAAAATGGGGCAGGGTTAATTCTGCCCTTGATCCTGCACCGGTTCAGATGTTCGAGAATACGATCAACTACCGGCCGGAGTATATCCTGAATGAAGACGGCCACAGGGAAAGATTTAAAACCGATGGTCATGGAAGTTTTTATCTGGATATTCCTAAGATACGGGCTGAGTTGAAAAGTATCGGAGATACGATTGAAATACGTGGAAATACAGTTGAAAAACATGGAAATACACTTGATCCCAGGAATATTCAGGAGGTAAAATTTGATCAGGCTGAACAGAAGTTTTCATTGATGGTTGACGGAAATTTGATTGATATTCAGGTTAGCAGAACAGCTCATGACACAGCGTATTTCAACCTTAATTCAATTGTATTTCAAAATATTGCCGGTAACATCTCCGAGTTCCTGATAAAAGATAAGACTGGCGAGTATTTTCGTCAGTGGAGACCGCAAATAAAGAAACCGCTGGATATCTGGAACGAGATCGTGAAGGTCACCAATATACCGGGTCTTACTTCCGCTCCTAAGCTTCAGCCGATTGAAACCCGGCTTGTCATGCTATCCACAGGGATGCGGGCTCCAATGGGTTTAAAAGTTTATGGTCCTGACCTGGAAACCATTCAACAAGCCGGTCTTGAACTGGAGAAGGCATTAAAGGATGTTCCATCAGTCAAACAGAGCTCCGTATTCTATGATCGTGCAGTGGGAGCTCCTTACATTGAGATCAGGCTCAACCGGGAGGCAATGGCACGCTACGGGATGTCCATCAACGATGTACAGGAGATTTTGCAGGTTGCCGTAGGTGGCATGTCCCTAAGCACATCTGTTGAAGGGCGCGAACGGTTTCCACTGAGGGTCAGGTATGCCAGGGAGCTCAGGGATAATCCCGAGGATTTGAAACGGATCCTGATCCCATCAATGAACGGCGTGCAAGTTCCCCTTGGAGAGATCGCGGATATCGGTTATACCACCGGCGCCCAGATGATCCGAAGCGAAAATACATTCCTGGTCGGTTACGTGATCTTCGACAAAGTCGAAAACAGGGCGGAAGTGGATGTGGTTGAAGATGCAGCCGCGATTCTGAAACAGAAGATCGATAACGGTTCTCTGAAGCTTCCTCCCGGTGTGTCATATAAGTTCGCCGGCAATTATGAGCAGCAGATACGGGCCACGAAACGACTGATGATCGTCATTCCGATCAGCCTTATCCTGATCTTTCTCCTTCTCTATTTCCAGTTCAGAACCATTACAGCCTCATTTATCCATTTCTCAGGAGTATTTGTTGCGTTTGCAGGAGGATTCATCATGATCTGGCTTTACGGCCAGGGATGGTTCCTGGATTTCTCTATCGCCGGTGTGAACCTGCGGGATCTTTTCCAGATGCACACGATCAATCTTAGCGTGGCGGTCTGGGTGGGATTTATCGCCCTATTCGGGATAGCAACCAACGACGGTGTCATCATGGGTACCTACATTCACCAGGTCTTTGAGGATAAGCATCCCAAAAGTGTTGAAGGTGTTCGAGAAGCGGTAATCATAGCCGGGAAAAAGCGTGTCAGGCCGGCCATGATGACCACGGCTGTTGCCGTCATTGCATTGCTGCCGGTACTCACATCTACTGGAAAAGGAGCTGACATCATGGTTCCCATGGCAATCCCTACATTCGGAGGAATGGTCATTCAGGTTATGACCGTCTTCGTCGTACCCCTGTTTCAGGCAATATGGAGGGAGAGGACGGTTAAATAATTTTATCAATCAGACCAAAGATGAAAACGAAAAATCGTAATAACAGGTACAGCAGGAAAAAAATAATATTACTTCTATTGTATTTCTATTGTATTTCCACGTATTTTCATGTATCTCAATCATTCGCTCAGCTGCCTTCCGACTCTCTGATCCATTATCTTGAAATTGCGGCACAAAATAATCCAACCGTGCTGCAGCGGTTTTCAGAATACAAGGCTGCCCTCCAGAAGGTACTCCAGGTTGGCGCTCTGAATGACCCGGAATTCAATGCAGGAGTTTTCATCCAGCCGATGGAGCTTGTAGAAGGCAGGCAATATGCCGATTTTCAGCTCATGCAGATGTTCCCCTGGTTTGGCACCCTGAAGGCGGCAAAGGATGAAATGAGCCTGATGGCTAAAGCCAGGTACGAATTGTTCAGGGATGCCCGGCTGCAGGTATTTTATGACGTTCAGCGTACCTGGTATGAGCTCTATAAGATCAGCAAGGAAAAGAATATATCCGAAAAGAATATGCAACTACTGAAAACAATTGAGCGTCTAGCGATTGTAAGGTTCAAGACTGCTTCGCCGGGAACCGGTGGATCGTCCAATTCTTCCTATGGCGCTTCTTCGTCCCTTATTCAGCAATCCAATAATACGGGATCAAACGGTATGCAAAGCATGGGAGGCGGACAATCGAATCTGTCGTCAGTGCCTTCCGCTTTTTCGTCAATGCAACCGGATGGGATGGGATCATCCCCCGAAGGCGGAAGCCTTTCCGATCTGTACCGGATCCAGATCGAGATGGGTGAACTTGGTAACAACATAGCTCTGCTTGAAACGCTGAAAAATACCGTTCAGGCAAGGTTCAACAGTTACCTGAACCGGCCGGTTGAAATGCAGGTTGATATCCCGGACACCCTGGTCGCAGACACCTTAAATATCTCTCATTCTGCAATTCAGGACAGCGTATTAAAAAATAATCCCATGCTGGGAATGCTCTGGTATGAACAGCAATCCATTGATGCCCGTCAGAGAATGGCTACACGCATGGGATTGCCGATGTTCGGCGTAGGGGTGGATTACTCCCTGATCGGAAAAAGCGATATGTCCACTTCATCGATGAACGGCAAGGATATGATCATGCCCATGGTCAGACTTACCCTTCCGGTCTACCGCCAGAAATATAATGCGCTGAAAAAGGAAGCAGATTTACTGAAAATTGCGACCAGTGAGAATCTTAAGGCTACTGCCAACTCTCTTCAGGCGGAATATTACCAGGCTCTTCAGCTTTATCTTGATTCAAAGCGAAGAATAAACTTGTACTCAAGCCAACTGCAGCTTGCCAGGAAGACACTCGATCTCATGCTGGTCAGTTTCTCCACTTCCGGCGGAAGCCTGACCGATATCCTCAGGATCCGTCAGCAGACGCTGGATTACGAACTGAAGAGCATCGAAGCCGTGGCCGATCTGAATACTGGAACGGCATGGATAAAGCGATTGATGGCAGTCAACGAGAATTGAGATATGTGGAAGCACATTGAAATATATTGAAATAAGAAGCAGATAAGGATAATAAATAATAGACAAATGAAACTGGATTTTTTGAAATTGGAAATTATCAGAAAGGTGATCATGAACCGGTATGTGCTTTTCGGATTGCTGTTCCTTGCCGGTTTGTTTCTGGGTTGGATACTGTTCCATTCTTCGCATGAACCTGCCGGAGATCAGCAGACCTTATCACAGAGTGGGAAAGAAACCATCTGGACGTGTGCCATGCATCCCCAGATACGGATGGATCATCAGGGTAAATGTCCAATCTGCGGCATGGATCTCATTCCGTTGAACCAGACTTCGGATACCACATTGGATCCTTCTGCCATCCGGCTTACTAAGGATGCTGCCCAGCTGGCTAATGTCATGACATCGGTAGTAACCCGTCAGCAGCCTGTGAAAGAGGTTCGTCTTTACGGGAAAGTGCAGGCAGATGAACGCCTGATTCAGAGTCAGGTTTCCCATCTGCCCGGCAGGATTGAAAAGCTGACGGTAAACTTTACAGGTGAACCTGTAACTAAAGGGCAGGCGCTGGCGGTCATTTATTCTCCCGGTCTGGTCACTGCACAGCAGGAATTGCTTGAAGCAACAGAGATGAAATCCACCCAACCGGAGATTTATGAAGCTGCTAAAGCTAAGCTGCGTCTCTGGAAACTTACAGATAACCAGATAAACAACATCGAAGGATCCGGCAAGGTTCAGGCTGATTTTGAAATTGAATCCAACACGAGTGGCGTGGTTACTTCCCGGAGGGTCAATGCCGGTGATTATGTGGCCGAAGGATCCGTCATCTTCGAGGTTGCGGATCTTTCTCACGTATGGGTACTGTTTGATGCATATGAAAGCGACCTTCCGTTCATGAAGACAGGCGATCAGATCGGTTTTACCGTTCAGGCCATTCCGGGGAAAAACTTCACAGGGAAAATCCTGTTCATCGATCCGGTCATTGATCCGGTGACCCGTGTTGCAAAGGTCAGGGTTGAAATGGACAATTCCTCAGGGATACTAAAGCCCGAAATGTTTGCCACAGGGATCATCGATGCACGGCTTGACAGTCAAGGCAACAGTCTGGTCATTCCGCAGTCCGCCGTATTGTGGACAGGGAAACGATCGGTCGTTTATGTCAAACAACCGGGAACAGATGAGCCGGTGTTCATGCTCAGGGAGATTGAACTTGGTCCCAGACTAACCAACAGCTATGTGGTGGAAAGCGGACTGACTGAGGGCGAGGAGATCGTTACCGAAGGTACTTTCAGTGTGGACGCAGCAGCCCAGCTTGAGGGAAAACCAAGCATGATGAATCCGTCAGGGGGTAAGGTGTCGGCAATGCCAGGGATGGATATGCCCGGAATGGATATGTCAGGGAAAGAAACTTCGACACCCGGTCTGAAAAAGGAATCCTCCGGTCAGCCAATGGGTGATATGATCGGGCATGCTACGTTCCATGTTTCCGGGAACTGTGATATGTGTAAGGCCCGCATTGAAAAAGCTGCCAAATCGGTCGAGGGCGTAAAATCAGCTTACTGGGACGAGAAATCCCGAAAGATCCATGTCGGATACGATGAAATGAAAACCGACCCTACTAAGATCGGGGCTTCGATTGCCAGGGCAGGCCATGATACGGAAAAAATTAAGGCAGACGATAAAGTATACGACGCACTGCCCGAATGTTGCAAGTACAGAAAATAACCTAAACTATTTGAAAATGAATAAAATCCTGGAATTTTTTACTTCAGTTACACTTTTATCGCTTGCCACACATGCAAGCAGCCAGATAGTACTGACAGAATCTGATCTTCCATCAGTTGGAGACGTACAGATAAGCATCAAGGTAGATTCCATTCAGGCGGCATCCCTGTCTGAAGGTCCGGCCGGCGAAAATCACCTATGGAACTTTAGTAACCTTATTCCATGCTGCGGTCTGCCTGCATCAGAGGACACAGTAGAATGGCTCGATGCGCACAATGCAGATCCCGACAATAACTTTCCGGGGGCAACATTGGCTGTAAAAGGCCATTTATACACGTATCATTCTCATGTCACCCACAAGGATGAAACAGTAATACATCACAAATTCTACTTTAAGGATACCGGAGGATTGAAATTCTATAGTACGGATTATCCTGCAAACGCAATCTCTCAGCCATCTCTGCTGGTTCAGCCGTTGCTTGTATACAATGAATTAATTGTTGTCAACACAAGGCTGGTCTTTGAGCTGTCATCTGACAGTCTTCAGAAATTTTCAGTAATTGATTCGATCTTCGCTGATGCATGGGGAACATTGATCACCCCGACAGATACTTTCAGCACCATCAGGTACCGTACGGTTGAATATTCAGTTGATTCTCTTTTTGTGAACGGTTCACTCACATCGACTGCGAATTCCAATGGAACATCGTGGAAATGGTTCACAAATGGCATCAGTTTGCCGGTTTTACAAATCGGTGAAGGGATACTGTCGGCCCAAACCGGTAGCCGGTCAGCGGAATATTCGATCAAATCAGGGAACTTCCTCGGTATCGATGATCCCGTAGCTAACCAATTCCCAGTAAAAGTTTTTCCGAATCCTTTTCAGACTAAAACCACATTTCTGTTAGGAGTGAACCGCTCCTCAAAGCTCTTCCTGGAAATTTGTGACCTGGCAGGTCGCCAGGTGAATCGTGTCGATGGAATCAATTCCACGGAGGTAATTATTGAAAGGGGAAACCTGCCTGCGGGGCTGTACTTTTATAGGATCTTTTCTTCCGGGATTCCCGTTACTTCAGGTAAGCTGATTGTTCAGTAATGAATCACCCGATTCAGGGGTTTTGCTTGAGTGCCGGAAAGGAAAGGTGGTAATAAAGCAGACAAAAAGAAGGCCTTTTGGTTCATCCTGAAGCACTTCACCGATCACCGGGATACCCGGGTCAGGTTCACTTTTGTCCTTTCTCAATATCTGTATTGAGTATTTCGATGAAGATCGGTCAACATTCCTCTGGTGAACTTTTCCTATCATTTAAGTATAATGTGTTGGCATCTTCGGGTGGAAATGTTTAGAAGATCGAGTTTGGCTTCAGGTATTACGGCAAGTTTCTGGCTTTGGGCATCGGGAGAGGCACTATTTCACTTGGATAAGAAATCCCTTGCTTCTTGGAGCGCCTCACGTTTCGATCCGGGGCTTGTTTGTTCCAGTAGTTGGTGATAGAATCTGGCAGCCGTTTGTGAACTGTCAGTTGCGCGGGCAGAACGCGCCGCCCCTAGCAGAGAATTAAAACGTCCGGGATAAAGCCCCAGTGAGCGCTGATAAGCTTTATTGGCTTCGA
>Ga0172367_10007035_pt1 | contig 13007 bp, 9 predicted proteins | sample Lak10m_FD_114542 | JGI IMG/M metagenome (GOLD analysis project Ga0172367, IMG submission 114542) | Freshwater microbial communities from Kabuno Bay, South-Kivu, Congo - kab_022012_10m | ecosystem: Environmental > Aquatic > Freshwater > Lake | place: Democratic Republic of the Congo: South-Kivu...
CACACGATTCCGCTCCCCACCTGACAATTGACCAACTTTTTTCTGCTGGTCAGAGCCGGAAAAATTGAACCATGAAACATACTGACGGGAATTGATTTCCCTTTGCCCCAAAGGAATCACATCCTGCCCCCCAGAAAGCTCTTCCCAAACTGTTTTATTGGGATCGAGGGTTTCGCGGCTCTGGTCCACGTAGGCAATTTTAACTGTGTCTCCCACTTTCAATTCACCGGAATCAGGTTTTTCTTGGCCCGTGATCATTTTAAATAAAGTTGTTTTACCCACACCATTGGGTCCAATCACCCCAACAATGGCTCCCAGAGGAATCGTAAAGTTAGCTTCGGCCAATAATAATTTATTATTAAAGGCCTTGGTCAGATTTTTAGCTTCAATCACGACATCTCCCAAGCGAGGTCCCGGTGGGATATAAATGGAAAGTTCCTGCATTTTTTCGGGAGTGGCCTCCTTTAATAAATTTTCATAATTCGAAATACGGGCTTTAGACTTCGCCTGTCGCGCCTTGGGTGCCATTCGAATCCAATCGAGTTCACGCTCCAAAGTACGCTGGCGACGGACTTGGTCTTTTTGCTCCTGGGCCATACGATTGTCCTTCTGCTCCAACCACGATGAATAATTTCCTTTCCACGGAATACCTTCACCGCGATCCAGCTCCAGAATCCAACCCGCAACATTATCTAAGAAATAACGGTCATGGGTCACGGCGATGACCGTACCTGGGAAACGACTCAGGTATTGTTCCAACCAAAGAACTGATTCAGCATCCAAATGATTCGTCGGTTCGTCCAAAAGTAAAATATCAGGTTCTGACATCAATAATCGACAAAGCGCCACTCGGCGTTTTTCGCCCCCGGAAAGCTTGGTCACCGGAAGATCCCCTTCGGGGCACCGAAGGGCATCCATAGCAATTTCGATTTTTTGATCGACTTCCCAGCCTCCGAGAACTTCGATTTTTTCTTGAAGCACTCCCTGCTTTTCAATCAGTTTATTCATTTCTTCCGGATCCAAATTTGGATCATTGAATTTTTCATTAATGGCATTGTATTCTGCCATAACTTTAGGCAACTCTCCCATGCCTGAAAAAATATTTTCTTTGACAGAGAGCTTGTCATCTAACTGGGGCTCCTGCTCCAAATATCCTACTCGCAGTGCCTTTGCAGGAAAGGCTTCGCCTAGAAACTCTTTATCAACGCCAGACATTATTTTCAATAAAGTTGATTTACCAGATCCATTCAACCCAAGCACCCCAATTTTTGCTCCGTAAAAATAAGACAAATAAATATTCTTTAACACATAGCGGTTGGGGGGATAAACTTTACTAACACCCTTCATGGTGTAAATGATTTCTTGGGACATAAATTCCTCCAAAACTTTTTTAATCAATGATTTTCCTCAATTTAACAGGCTAAAAATACTTGTCAAATGACATTCGATTGATGAAACTGGTTTTTTATTAGTTGAGGCAATAGGACGGTCCATGACGAGAACTCCAATGAAAACAACAAAGGCCGCTGAAAAAAGCAAAACCCTAGGCAGTAGAATTCAAAAAACGAGAAAAAATACTAAACCGAAAAAAAGCCAGAAAACAACGTCGCTGTCAGTCCAGAAGTGGCTTTTTGATAATATGGATTTAAGATCTGCAGTAGATACCTGGACCGAATTGTCGAATCAAAATAATGAAGCTGCGACCCGGAAAGCAGAACAAAGCTTAACTGAGGTCCGGCAATTGCTACAGCAGTTGCAACAAAAAATCACCGACCTCTCTAATTAGTTACTTTTTCAATTTAGATTTAACCAGCTCAAAACTCATTTTCGCCAAAGAGAGAACGCCCTTTTCGTCCAATTTCTTTTCAACGTCTTTGGCCTTTCGAAACCCAAAACCCACTACCGCCTGGGCCAATGGATGACCCACAGGAAGACTTTGAAACTCTCCATCATTTACCCACTCTTCGGCTACGGTCTCTGCTAAATTAAAAACTCCCGGTATTTTATCCCTCACGACTTCGCTATAGGGAAATTCAATATGAATTTTTTGAGAGTCTGACCGAGACCCTTTCTTTCTCTTATTGCCCTCCTGGGGTGGAACTTCCCAAGTACGAACCTTCTCTTCTCCTGATTCATAAGCAACATATTCAGGTTCAACAAAGTCTGTTTTTTCCGAAGAATCCCTGTCTTTGTTGCCTAGGTCCACAGTAAACTCATCCGAGGACTCAGCAGAACCTCCTTCTGATTTCTTTTCCTCAATCCCGCCTTCCCAAATACCCGAAAACTCAGTTTGCACAGGATCCACCGAAGCTTTAACCCCACCCTCACTGCGAAGATTTTCCGCCGATGAAGAGGACTTCTCCATTGCAACGCCTTCCTGATCTCGACCGGGTCGACGCCTTTTTTGACGAACGTTCGTATCACTGTCTGCAGAACTTTCCACGGAAAATACTTCCCGCTCCGATACTGAAGACCTCGATCCCGACTTATCAGTACCGGCTGCTTTTTTCTTTTTTTGAAAATCTTTAACTGATGGCATTTGTCTCTCCGAAGTTGAGGGAATGTTTTTGCGGTTTGAAAAATTAGGGGTACTTGATCTTTGAGTCAACTGAATTTCATGAGTAAATTGATTAAAAAATCCAACCACCTCATTCTCAGCATGGAATTCACTCCATGGAAGGTGGTGCGGTCTTGGCGATGGGACTTTCTGTGCCTTTTTCTAAAACTCCAAAATTTCTTGAGTTGCCAAATCGTAGTCGACTTTGATGGGCGAGCGCGATTGAAAAATATTTTTCTCTCCTCGAATGGATTTCTTAGCTTCCGAAGACAACCGAATATAATTCTTCATAAGCTTATTCGAATAGGAATCGATGCACTTTTGCAACAATTCATGGCTTGCATTTTCACGTCCATCAAATTTAGTAAACAAAACCCGCTCTTTAAATCGAAGTCCAAAATCGACTCGCACATCCTGAAGTTCTGCCATATTCTTATGCAATCCGATCATTGCAAATTTATCAGGATTCACAGGAAGGAGAACTTCATCCGAAGCGCAAGTGACCGCCGTATTAACGGCACTCAATGCAGGGGCAGTGTCTACTAAAATTAAATCGTATTTATTTTTAATTTTCCCAAGGGGAACTTTAATCGCCTGTGCCCAATTTCGATTCGAATTCAAAAGAACACGATCCAGTACAGAATTATTTAAACTGGAGGGAATCAAATCCACAGTGCCCTCTAGATGCAAAATGCAATCTTCGATCTCCGCCTTTTTTTCCAAAATATCCACCCAGACAGGGCGATTTTCAGCATCCTCTCCCAATGCAAAGGTGAGATTGGCCTGTTGATCCAAATCCACAAAAAGAACTCGGGCACCATACATCGCTGCTCGCAAGCCGAGATTCAAAACCGTCGTTGTTTTGGCGACACCCCCCTTGAGCATCTGCACCGAGACCACTTTCCGAGGGTATTCATACCCTTTTGACTCCAATAAATGACGCACTAAAAGAGGCGAAACAAACCCTCCCTTCCACAAAATCGAGGAGTCTTGGGGCTTCTTCTTCAGTGTTTTTTCAAGAGAAAGCTTCAATTTTTCAGGACTTGTCTTCAGAAAATCAGCAAGATCCCCCATACTCATACAATGCTCAGGATTGCAGGCCTCATTTTGGGCGCTTCGTTGTGCCATAGAATCATCCTCCTCAATGGGCGATTTGAGTCTTTATTGAACCCCGAAGCTGAGAACTTGTCGAGCACTTTTGCAAAGCATTCGACAAAGTCCGATAAAGAGATTGAACTTCCTCGAGCTTTCCCCTAAACAGATTCTGCTGAAAATGCTGCAGAACTTAAATTCACTTCACCCAAAAGAGGTCCAAAATGATACTTCCATGGAAAATTTCTAGAGTAAAAATTCACAATAGCTCTTTTCTTCTCCTCCTTTTCCTTCTGCTGTTGGGGATGTTTCCCTCCAAAAAGGCCTTTTCGGCTACTCCTGGCGTTCGCGTGGAGGTCAAGCTTTCTCCCCTGGGAGGATTCACAGCCCAATTTCCCAATATTCAAGGCAAGGCCCTCCTTCAAAAGGAGGAAGTATTGGCAGAAAATATTAAAATTCAAACATCTTCCGTTCAAACGGGCATTGGACTTCGCGATGAACATACTCGAAAGTATATGGAATCAGAAAAATTTCCTGAAGTCCTCCTTGTCAAGGGGGTTGGCAAGTCCGGCATAGCTCAAACACTGGTTCTCAAAATCAAAGGAATTGAGAAAGATGTCAGCAAAATTAAAATCGAAGGCGTTGAAATGCCCAATGGCACCTATAAAATTGAGGGAGACTTTCTAGAAGCAGACTTTCAGCTTCATCCCAGTGATTTTAATATTCAGGGAATCAACTATCGGGGAGCCGGAGTGAAAGATCTTATTGGCATCCATGTAACACTCCCCATTCAGCAAAATCCAGTAAATCCAGCAAGTCCGGTAAGTCCAGCAAGCCCAGCTACTGAAGTCAAAAAAAAGAAGGAATAGTCCATAATGCCCTACAAAGACAAAAAATCTTTAAAGAAAAATGTTAAAATTCTCAAAAATGTTCGTCCCACCCCTATGTTGAGCAATCAGCTCACGGAAAAACAAAAACTGGACATTATTGAAAGAAATTTCAAAGAAATCATGGAAACTTTGGGCTTGGATCTTTCTGATGACTCTCTTTGCGATACTCCCAAACGCGTTGCCAAGATGTATGTTCAGGAAATATTTGGCGGCCTGGACCCTATGAACTTTCCTAAAATAACCTTGATCGACAACAGTATGAATTACGATCAAATGATCGTTGTCCAGGGAATTGAATGTCTCTCTTTTTGCGAACACCATTTTCTGACCATTGATGGCACCGCCACAGTTGCCTACATACCTCACAAAAAAGTCATTGGACTTTCTAAAATCAATCGAATAGTTCAGTATTTCTCAAGGCGTCCTCAAGTCCAAGAACGCCTTACAAAGCAAATTGCGGATTGCCTGGAGCACATCTTAGAGACAAAGCATGTGGCCGTCCATATTCGCGCCAAACATTATTGTGTCATTGCTCGAGGAGTATCCCATTCCAGATCGGTTACTTCTACTTCGGATTTACGAGGAGACTTCAAAGAGGCAGCTGCCACTCGTGAAGAATTTTTAGAACACTGTCAGACCAAAATTTAAACTGAATTGAATTAATTTAATTTAAATTAACTTAAATTAAATCAAATTAAATAGAGGCGCTGAAGGGTCGGCTCTCCTTGGGATTATTTATTGAAGAAAGCCGTTGAATCATTTTTTCGGCAGCGATTTTTCCTGACTCCACAGCGCCTTCCATGGTGCCGCCGTAATTTAAGCTCGTGTGTTCGCCAGCAAAAACCAAGCTGTCTGTAAAATCTCCCTGATGAAATTCACGAAGAGAACGAAAAAAATCTCCCACTTTAAAATGGGCAAAGGAGCCAAGACTCCAGACTCTCTGCCCCCAGTCCATTATATCCGCTTCAGAATTTAATTGATTGCGAATTCCTGGGTTCATGATTTCCAATTCCGCAAGGGAGTCCTGCAAGGAAAGCCCACGTCCAAAGCCATTTGCTCGATAGGATCGGACCACTTGATCCCGCCCAGGCAGCATTCCCGAAGATAGTTGCAAACAAGAGTTATTTAAAGTAGAAAAAATAGGTATTCGCGAAAGATTTCCCAATTTCGAACTTTTTTCTTTAAGCCCCCAAAATAAATTGCTGTGCTGAGAATAACTCACGCTCTGAAGTGCGGCCCGCAGAGAAGACCTTATCGGAAGGTCTGCAAACCCCATCACCTTTTGCAGGCAAGAAAGCGGAAGGGCTAAGATCAAATGTTTTGTTTCATAAACAGAAGATGCTCCCGTGCGGGTATCTTCCATTTTGAGAACGAAACGGGGGTCTTTAAAATGAATCTGAGTAAGTGCCATTCCACTGCGAAGTAGGTGCTGAGGAATGACACCAGAAACCCGCTCCGACAGAGATTTACAGATATTTTGATTTCCACCGTCGACTCGCAGAAAACTCCTTTTTGGGGGGAACCAAAAATCTTGGCCAGCTTCTCCAAAATATTGCTTTATAAATTCGAAAACGGAAATATTTTCTCCACTTTGAGCAAAATGATTTTCTACAACAGCTTGCAAATAAGCAATAAAAACAGGTCCCATTTTTTCCGCATATTTATCCCCTAAAGAACGCAAAGATATTTTCGAATAAAATTCCGCCATCTCTGGAACTTTTTCAGGGTTATAAATAATTTTTGTTAAGGGTGTCCCTCCTAACAACTCTCCGCGAATTTTTTCAGCCAAGGGGAAAAAATTACCGCTTTGCTTTTTGACTTCGGCAAAAGTCCAAAAACGATTCTGCCAATAAAAACAAAACTGATCGGGCTTCGCCTCCCTTGAAACCTCATGAACCTTAAGACCCAACTCCTTGGAAAGCGACAAAACGTTCTGATGTTGAGGTGAAATCGATTCCCCTCCTAATTCAATAATTTGACGAGTGCTTCCCAGCTGTTTACTTTGCACTCGCCCTCCAAACTCTCGATCCGCTTCAAAAAGACGAAAAGGAATTTTACTCTGTTTTAAGGTATAGGCCGCAGTGAGACCGGCAAGCCCCCCCCCCACGATCACAACTTCTTTGTCCAAAACCCGACGATCCTGATGAAAAGCCCCTTCCAATACCGCACAGGAATCGAAAGCCAGGACTCCCGCCGCAGAGATTGAAACTTCTAAAAATTTGCGACGTGGAATTTTTTTGCCAGACAAAACAGATCGTCCCCATTATAGTTTATGTTTGGGCGCGTTTTAATTTTGACTAGACGCGCTTGTTGGTAATTTACTTTCGGCATTAATTTCTATATTTTATTAATGGTGCAAAATAAAAGCAATCTTCTTTATGAAATATTAGTGAGTCGAATGCAATTTCGTCTGTTGCTCCTATTGCTTTCACTGCTTGGAGCCTTGCTTGGATTGACCGCTCCCATTCTACAAAAAGAATTTATTGATATTCTCATGGGCAACACAGACAAAGCTCATCTTGCGCTCTTCTCTTCATTAGAGCCGCCCTCTTTGATATTTTTCAGCTGTATCTGCCTCCTATTGAGCCAAGCCTTCATACAAATCACCAACTATCTCGGCGCCCAGGAATCCCTCATCATGCAAGGACGCCTGGTCCGTCGCCTTTATCAAAAAACTTTGGATCTTAAAATCGACGCTTTAAGCAATTATCAAACAGGAAATATTGTATCCCTCTATACGACCGATGTACCGGCAGCAACTATTTTACTGGAGCAAACCATTCCTTTCGGTGCTTCTACTTTATTTCCATTTTTTCTTGCTCCGTTGGCCATCAGCACTCTCTTAAATGTGCCAATCTGGCCAACCTTACTATTGATGGCCGCAGCCTCTGGGATCAGCATTTTCCTTTCATTTCGACAGGCGAAATTCTTTTTTATCTTTAAAAATCTTGCCGCTGAAAGGATTGGTCTTGTTAGTGAATGGATTCAATCCATTCGGACCATTCGCATTTTAGGATGGATGCCCCTTTTTGAGGGACGAATTTTTAAAAAACGGCAATTGGAAACTGAAAATCGAATTGCCATGGTCACTAACGGCCAAATTATGAACTCGCTTTCTACTTCCATTAGTTTTTTCTTGAATATTACCACCGTTTCCTCTCTCATTTATATTTCAGGTCGCCAGCCTAGCAGTGGAGAGCTCCTTGCTTCTCTCTGGATTGTAGGATTATTTTTGGTACGTCCCTTTCGACAACTACCGTGGTTTTTCACTTTTGCCTTCGACGCGTGGACTTCGATCCGTCGTTTGGAAAAGTTTCTCGACTTGGCGAATACGACACCTCTTTTTGAAAATCCGAAACTTCGTCCCCCTATCGATTCAGCCCAGTCTCGGTTATCAACACCCGTTTCTACTAGCTTGCGGATTGAAGGCATGGGACTTTCCTTTAAAAATCAAATTTTATTGAAAGACATTGAGCTTAAAATAAAAAAGGGAGAATTTATTGCCATTGTGGGTGAGGTTGGATCTGGAAAGTCCCTCTTTCTTCTCTCATTACTTGGCGAAACGGGGGCCCACTTCAGAAAATATGATATATTTGGCAAAGCCGTCGCAGATCTCTCCCCCCAGGAATTAAAAGCTTCCTTCTGCTTTGTTCCCCAAGAGGGTTTTATCATGAGTGCCAGTCTCCAAGAGAACATTCGATTCTCCTATGGAGATGCGGCAACGGCAACAGACACGGATTCTGAAATGGGCCATCGACAGCTCTTAAAAAGGGCCCAATTTGATCTCGATGTGGAGACTTTAGAAAAGGGGCTTCATACCAAAATTGGGGAAAGAGGAGTGAATCTTTCTGGGGGCCAAAAGCAGCGGGTCAACCTCGCTCGTGCGCTCTATCGATTTAACGAATTTCCACCTTCTTCCGAGGCCATCATTTTATTAGACGACTGTCTCAGTGCAGTGGACGTAAACACAGAACATAAACTTATTGAGGAATTGATTTCCGGAGTTTGGAAAAATTCAACAAGACTTCTTGTAACCCACCGATTGAGCGTACTTAAATATGCGGACCGAGTTTTGTTTTTTCGAGAGGGACAAATAGTAGACCAAGGGAGCTTTTCAGAATTAATGGCCAGAAATGAAGACTTTCGAGAATTTACGAAATCGACCTCTTCCAAAGAACTGCCAAGGGTGGAATCATGAATTTTACAATTCACAAAGATGAGTTTCGGGAGGATACCCAATTCAATCGCCAATCCCTTCAAACCCTTTATTTTGCCTACAAGCCATTTCAGGGAAGAATTTTAATGATTTTGGTCTTGGGGTTTGTTGCCCGCATTATTATCCTTTCCAACACCAATGTGATTGGATATTGGGTGGATTCTTACTGTATTAACAACTGCCGACCTCTGCCTTCCTTTTTTAAAAATTTTGGGAATATGCAATATATTGGACTTTTGCTCATCTTGAGCACCATTGGTTTTATTGCAACCCTGGTTTTTCGCATTCTTTTTTCACGTCTATCTGCCACCGCTGTCTCCCAAATATATGATGAAGTCACCTGGCGAACCTCTCGTTTTCCTATGACCTTTTTTGACAAAACCCCTGCTGGACGAATAATCACGCGTTTTTCAAGTGACTATGGAAATATTTTTCGCCTTTTCGGTGGCCCCCTTGCAGAATTTTTTTCTATACTTTTCGATCTCATCTCCATGGTTTTCTTAATCACCCTTGCCAGCCCTTATTACCTCATTTTTGTTATTGGAATATCTGGAGTTTATTTAGCCATTTATTTATTAAATAGAAAAAGTTTACGAAAAGCTCGCCGTGAACTGTCCGCCAGCCGCTCCCCTTCGGTCGCCCATTTTGCTGAAACGACCCAAGGTGCGGCCATTATAAGAATCTTCAATCAAAGCAGAAGCTTTGAACAACGCTTTACCCTTCTGGATCAATTTTATTTGGACCAAAAAATACAAACTGTTCGAAAAATATCATTGTTTTCCTTCGAGATGAACGGCCTCTCTGCATTTTTACTCTTGATGACAGGGCTTGGAGCCCACCATTTAGTGCAGACTCAGCAAGTTTCAGTAGGTTCTGTCGGTGTGGCCTTTGGATTCATTGCCCTTTCTGGGAATACCATTCAAATGTTTTTTGAGTGGTTGACTCAACTCGAAGACGCACTGGTGGGTGTCGAAAGACTTGATAATTATCTGCGCCGCCCCATTGAAGAAGGAAGTTTTTTACCAGCCCAGGTCCAATTTGAGACGGATCATCCCAAATACACGCCCGACCAGGAACAAAAACAAGAGCAAGAATTAAAAAACAAAATAAATTTAAAAGGGACCAAGGCTGCTCGGGTTGATTTTATCGATCTTTCTTTTCGTTATGCCGAATCCTCGCCCTGGATTTTTAAAGACCTCAGCTTTTCAATCGAATCTGGAGAAAAATTGGGTATTGTCGGTCGCACCGGGAGCGGAAAATCCACTTTGATTTCAAATCTTTTTTATCTTTACCCTTTGGAACGGGGCTTTATTTCTATTGATCATAAAATCCCCAATCATCTATTACTGCGAAACGATCCACAGAGCGAAGGCCCTCCCCAATTCTCTCATTTAGAGGGCATGGATTTGTTGAATTTTCGCAAGAGCATTGCTTTGATCCCCCAGGACCCCGTTTTATTTTTGGGAAGTCTCCGACAAAACCTCGACTTTCAAAATAATTTTTCCGACGAAGAACTTTATCACGTTTTAGAGCAAGTGGGTTTGAAGGCCTGGACCATGGCCCATCCTAAAAAACTTCATATTTCCATTGAAGAACGAGGTAAAAATCTTTCGCTCGGAGAACGACAGTTGGTTTGTATGGCTCGCTGCCTACTCCAAGATAGCCCGGTCGTAGTGATGGATGAAGCCACCAGCTCTGTGGACCCCCAATCCGAAGAAATCATGGTTCGCGCCACCGAAGAGTTTTTTATCGGGAGAACTCAATTGATCATTGCTCATCGTCTTAGCACCTTGAAAAAATGTGATCGTATTTTGTGGCTTAAGAACGGAAAAATTCATCGCTGGGGGCCCACATCCGAAGTCTTGCCTGAATTCACCCAGACCTGAAATAAATTGCTCTGTTCCCTCAGGCAGTGTATCTAAAGTTATGGGCGATCCTAAAGATTCTGAAAAAGACGAAATTCCTCACTTTGACTTATCCCTTGAACAAAGCCCCTCGGAAGAGGCTTCTACCAACTACGAAGTATCCTCCATAGACAAACAGGAATCCGTCGAAGAGGATTTTGGTGCCAATAAATTATTTCATCTCTTTGAAACTTGGTCTGCACTTTCAGCTTCTGAGCGACGAGAGCAATTTATGGGCCTGCCTCGCACAGAAGCTGAGGAGTTATTTTTGAGTCTGAAAGTCCATGATCAGGCTGACCTCATCAGCGAAGCCTCTCATTTAGAAAAGCGCTCCTGGGTGCGCCTCCTCGCACCTGATGATGTCGCAGATTTGATCCAGGAAATCGGACTTGATCACAAGGACGATATTTTGAGTCTTTTAGATCCCCAGACGAAACGAGAGGTTGCCGTACTTCTGGCCTATGCTGAGGACAAAGCTGGAGGCTTAATGAGCTCCCGCTTCGTCCGACTGCGACCTGACATGACAGTGGATGAGGCCATCAGTTATTTGCGAATTCAAGCTCGAACCCAGGTTGAAACTATTTATTATGCCTATGTTCTAGAAACTGATCAGACTCTCCTTGGAGTCATTTCCTTCCGAGAATTATTCTCGACGGCCACCGACCATAAAATCAAAGACATCATGAAAACCGATATCATCAAAGTCCCCACGGATTTAGATCAAGAGACCATCGGTAAGCTTTTTTCGCAGCATGAATTTATGGCCATTCCTGTAATAGATGCTGAAAATAAAATGAAGGGTATCGTGACCTTCGATGACGTTGCGGCCGTCGTTCAGGAAGAGGCCACCGAAGACATTCATAAATTTGGGGCCGTTGAGGCCTTGGATGCACCCTATTTGCAAATATCGCTTGCCCAAATGATTCGCAAACGAGCTGGCTGGCTGTTGGTTCTTTTGGTCGGTGAGATGTTTACAGCAACAGCTATGGGTTATTTTGAAAATGAAATTTCCAAGGCAGTTGTACTTTCTTTATTTATTCCCTTGATTATCAGCAGCGGGGGGAATTCGGGTTCCCAGGCCAGCACTTTGATCATTCGCTCCTTGGCCCTGAGTGAGGTTCGGATGCGCGACTGGCTCCGCGTTTTCCTTCGAGAAATTGTTTCTGGACTCAGTTTAGGCGCAATTCTCGGAAGTGTCGGAGCCCTCCGAATCATACTTTGGCCCTCGAGGGATCAACTTTATGGTGCTCATTATATGTTGGTTGCCCTTACTGTGGGCTGCAGCATTTTAGGAGTGGTCCTTTGGGGAACTCTCTGTGGATCCATGTTGCCTTTTTTACTCAAACGTCTGCGCCTCGATCCGGCGGCTTCTTCAGCTCCCGCTGTCGCCACTATTGTGGACGTGACCGGTCTCATTATTTATTTTACAGTCGCCAGTGTAGTGCTTAAAGGAATCTTATTGTAGCACTCGGCTAAATAGTTACTGATTGTGCAACTGATTCTCATCCTATGAGGAAATTAAATGAAGCACGTTGATTTATCGGGCTCGATATTTGATTCTGTCTGTGGGAGATTTTAAAAATTCCCAGACTCAAAAAGAAATGCAGCTTCTTGGGACTAAATAGAATCTGCATTTCTATCGATGGATTCCTCGAGGGGGCTGTTACTTTGTGGCAGCGGCGGCTTGGCCAGAGGATGTTGGCCCTGGAGCGGTGCTGGCTGCTGGTGTCGCGGTCGTAGAACTTTGGAGAGGCGTTGGTGAACTGGTTGGAGGGACGCATCTTAGCATCGTATACGGATCACAGGGTTTTATAGCCACAGCCATGTAAGACCTCACATCATCCATTAAGCCATGTTCGAGGTAATGACTAAAATCTCTGATTTTCTGGCCTGTATCCTTTGCATCCTCAATGTCTTTAATTTGTTCATCTGTATAATAGCTGTTTGCTAAATCTGCACGAATCGTGGCCAATGTGGGCGGGACCGATGAAGATAGATCACCTGCAAATGGAGGCATCTTTGGCACTCCTGAAAATTCCCCGGGATTTTGTAGAATTGAAATTGGATTCTCTGAACTACTCGGTGTGGCATTATTTGCGTTGACCGTACCCGTGTTCCTAACCCTTGGGCGTCTTCGGTGTCCAGAAGGATTCGCATTCTTTGCTGTTTTGACACTTGGACGGTCTGGGGCGCCTTCTTGATGTTTTTTAGTTTTGGCAGCTGCAACAGCATTTTTATGTCTTTTCGTCCTCTGCTCGTTCACTACTCTCTGATGTTCGGAAATTCTATTTGAGAGTCGTTCAAAAAATTCTCCCGCATAATTAAATTGTCTAGGAATAGTCTTCTTC
>Ga0172367_10007036_pt1 | contig 13005 bp, 15 predicted proteins | sample Lak10m_FD_114542 | JGI IMG/M metagenome (GOLD analysis project Ga0172367, IMG submission 114542) | Freshwater microbial communities from Kabuno Bay, South-Kivu, Congo - kab_022012_10m | ecosystem: Environmental > Aquatic > Freshwater > Lake | place: Democratic Republic of the Congo: South-Kivu...
TCGGCGAAGCGTTGGTTGATGCGTGTCAGAACGCTGTCTTCGAGCTTGCCCTCAAGGCGCTCGCGTACCTTGTCCTTGGTCGTAACTTCGTCCCATCCGTTCTTCTTGGCCTCTTCCCAAATCTTGTCGGCCTCGACCTGGCTCTCCACGACGACCAGCTTCTCGTCGATCGCCTTGCGCAGCAGCGCCGCCTGACGGCCGTCGATGTCGCCGACGTACTGCTTGTAAATGCTCTCGGCCGCCTTGACATCGTTCTCGATCGCCGCGTCGATGGCGCCCTTGACGACGGAGGTGCGTGCCGTGCGGGCGCGGTCTGCGGCCGCGTCGCCGGTCTCGCCGTTGCGCTGCGAGATCGCTGCGGCTTCCGCCTCGGCGATGCCGATACCCTTCGAGACGACCTTGGGGTCGTTCGGGAACAGTGCCGCCTCGCTCGCCGCCGAGTTGATGCGCGAGATCGAGGTCGCGTCCTGCGCCGCCGTGCGCTGTCGAGTGACGTGGCCGAGCATCTGCTCGTCGGCGTCAACGACCTGCCGCTGCGCGCTCTCGAGGAACAGGCGCCGCGCGCGGTCGGATTTCATTCCTTTGGCGACTTCCTCCTGCGCCTGCTCCAGCGCCTTGCGGCTGGTGCCGTAGCCGTCGATCGCCGTCTGCCCGAGCGTGCCGAAGAAGCCGGGGTTCTCGGTCGTACCGTCGCCGCGCAGGACGCCGAGCTTGCGCTGGCGGAAGGCGATGTCGGCTTCCTTCGCTTCGCGCTCGTCGTCCTCGGCCTTGATACGGATGGCCAACTCGCCGATCTGGTTTGCCGCCTGCCCGAGCCGCTGCCCGCCTTCGATCAGCGCACGGGCGTTGCCTGCGCCGAAAGCCTCGGGCGTCGCACCGGCCGCCGTCTGGTACGGTGTACCGAGCGGCCGGAGTTCGACGGAGGTGTTTGCGACCCGCGGGACGGTAGCCATTACTTAGGCCCTTGGAAGCGGTACCACTTGTCGGCCACGGTCCCGAGGCCGCCGAGCGCCGTGCCGACCTGCCCGAGCGTGGCGGAAGAGTTGGCGGCCGAGAAGCTGTTGAGGCCGGCCTGCGCGCCGAAGTTCATGCCCTGCGCCTCGAAGCCCAGCGCCTCGCGCTCGGCGTTGGCGCGCACCGTCAGTGCGTCCTGCTCTCCGATGCCCGTCGTGTCGGTCGTGATGTCGAGCGCGGAACCCTGATCGACGACGACGCCGTTGGCGGCGAGGACCGCGCGCTGGCGTCCGATCAACTGCTGCGTCTTGATGCGCTGCTGGCGCTCGGCTTCGGCTCCCCGCGCGCGGGCGTCGTCGGCCTGCCGCTGCGCGATGATCTGGTTGTTGCGGGCGACGGCCGCCTGATACTCGTGGGACGCCTGCTGCGCCTTCGCCTGCTGGCCCTGCCCGACGATCTGGAGGCCGGTCGAAGCGACGGTGGAAGCGATCGAGATTGCCGTGAGGGTTGCCGGATCGAAACTCATTTCGCGCCCTCATAGCGGTACGGGTGAAACGGGAGGCCGTGCGGCCCGGCGGGGATCGTTGCCTCGTCGACATCAAATCCTAGCCAGCGCAGCCATAGTATCGCTTTCCTATTGCGGGCGTCAACCCAATTAAGGAGCGTGCCGTAGCGCTGCCCCATTTCAGCCACCCACGGCCGGCAGCGGCGCAGGAACGCCCGCTCGTGCCCCGCCAGCAACGTCGTGCCGTAGAACCACGGGTGCCCGTGGGCGGTCAAGACAGTCGGGCTGTAGACGCCGAACAGGCAGGCGGGGCGCCCGTCGATCTTGCCGACGAAGGTATCGCGTGAGACCTCGAGGCTGCGCGGCAGCGAGACCTCGGGCGGCAGGCCGGAGGTGGCCGCGAGTTCCTGTCGGTCCTCGGGCCGGAGATAGGAAGCAACGGTGAGCGCGTCATCCCCAGTGGCGCGCTCGATCGTGTACCTAGTCACCGCGCCGCTCGAAGTCCTCGAAGGTGTAGTCCGGTGCGATGGCCAGGATCGTCATCGGCAGGGGGTAGGTCTGTCGGATGCACACGCGCCCTCCGGTGTTCCAGTCGGGTTCCATGTAGACGGTGCGGATATCGTTGAGGAGGTTGGTCGGCTCGTCGTAGTTCTCGCTCTCGCGCTGCTTCAACTCGACCATGCGGCGCGGGTCGAACGACGGGCCGTAGAAGAGGCCGCGCGACTTCTCGAACCGGATGCCGATGCGACCGATCGTCTTGGTCTTGCCTTGCGTCGTACCCTGCGGGATTTCGCGGTCGAGGGTCTCGAGTTCCGAGGCGTACTTCAGGCCGATATGGACGCGGCTGAAGCGGCGCGGCAACGTGACGACGCCGACGGACGGAACGAGGTCTTCGACGACGTTACCGTCGCACAGCGCCACCAGCGTCCTGCCCTCAAGGTGGTGCAGGTTCGTGATCGTCTGAACCGCCTTGCGCACCTTGCCGCCTTCGAGGTAGGCGTTGAAGGCGCTGCTGTCGATGTCGTTGCCGCTCAAGTCCTGAAGCTCGAAAGTGTTGGTCGCGACGTTGGCGACCTTGAAGCGGCGGCCGTTCAACTGGTCGGGCTGGCTGGTGCCCCCGTAAGCGTCGGTTTCCGGCGCCCACACGATGTCGACGATGTCGACGAGGTCCCCGTTCGACAGGCCATGCGCCGCGGACGTCACGACGCAAGGGTCGGCGAGCGAGACGCCGGTGATCGCCATCGGGGCGTCGAGGGTCAGGCCGCAATCGACAAAGAAGCAGTCCTCGACCGCGTCGGTGTACTGCGGCGTCAGGCGCTCGACGTAGCGCACGACCTGACCGTTGACGATGCGCTTGACCACGAAATAGGCGCGGTCGAACAGTTCGTCGCTCGCGCGCGGGAGGGCGGCCACGGCCTCGAACTTGCCGTCGGTCTCCCACCGCGACCACGCGATGACTTCCTGCTCCTGCTGGAACGTCAAGGCCGCGAGGAGCCCGTCGCTGCGGACGGTATGGATAACTGCGTCGGGGTAGCGCGCCATGTCCCAGTCGACGGCGTAGTGCTTCGCGAAGATATGGGAGGCCAGCAGGTTGAGGTCGGTGCCGGTGTAGCCGTCGACCTGGAGCGAGTAGCCGAAGGAGCGGACGCGCGCCCGGTTCTCCTGCACGAATAGCACCGTCGAACCGAGCAGGATCGGGCGCTGGAACGACGAACCCCACGCCGACTGCTGCTTCTGCTTGATCGTGGCCGCCGCGAAGATGCTGTCCTGCCCCGAGTTCACGCGCCATTCGCTGCCGCTGGTGAACACGAGCAGATCGTTCGTCGGCATGTAGTGCCGCACCTCGTTGACGCGCTGCGCCGGAAGCTGCGCCTCGATCGCGTCGTCGTCCCGCAGCGGGCTCGAGCGCGAGAAATTGCTGTAGCCGCCGATGCGCGAATACTGGCTGGTGTCCGGCTTGTCGGTCGACCCGCCAAAGACCCGGCGCTGCTCGAAGTACCCGACGGCGCTCGGGTAGCTGTCGGCCTCTTGGAACGGGTCGCGGAACTGCGGGGCGCCTTCGCTCTCGTCGGGGTTGAAGTTGGCGTCGACGAACGAGGTGCCCGTGGCTTCTCCGATCAGGCCGAAGATGCCCGCTTCCTCGCGGTAGATCGAATACTTGCGCGCACCGCTGACCGCCGTCCAAGACACCGTGTTGTTCCGGGTCGTGGCGCTGTTGGTGATGCGGACGAATGCCTGCCGCGCCGTGCCGCCGGACGAATAGGCGGTGTAGGAGGTCGTGTTGATGTTGTTGCCGTCGAGGTCTTGAAGCTCGAACGTGTTCGCCGCCGTATTGGCCACGCGCACCCGCTTGTCGTTAAGCTGGGTCATCCCGACGATGTCGTCGAGGTAAACCTCGTCGCCGTTCTCGAAGCCGTGGGCCGTCGCCGTAACGACGCCGGGGTTCGCCTGCGTGATGCCAGTGATGGTCCTCGACGTCGTGTTGAGGCCGGCGAGGCTCTCCTGCCCCGTGGCCGCGTCGATCGCCGTTACAATATAGCGGTCGGTGACGGAGCCCGACGTGCCGACCGAAACACTGAGGCCGGTCGGGAAAGTGGTGGTCGGCACAAAGCTGATCGCGGCCAGCGTCCACGAGGTCAAGCCGGCGCGGGACAGTTCGCGCGGCGCGTGGTTCTTGTGGACGACCGTCAGCACGTCGGCCGACTGCACGAAGTTCAACTCGAAGAGTTCGGCTTGCAGGTAAGGGCTGCTGATCTCGTACATGCGCGCGACCGTGCCCCCCGACGAATAGGTCGTGTAGGCCGACGAATTGATGTTGGAGCCGGTGACCTGATCGGTCAACTCGAAGGTGTTGGTCGTGACGTTGGCCGCCCGGAACCAGCGCCCGTTGACCTGCGTCATGCCGACGACGCCCTCGATGTAGACGTCCTCGCCGTTCGAGATGCCGTGCGACGCGGACGTCACTACCGCCGGGTTGGCCGTCGTGATGCCGGAGATATTCGTGGCGGTGCGGGTGATGTAAGCGTCGTTTCGGATGAACCGGATGTACTGGTCCCCGAACTCGAGAATGTGGGTGTCGGTCGTCTTGAACTGGAAGGGGATCAGGCGCGGGGCGTAAGTGTGCGTCTTGACCGGGCCGATGAAGTAAGTGCCCGGACGACGCGCAGCACCGCCGGCCGCGCGAATGACGACGTTGTAGGCGCGGCGCAGGGCGACTTGGTAGGCGGCCGTGTCGACGCGACCGAAGATGTCGTCGCCGACTTCACCCTTCGCGAAGGAGGGCTGGATAAGCGAGGGCATTTAGCGCCCCCGGACCCAAGAGGCGTCCCGAGGCGGCTCGCTGGCCGCAGCGTTGGCGTTCTGCACGGCCGCAAGTCGGAACGTGGCGTTGTAGATGCCGCCCTGCTCTTCGGCCACCGAGCGCTTGCCGGTGATGCGGAAAGCCACGCGCCAGGCGAGGCAATGCGAGAGCGCGATGACGAACGACGGCGTATAAACAAGCGGGTTCGTGCAGTCGTAGGTGTAGACGGCGATCGCGTCGTCGAGGTTGGTCAGGATCGAGCGCGAGCCATCGGTCGCGGCTTCCTCGGCGAACGGCACCGGGTCGGCCTGCTCGCCGGCAGGGTTGCGCAGCCGGCGCATCGAGACGCAGTCGGTCGGGTACTGGTAGCGGAACGACCACACGCCTTCCGGCGGGTCTTCGCTGTGCGTGGCCAGAGCCAGCCGCTTGCGCGCGAACGCCCAGTCGTGCCGCTCGAGGACCTCCCGGCGGCAGGTGTCGAACCACAGCTTGATCGCCCGCGCCTCGACCGACGCTTCGGTGAAGCTCTCGATGGAGCCGGCCCGAATGTGGTCGAGCGCCAGGTTCGCGATCTGGACGGTGGTCAGGGCCGACATAGCCCGTTACCCGCGGCGCTGGCGCGTCGGGGCCTTCTCTGCCTTGCGCTCGGCATCGCCGACGGCCGCCGCTTCGGCTTCCGCCACGACGATCTCGGCCGGCTTCTCGGGCTCCGGCGCTGGCTCGGCCGCCTGCTTGGCCAGCAGGTCGTCGTTCGTGACCGTGCGGAAGCCGCGCACCGGGATGTTCATCATCGGGACCGGCGTCGCCCGCTGCTCGCGCGGCGTGCCGTCGTAGCGCTTGGCCGACTTCGGCAGGCTCTTGGCGAGTTCGTCGGGGATTTCGACGGGCTGGACGCGCGCGGCCTTGTACCAGCGGCCGTCCGGCGCGAACCAGTCGTTCTCGAGGAAGTAAAGTGCCATAGGTCCCTTCTCCTTTTCGCGAAACTTGCGGGATCAGGGGCGGCCGAAGCCGCCCCTGTCTGCCCGGACTAGACCTTAGTTCGAGGCGTCGGCGTAAGCCTTCCAGCTATCCGGCGGGTCGAAGGTCAGGAAGGCGTCGATCGCGCCCGTGTCCACCGCCGTCGTGTCGACGTTGGCGATGATGCCGAGGTAGCGCTCGTAAGCCGGCGAGCCCTGCGGCAGCGGGATGACGATCTGGTAGCCGGCCACGAGGGTCGCCTTGGCGATCGCGCCGGACGACCAGTGGAGCGACGCCGAGCCGTCGACCGCGATCGACGCCGCGGCATCCGACACCAACTCGAACGTGACGTTCGTGGTGCCGCCCGAGGTGACGGCTGTCGCGACGCGGATCACGGCGTAGAGCATCTTGCCCGCGCCGACGTTGCGGCCCGTCAGGCCCAGGTCGATCTGGTTGCCGACGAGGCGGCGCCCGGTCGACCCGCCGAGGGCGGTGCCGTCGGCGAAGGTGGAGAGGTTGTCGAGAATGGCCATGTTGCTGTCTCCTCTTCAGGAAAGGTTGGTCCCAAGATGGCCCCGGCCGAAGCCGGGGCCGCCTAGGGTTACGCCGAGACCACCGCCTCGTCGGCCGCGAGCGCGTCGACGCGGAGGACGGGGATGTTCTGGAACGTCGAGACCATGCGGCCGCCGACGTCCTGCATCATCAGCGACGAGTTCTTCGTGCCTTCCGCGACCTGCTGGCCGAGGTAGGTGCGAACCGTGCGCGACATGCAGAACACCGCCCGACCACGCGACATGGACGGGATCAGGTTCATGGCCTGGAACATCAGGCGGGGCAGGTTGGCGCCGCTCGAAGCGTCCGCGGTGAGGGCCGACTTCTCGATGTTCGCGATGCGGACGCCGAAGCGCCAGTCGCGGACACAGAGGCCGATCTTCATCTCGTAGTGCGTCCGCCACATCTCGGCGCGGCCCGTGTTGGAGCCGTTCGAGACGTCCTCGACCGTGACCTTGCCCTTGTCCTCGATCGACAGGCCCGTGGCCGAACCCTGCGGGATCAGGCCGTGGATCGTGTCTTCGCCGAGGACGAGCAGCCAGATCGAGGCGTTGTCCGTGTCGGCCGAGCCGCCGTGGATCACGTTCTCCGCGTTGGCGGCGGTCGACGTGTTGCGGGTGTTGTAGCGCGGGGCCAGGCCCGTGAAGCGCTCCGGGTTGGTCGTGACGTTCTCGTAGAAGAGGGCGCGGACCATCTCCTGATTGAACGCCTCGATCTGCGCCTTCTCCTCGGTCAGACGGAAGCCGGCCTTGTCCTTGGCAAGCTGGACGAGGCGGTCGTCGACCTCGGCATACGCTTCCAGGCGGCCGACGCTCTCCGTGACCTGCACGGTCGTCGACTTGCCCGGCGTGACGCCCGAGTAGAGGGTCGTCCACGTCACCGGCGGCAGGCCGGTGCGGACGGTGGTGAGGTGCCCGGTGGGCAGGTTGCCCTCGACGATCGGCAGGAACGGGATGAGTTCGTTCGTCTGGTCGAGGATTTCGATCACCTTCGCGATCGCGCCGTTGGGGTCGGTGCGCTTGGCGAGGTCGAGCAGAGTGGGGTTCAGGGTGGACAGAGCGGCCATTGCTGGTTCCTCCTAGTTGGGGTTGTTACTTCGCACGCATGGACGGATACATGACGTCCGCAGCGCGGACCTCCTGCTCGCCGCCCTTGCCCCCAGGAACGAGCTTGTCGTTCTGGATGGCCTGACCCACGCGCGCAAACGCGCGGATCACCTCGGGGTGGTTGCCCATCCCGTAGGTCTGGAGAGCTTCGATCAGCTTCGGCGTGCCGAACTGCTTGAGCGCCGCGTTCGCCGCGGCCACGCTCTCGTCGAACTTGGGGCCGCCGATCTCCTTGTCGGCCTTGGCTTCGCCGAGCCAGTCGGAAGCCTGCTTGTCCCAGAACTCGCCGATCTTCTTGACCTGAGCCGCCTCGTTGGCGGCCTGGAAGTCGACGAGCTTTTGCGCCGCTTCCTGCGTCAGGCCCAGTTCCTTGGCGAGGCCCTTGAAGCTGTCGATGACGGCCGCGTCGACCGTGACGCCTTCGGGGACCTTGAAATCTTCGTACTTCTCCGGCGGGCCGGCGGGCTTCTCGTCCTTCTTGTCCGCCGGCTTGCCTTCGGGCTTCGCACCCTCGGTCGGCTTGGCGCCTTCGGCACTCTCCGGCTTCGAGCCTTCGGCGCCAGCCTTCACGTCGCCCCCGAGCGCCTGCGCCGGCTTGTCGCCGGTGACGCCTCCGGCTGCGCCAGCGGCGCCGCCCTTGTCTTCGGTTTCCCCAGCCATGCTACTGACCACCTTTCCGCGCGAGTTCTCGCGCTATTCCCTCGTCTTCCATGAGGCGCACAAGCCCGAGGTCAACCGTGCGCATCTGCCTCCAGAGTTGGAGGACAACATCCCTTTTACCGGACAGGAAAGCCCCGCGCAAGGGATTTTCTCCCACATAGGTCTGATTGTTCAGCCCGCCCGCTTCGAGCAACCGCCACAGGACGGCGCGGCCCGCTGCGGTGCGCATCACCTCGAAGAGTTCCTGCGCCTCGACGGCGACTTGGTTGCCGGGCTCCCGCGCCTCGAAGATGCCGTCCTCTTCGCTCACCGACGCGCCCCTTGGCCTTGCGCCGCCGCCTGCGCCTGCATGAGGTCCTTGCCCGCTTTGGCCCCCGTGGCAGCGACTTCGGCCATCTGCGCCATGTTGGCCTGCTGCTGCGCGGCCTGCCGCTGCTCGCCGACGGTCTCGTCCGGCACGATGATCTTCGGCGGGGCGCCGACGCGCATGGCGTATTCGTCGACGACCTGATCGCCGTCGATCTTGAAGCTGTCGCGCAGGATGCCGGCCTGCATCAGGCCGCCGACGAGAGCCACGGTCTGTTCGATCGGGCCGACGCCGGCCGCGCGCTGCGCGATGGCGATCGACGAGATGTATCGCGGCTCAACCTCGCGGCCCTGAAGCTCGGGCGGCGGAGGCGGCAGCACGGCCGTCTCGAGCCAGTTGCCGTTCGCGTCGGTCGAGGCGCGCACAAGCTGGTTGAAGGTGCGGTTGACCAGCGGCGTCAGGAACTCGTTGTGGGTGCGCTCGAGGACCGGCCCGAGTTGCAGCAGGCGCTCCTGATTGCGCTGCGTCAGTTCCAACTGATTGCGCGGCTGGATGCCTTCCATGCTCGTGATGGCGAGGAACAGGTCGACGAACATCGCGCGGTCGATGCGGGCCGCCGTGCGCTGAAGGTCGGCCATCATCGAGTTGAGGTCGGCGTTCGGCTGGTAGACCGGCATCAGGCGCGAGGTGCCCTCGGCATCGTAGAACGTCCCGCCGCCGGGCAGCAGGTCGATCTCCTTGTTCGCCAGCGTCGCAGGCCCGTGCAGCGGCGGCGTGTTCTGCCGTGCGATCGCCTTGGCCATCTCGCGCTCTTGGATTTGCAGCATCTTCACGTCGCCGAGCGACGTCATGCCGGGGCAGTCTGTGCCGTAGATGTCTTCGGCCGTGACGGCCCAGCGCGGCACGTAGACCGGGAACTCGTCGTAGCCGGACTTGCGCAGGAACTTGCCGATGTCGTTGGCCTGCACGCGATCCGGCTCGAAGTAGCAGGAGCGGAACGCCTTGTACTTGGCGAGCGGCTTGCGCGCATCGGCCTCCGGGTTCGGCTCGATCAGGTGCCACACCGGGTACCAAGCGTGGTAGTCGCCCTGATCGTAGGCGCGACGGACGTTGATCGAGACGTTGTCGAGGCCGAACTTCTTGACCATCTGCATGACGGTCATCTCGAACTCGCGGCCGAACACGTTGACGCGATAGTTCTCGTCCTGCGCGATGATGTAGCTGCCGACCGTGTGCGCATAGAAGCGCGCCACGTTCTCGAAGTCGTCCTCGTGGGACATGGCCCCGGTGCCGAACAGCACCATCTCGCCGAGCATGGTCGGCGCCATGTTGTAGAGGTTGGAGGCGTTGAAGACGCGGTTGATCTGCTTGCCGACTTCCTCGAGGTAGACCTTGACCGGCTGGAACTCTATGAGGTCTGGGTCGTCCACGACGAGGTCGAACCACGGCCGCGCCGGCGACATGATGCCAGACAGCAGCCCGTTCGTGCAAACCTTGTGGGCCTGCGAGGCGTGGCTGTTGATGATCTCCTGATGGCGCGGCTCGCCCTTGTTGCGGTCGGTCGTGAGGAACCGGCCGCGGCGCGGGTTGATGTAGCGGGCCAGTTCCTTGTAGTGCGCGTCGAAAGTCTCGCGCTCCAGCTTCATCGCGAGGAACTGCTTCTGGAGATACTCCTTGCTGTTGGGGTCGCGCATGGTGCTAGACCCCGAGGACTTGCTTACGGCCCTGCGCGGCAACGTCGGTGAGCCCTTGCGCCGTCGTCAGCACGGTCGACTGGCGCCCGCCGGAGAGCGCTGCGGCCTGGCGGTTGCTGGCCCGCGCCTTCTTCACCTCCGGGCTGACCTCCGTCGGCGGAGGCGGGGGCGCGGGCGGGGGCGGCGGGGGTGCGGGCATCGAGGGGGCGCCACCGAAGCTCATGGAGGTCTCCTTGCTGAAATTCCTAGGTACAGTAGCCTATCGCTTGCGACGACGCAAGCGAGGATAGATGCCGTAGCTGACCGTCGGCGTCACGATGATCGAGCCGATCGGCGGGTAGTAGGCGGGCGCGAAGTAGCGCACCGCGAAGTAGGACTTAGGAAACATCGAGCACGACTGCGGTGCGGTTGCCGTTCGCGTCGACCGTGGCCGTAATGCGGTTTTTGTCGTCGGCCTGCGCGTTGCGGATCGTAACTGTCGTCGTCTCCGCCCCGGCAACCTTGCCCGCTGTAGCCGCCGCGATGACGCGCAGCGCCTGGCGCAGCGTCAGCCCCGTCTCGATGTCCGTCTCGTCGAGCAGGTATGCCGAGAACGTGTCGGCGCCCAGCGCCACCGAGCCCATGTTGACGCTGCCCGCCAACTCGCCGGTCGCGTAGCTCGTCAGCGACGGCGACAGCGACATGCTGGCCGAGCCCGCGATGTTGCCCTTGGCCGTCACGGCGCCGCTGGTCGTGATCGCCAAAGCCGTCGAACCCTCGGCCGCCAGCGCCGCAACGACCGTGCCGCTGGTCGTGAGCGTCAGCGTCGCCAACCCTACGCCCGACACGACAAGCTGGCCCGTTCCGCTCGTCGACAGCGCCGGCGACGCCGAGCCCTCGATGTTACGGCCGCCTGCTATAGAGGCCGACGTCGTAAGCGTCGGCAGCACCTCGTTGCGCGCCGCGATGCGTCCAGACTTCTGCGGCATGATCCACGCCGCCGGATGACGCGCGCCGTCAGGCACGCCGGCCTTGTCGTCGTCGATACCCTGCCCGGCCGTCAGGTTCCGCTGCATTCCGGTGAGGTGCCGGTTTATGACCGTCTCTTGCGGATAAGCGCTATTCAGCACCGTACCGCCCAAGACGCGGTAAACGCCCAGGCGCTCCCGAGATGCGTTCTGCAACACGCCCATTAGATCGCCTCGGCCGCGTCAGGGTGCCCGGCGTCCGTCACCTTCTGCCGGTCGATCTCTTTCTGCGCCTCGGCAATCAACGCCGCCAGCCGGAAGGCGTCGCCCTTCCACTGTGCGAAGTCGTTGACGATGGCGAGCAGATCCTTGTCCACATCAGCCCCCATAAGCCCAATCGAAGTCGACCAGCACCGTGCCGCCCGACGTCGTCGCGCCAGTCTGGAACATGAGGAACTGGATATTTGCACCGTCCGGTATCTTCGGCAGGGACGGCAGCGCGTTGACGAAATCCATCTTCGTATAGAGGCCCGTCGCTGGAACCGGGATCGTCCAGAGCGGCTTGCACAGGCCGATGATGACCGTGCCCGAGGCGTGCGCCGTGCCAGCCCAGACCAGTGACACGATATCCGAAACGCCCGTATCGCCCGCCGCGAGCGGCAGGAACGGGTTGTATTTGTTCGCGGCAGCGCCCGTGTTCAACAGCGAGCCGATGGTCATTGAGGCCGTCGAGGTAAAGGTAGTCGTGGCCCCGGCACCGCCTGCCGTATCGAGATAGTTGATGATGCACGTTGGCGCGTTCGCACCCATCGCGGTATCCGCCGCGACGAACAGGCGCAGGCCCTGACCGTTTGGGTAGCGGTCGCCCGTGCCCCCGCCCGACCCAATGGCCGTCATCGTGACGACCTTGGTTCCGGTCGTGGATACGTTCGTGCCGGTCAGCGGGACGTAGCCCACAAGGTCAATGCATTGGATATACCAAGGTGCACCCGCCGCCGCGACGACCGACGCGCCCGCCGAAAGAAAGTGTTTCGTCGCCGGATCGACATTGCCGCCCGTGTAAATCGTGCCCTCGCCCCACGTGTTGTCGGTCGGGACATAGGTAAGGTCAGTACCGGCGAACGTGCTTGCGACCGGCGTGCCCGCGTGCGGTGCGAGCAACTGCCAAGCGCCAGCCATACCGGCAGCGCCAAGCGCCTTGTTGAAATAGGCGTTGTCGTATTTTCCGTTCGTCGTGATCTGGTTGATCAGATCGTCCTGCGATGCAAAGCCCATGTCCGTCTCCTAATTCCAGATTGTTTCCAGAACGCCGACGAGGATCGACGACGCCAGCGAGCCCGCCATGCCCTGCGACGCAATGCCGAGCACCGCGCCGTTCTTGATCTCTGGCGCACCCGCTTGATGAATAAGCGACTGCAACTCGTCGCACGAGCCGAAGCTGTCGAGGAAGGCGGCGCGGCGGCATTCCTGCGTCGCCGTGTGATGCAGTAGCGGCTGGACGATAACGAGGGCCATCAGCCCGCCGCCCGCCGCCGTCATCGTGACGGACTCGATCGACTTCACGCCGTAGTCACCGGCTTGCAAGCCGAGAAATGGCGTAAACCCCGCGCCGCTTTGCTGCGTTGCCGCGACCTGACCGCCGCCCGTGAGCGTCGAAAGCGTAAAGTGGTTCTGGCTGACGCGCCCGCCGACACCGTCCTGATTGGTGTACGTCATCGTGAACTGGCCGACTGTCGAAGCCGCCGACTGCGCGACCGCGACGACTCGGCCCCACGGGTAGCGCGGTATCGTTACCGTGTTCTCGAGGTCCTGCTGCTCGCCCACCGCGTCCGTGTCGATAAACGGGTAGTAGAGAAGGTAGTCGCACAGATAGATAGACTGCCGCGCGTTGGCCGTTGAGGTGGCGGACGCCGCCGCCGTCATCAGCTTGAGGTTCATCAAGTGCTGCGTGTAGCCCTCCGACATTGTCGGAACATAGATGCCGCGCGACGCCTCGAGCGTTGCGGCCACCAGCGGCGACGA
>Ga0172367_10007037_pt1 | contig 13005 bp, 20 predicted proteins | sample Lak10m_FD_114542 | JGI IMG/M metagenome (GOLD analysis project Ga0172367, IMG submission 114542) | Freshwater microbial communities from Kabuno Bay, South-Kivu, Congo - kab_022012_10m | ecosystem: Environmental > Aquatic > Freshwater > Lake | place: Democratic Republic of the Congo: South-Kivu...
CTGATCCATTTACGCCAACTTTAGCCTGTAAGGCTTCCAAGGCATCATTTACATTTCCATGTAGTGTTGCGTGTCCTGCTAAGCTATCTGTTGCTGCTGGATTAGATAAATTATCTAAACTTGCTGGGAAATTAGTTGCCAACTTCGCCTCCGTCTAACAATGTAGCGTTTGAAGCAGAAACATTGTCATATGTTGAATTTGGAGCACCGCCATCAAGTCCTATTATAGCAGGAATTGTTTCATTGACCGACGCTTCATTGTTAATATCTTCTGTGAATTTAATTGTTTCTTGTATGTCTATTGTATGTACATCCCCATCGTATGCATGTGTATGCATGTAAAAAGGGGTGGGATCGGTAGAACCAGGAGTTAAATCAACCCAAACTAAGCCATTATAAATTTTTATGTTTTTACTTGCTACATTAAAATAAACATCTCCAGCAGAGCCAGAAATAGGGTCTTCATCTAATGTTAGAAGATTTAATAATGATTTAAACTTACGAGCCACTATTAAACTCCTATCCGATTACTACTACTCTATATTCTCCAGCTGAAGGTGCTACAGCAAATTTAATAGTTACTGCTGATGTTGATGTATGCTCAACATCTGCTTCTATTTGTGCATATGGAGAAGCAACTTCGTAAATTTGCACAACTACATCTTTTGTTCCCAAATTATGAGTTATTGTGTATGTTGTGGCTGATGTGCTAAGTGTAGCTTTATATTTTCTAGTGATTTCATGATAGTTTGTGCCATCATTTGTTAATGTCCACTGATCATCAGTTTCATTCCACAAAATTTCTACATCTGCAGAAGTGCCACGATTTACCTTAAGTCCAGAATCAGTTGAAGGAGCGCCAGTTTCGTTTGTATTTAAAACAACCTTATTGTCAACAATATTAACTTCTGTTGTGCTAATAGAGTTAATTGTTCCTTGAACATCAAGGTTTCCGCCAATTGTTAAGTTACCAGTAACATTAACATCATCTGGCAATCCAATTGTTACGGCAGCATTTTCAGAACCAGAACCAGATACTGTGATTTCTCCAGCAGTTCCAGTGATTGTAGCAACATAGTTACCAGTTGTATCTGTACCTAGCGCTACGGAGTTTGGCTGAACTGTTGTTGTTATATCAACATTTTGTGTACCATCAAACGATACTGAACCGACTACATCTCCAGATAGAGATATAGTTCTTGCTGTTTGTAGTTTTGTTGCACTTGCGGCATTTCCAGTAACTTCACCAGTAAGATTACCAGTAATCATTCCTGTTACATTTACATCCGCATTAACTTGAACATCATCATTAAATGTAGAGGTTGAGTCAACACTTAATGTGTTATTTATATCGACAGCACCATTTAATGTAGTACCGCCACCTACTGTTAATGTGCTATCGAGTGTCGTAGCACCTGTCGCATCTAAGGTGCTATTTACTTGTACTGGATTATTAAATGTTGCAGTTCCATTTACAGTTAATGTATCCTGTAATGTTGAAGAACCATCAACATTTAATGTTGAATCTAGATCTACTGCACCAGTTACGTTTAGGGAGTCGTTAACTTGAAGTGGATCATTAAGTGTTGTTTGTCCAGTTACTGTAAGAGTTCCGCCTACGGTAACATTTCCAGTTGCATCTAATGTTGCTGCATCAATATCTGTAACATCTAAGGTAGATGGTAAAGATAAAGTAGCATTTCCATTTACTGCTTTAGTTACCGTTATTTGATTTGATGTGCCAATAATATCAGCAACATCGTGTTTGTGATCTGCTCTTGCTACATAAGCTGATGTACCATGATCAACAGATTCACCAAATTTTAATCTAGTGGTATAGTTGCCAGCACCAAAATCACCAGATGCTGTTAACCATTCGGTTCCATTCCAAAAATAAAGTAAGTTGTCGTTTGAATCGTAATAAATTTGACCAGTAACTGGGCTACTTGGAGCAGCTCCTAAGTTCTGGATTCTGGCATTGAGTAATTCGTTTTTATTTAGGTCAATGCTAACCAAAAATTTTCTTGCCATCATTCACTCCCTTTAAGACAGATGCGCTGTCCCTGAAAAAGGCTGTGCCATTTTCAATGTAATTGTATTAAGACTATTATAGTCTATTCCCGTTTCTAATATGTCGCCGCCGCTTGACTTTACTGTAACATTTGGGTGGAACCCCAAATTATGGTTTATTTCTATCGAATAAACTCCTAAAACTGGTCCAGTAACTTGAGCTAGCTCCCAGGAATGGGTTAAAGATATTTGTTTGTCTAATATAAAGCTATTACTTATGTTCCAGGTGTTTGTGTCAGAGTCTTTTGGGCCCCAAAACCTAGTTGTTAATTTGTCAAAATAAAAATCTCCTGGTACCCCTAAAGTGTTTGAAGGATTTCCTTCTCCACTTATAATCGTTCTTCCAGGTGCACCAGCAGCCCTAACTACAACTAAAGGATTATTCTCATTAACAATTAATTTTGTTCCCATTAAATTGTGACTGCTCTATTGAGAGTCATATACCCCTCTAAAAGTCTTGTTTTATTAACACTTGGATCTATTAGTACCAAATCATATGCTGATTTGGGGTAAAACATTTTGTTTGTTCTATCGGCTGATATAGCTATAGATAATTTTCCTTCTGTTGGGCTAATTACTATTCCGTCATCTTCTGTAAGTGTAAAAGCTAACTTTTTCCCACCCTGTACATCTCTTACTTGCATTTTAGCGGTATGGCTATTAAGTTGTATTGGATTCTCATCTTCATCTAGATAGAGAACCTCAAATGTAAAAGTTGAATTTTGATCAACCTCAAAATTTTTTTGTGCAGCCATTTATACCCCTAAAAAAGGAAAACTCCCATGCTTAATTTTAGCATAGGAGTAATCCTAATCGACTATTAAATTATGCCTTTTTGGTAAATCCAAAAGTATTCTCATTTGGATTTAATGCTTTAAGAATAACTGGCAAGGTTGCTGCTATACCACCCTTGATTAAATCTCCTGGGTCTGTATTTCCAGTCATATATAAAGCAATGGCAGCGCCTAAGAAATGGCGTCCATAGCTTGCTAACGCTGCTAGAATTTTTTCTTGCATTGTTACCTTTCCATCATTATTAAGATCTTGATTCATAAGATCCTCCTGTTTCTGGGCCTTGTGCCCAGGAATTTGGGGCTTACCCCAATATTAATTGTACCACTAAGCAGAAATATCTACAATTTCACAATTACCGTCTGAGGTGCAAGCTAACGTTTGTGTTCCATTAGTTCCATCTTCTGTTTCATAAAATGATAAATCTTCCCATCTAATATTTGATGGCATTTTAGAAAACAATTCAATATATTCTGACTCTAATATTTCTTGATATGGGGCTTGCTTATAAGAATGATCTGAGTATGGCAAAAACGATATTCCAGAAACTTCATCAAAATGCTCCCAAACCCATGCACCTACCGCCATCCATTCATCTTCGTGTACAGAAACAGTAATAGACGGTTTATGCTCACACCACGCACGTTGATATAAAAGCCAAAGTTCCAAGTGTTCTATTGCAGTCAAATCTTTTCTAAATGTAGCTTTTACTGGAGCTTTTACTGGAAAAGAAAATACGTAAGTGTTATTTGGATTCATAAAATCATCTTCACAGGGGATGCCAATATCTTTTAAGAAATTAGACAGTGGGTCCTTTTTATCGCCACGAACTGTACGAATATAATATTCAGAATGCCATGGATGCATTCCAGAAGAAACTCCAGTTAATTGAGAAACTGTTCCAGATGGCTTAACACATGTCACTGCTGCTGAAGAATTAATTCCTATATGTTGAGCTTCAATTGCATTTGCTTCTCTTGCACGAGACCTCATTCTTTGTAGTAAGTGTTCAAGCTTTGTATAGTTATCTTGCTTTATATGATCAGCGTCAGAACATAAACCTATGCAGCCTTTACCACAAACAAACTCATTTGCTCCTCTTGCCTTTCCAGAAAATATTGCATTTCCAAATTGTCCAGTTAGTGAAACTCCTAAAAGTCTTTCCTCTTCTGTATTTTGTTTCCAAATATCTCTAAGATATTGAAAATCAGTCAACGTAGACTGCCAAGTACCTAAAATTGAAGCGAGTTGAACTTTTCTAGAAACAGACTCCTCATCGTCATTTTCACGTATGACAACCTCTGAAAGGTTACAAAATTGATACGGTCTTAAAATAATTTCAGAACATGGGTTTGTCCCATAATGTATGTTTGGGTCTCTGCCATATAAAGCCGCTTGCTTTTGTGCGGCTGCAACATTGTATATGCCACGTTCTCCAGATTTTGAGTCATAGAGATTTTTCCACTCTGTAATAAATTGTTCCATTGGTGGCTTTCTAGAATATGCCACCGAATTATTTGATAGAGCTCTTTGAGAGTTTGCTTCCCACCAATTTCCAGATTTAGCATGTGCCATCTCTATATCATTTATATTGGACAAAGATATCATTGCTGATCTTCTTACTCCGCCCACAACAACTACTTCTCCAATCTTACACATAATGTCATGACATTCTATTGGCTTAAGTTGTCTACCAATTGCGTTTTTTAAAGTTTTAATTGTAAAATCAAAAAGATTTATTAGGGGCTGTGGGCCAGAAGATCTCCCTCCCATTGTCTTTAATCTTGCACCAGCGGGACGCAAATTTGTAACATCAATAGATGGGATTTTTCCACTCCAAATAAATTCTAAAAGTTTTCTGTATGCATCTGCCCATCCAGTTTTAGAATCTTCAACAACTATTGTGTCGTCTACCTTTTCTAGTGTTTCTGGAACTGGCGGTAATTGGTTTATGTACTTATACTCTACAGAAAATCCAACTCCAGCACCACACATAAGAATATACATTGTTTCGTCAAAAGATCTAAGGCTATCTACTGGAAGATAAGAGCAATTATATCCAGCGGCATTGTCTCTTTCTAATGCTGCTCCCGCGGTCATAACAGCTCTCATCGATGGCATTACATTCCTTGAATATACTGCGTCTTTAAGGTTAGATAAAACAATTGGATCTGGGGTGTAATCAAATTTTTTTCTAAGATGATTTAGCATAAAATCAAAATATCTATCTACAGATTCTTTCCAAGCTTCTCTTCTTCCTTCTTCTGGAATCCACCTTGCATATCTAGATATAGCGATAAAATTTTCGTATGGATTTTTGATAACATAAGAAAACGGATTTTCTTCTACAAACTGCATAGGTTTTTCTTCAAAATAATCTGAAGATAGTTTAAATGAATCTAAATATGACATGTGACACCTTTTCCGCCCTGCGGCTAAATTTAAAATTAGTAAGAAGATAATTCTACCAAAGAAAATTCTAGAAGGGAAGTGTTTTTGTTTATTATATAGTAAATAAACTATAACATTATTAGTTAACTATAATTAAATTTTTTAGTCAACCAGCTTGACATATATTATAAAACAATGTTATTATTATAGTCCGTTATCTCTAATGGAGGAAATGCCAATGGAGAATATAAAAGAAAAACTTAGTGATTTAATACATCATTATGTTGCAATAGCGGTTGGTTTAATGTTTTTATTTTCTGGTACGCCAGTTATTAATACACCGCCAGCCAAAGCTCTTGAAGCTCAGCAAGAAATTGTAGAAATTCAAGATAAAAAAACAGAAGCAAAACTGAAAAGAGAAACGCTGGAAAAATTCAGCAATACTGTATATAAATCTTCAGAAATGTTAACAGATGATGAGTTGGTAAAACTTCTCAAGGCTGTCGGTTTTGAAGGAAACGCCCTTAAAATGGCGTGGGCCATTGCCAAAGCGGAATCCAACGGACGCCCTATGGCATACAATGGCAACAGGAGTACTGGAGACAGTTCCTACGGAATTTTTCAGATCAATATGCTGGGAACTCTTGGCACAGATCGTAAAGAGAAATTCGAATTGAGATCAAACGTACTTTTGTTTGATCCAGTCATAAACGCAGAGATAACGTATTACATGACTAAAGGCGGAATAGATTGGTCATCTTGGCCTAATTCTATACCAAAAGCAAAGAAATTGATAATTCAATTTCCAAAGTAGTTAGGAGATAAATATTAAGATACAGATAGTGTCTAAATATTTAACTCTTGCAAAAGAGGGTCTTGTTCCACAGATGGATTGCCCATTGGACCAAGGCCTTCTTTTTGCAAACTCGGACGGGGAAGATCAAATATTTGTATATTGCCTTTCTTGTAATTATAAAAAATATATTGGAATTCACTTATATAAAAATATGGAAGGATTAATAAATGCCGTTAAAAAATGAATTTGATGAAAATTTAAGAGCTAAAGTAGCTAAAAATATACCATGTGTACATATGCCTGGATTATTGCTAGCGGAAAGAGCCTTAATTGTAGTTAAAGAATATTTAGAAGAGTCAAAGTCTCGTGGGCTTATTACCATAGATGATGTTTTAGAAGACATGAAGGTAAAAAATGGAGAATCTGGAAACAACTAGTATAGAAGATAATTTGCCTATGGTAAATTATATAATGCTTCATAGAGTTTATGACATGCTTACTTTAGTTGCAAATTTATTGGCAAAAGATGAAGAGTCTAGACTTCAGATATCAAAAATGGTAGAATATCATAAAGAGGGTTTCTTGCTGGGCCCCTCCCCAGCGTTTAGAGCGGAAGATAAAGATGAATAAAGATAAAAATTCTGTCGTAGAATTAATGACAACGGTATATGAAGCAATGAATACAAGAATGGCACTTATGTCTGGAATGTCAGAAGAAGAAGCGGAAGAAAAAACAATACAATCTAGACCTGCGATAACTTATTATATGTCTGAAATATATGATCGTTTAGAGCAGAATGATTTATTTAAGTATGAATAAGTGATATAATTGTGTTATGCCTAGAAACTTTGCAAAAAAAATGTATGGTCCATATTTCCCATATGATCACGGGCGAAAACATCCTGATGAAGAATACAAACAGAAAGACATAGAAGTAAAAATAGAAAACTTTATTGTTAAAATAATAAACAAATTTAAAAAGAAGTAGTTTTAGTTGAGCATTAGCTCCTAAAGCTATGCACGTAAGTGCAGCAAGTCCCGAATGGATCCGCCTCTATTCGGGATTTTTGCTTTATATTTTTTTATGAATAAATCCAGAATATATTATTCTTTCGCCACCATAAAAATTCTTAACGCCATGTAAATATTCTTCATTTCCTGGGTGCACTATAATCCTACCAGATTTAGGTTTTACTGTAATATTTTTATTTGTATATACAGTTTCTCCGCCTTCAAAATTTTCTGTAAGATATATCACAAAACCTTTTGCAATTTTAACTTGTGCCTTTTTACATTCATTTTCACATTCAGTAAAACCTTTTTTTAAACAATCAGTACAACTTTCATAATCATCTTTATGAGGCCACATTAACCAGTCATGTGCCTCTTTCTGTTCTTCGTCGGAATAAATTGCTTCTGTTTTATATTTTATTAAAGCAAATGGGTTTTTTACATCAAAAAATTCATCATCATTATCAATAAGAGAAACAATTTTGTCACAATAGATGTTTTTCCAAATTTCACTTGATTTGGAATCATGTTTAAATAATATAGAAATTTGAGATGGCGTTCCAGCCATTTCATAATCAACTTCATTTTCATTTCCTATTGAATTTAAAAAATACTCTAAGTCTTCTTTAGACATAAAGTCATCTACATAAAATATATTTTCGTCTAAATATACTTTATCCATTTTTACCTCCATTTTGCATTTTATTATATATTGAGTCTGCTATAAAAATGTGCTTGCCTATGCCAAAATGTCTGCCATCTTGGGCGAACATAAAAAAATCATTTTTCACATGTTTATCGAATAGTGACACAAAATATTCATCTTTTAAATTATTTGAATTTATCATTTTATTATGAATTTCTAATGGAAAAGAAAAATACCCACCATATCTTTCTTTTAATAAATTATCTAAAACTGGATCTACTGCTTCCCAAAAAGACCATATGAAATCTATGCCGTGAGATTTACAATATTGCTCTAATATCGATATAAAAATATTATTATAATATAAAGCTAACTCTACAGGAAAAATTTCTTTTAAATCGTGAGGAGTTTTTGTAAAAGAAATTTTGTTTTTAGTTTCATTTAAATCGTAATCAAAATACATATCAGCAACATTAATATGTATCCCGTTGCAAGTTTTAGGACTACAGTTACCGCAATTGGGGCGAGGTTGTAGGGAACTAAAAACCATAGTATCAGAAATATATGGAAACTCTAATCTGGCAAACGCAAAAATTCCAATTATAAGTTTAGGGTTGCCATACTCTTTAAAGTAATTAAAAGCTTTAATAGTTTGAGATTGAACTGAATCTCCTGGAACAGCCAAATTATTATATGTTTTTTTAACTTTATTATGAATTAAACTTGGCCATAAATACTTTTCATCTAAAGATGTGCCCCATGTTTGAGAACATCCTAAAGTTAAAATTTCACTTTCTCCAAATTCTGGTCCTCGATAACCTAAAGAATTTACATTGTCATGATAAGCCTTATTAGAATTTACTGAAATAGTGTCTGGAGTATTTAATCTATTTAAATGATTCAAATCAATTAATGATTTTCTACTATTCATATAAGATTGAAATCTAGCTATTCTTTTCCCAGTATTCATCTCTTACCCACTATTTTTGTGTTGTAGATTTTCTCCCATTCAATAATATCTTTCTCATCATTGAGAAGAGGTTGCCCTTTTATATTTAGACTGGTATTTAATAATATTGGAACTCCTGTAATTGTGTACCAGTTTGATAGAACTTCATACAAGCCTGGGTGCTGTTCTCTGTTTACTGTTTGTACTCTTGATGTTCCGTCCTTATGAACCACAGAGGGAATCTTTTCTGGTTGCAAACATTCAACTGCATATTGCATATAAGGACTTGCAAAGTCCATCTTGAACCATTTAGAAGCATATTCTTCCATTACTACAGGAGCAAAGGGTCTGAACAGCTCACGCTTCTTAATTAAGTTTACTTTATCCTTGATATGAGGATCTCTTGGGTCTGCAAGAATGCTACGATTTCCCAACGCTCTTGGACCGTACTCTGCCTTACCTGATGCAACAGCTACTATTTTATCTCTAATTAATTCTGTAACAATTTCTGTAACTGGATATGAACCACCCAAATCATAACCAAGATACGGGTCTTTCCAGTTTACATGTTTGCCATACAACGCTGCAGCAGCACCCAAGGAAGATCCTGCATCACCTGGATTAGGCATAATCCAGACATCGTCAAACATTCTCCAAAGCATTGCATTGGCTGCACAGTTTAATGCACACCCACCCATAAATACAAGATTACGTTTCCCAGTAAGTTTTTGTGCCATTGCCATAAAATTAACTAATCTATCTTCATATACTTTTTGAACAGCAGCAGCGATATCAAACTGTTCTCTATGCCCTATATGCTCTCCCCAGTCTATAATTCCTTTATGAAAATTATATTTTTGTGTATTTATATCTGAAAAATATTCTTTAACTTTAAGATAATACCTCGTCCAATCGCCGTAGGCTGCCATTCCCATAAATATATACTCTTCTTCGTTTGGCTTCAATCCTACCAATTTAGTAAATGCAGAATAAAATAATCCAAAACTAAGTGGGTAGTTGTTTTTATAAACTCGTTTTATTCTTGATCCCTCGCCTATCCAGACGGTAGATGTATTGTATTCTCCAATTGCATCTAGGACTACAATGACTGCATCGTTAAATTTACTTGTATAATACCCAGCGCAGGCATGTGAATAATGATGATTAAAATATTTAACTGGCAAATTCATTGGAATATTTGGTTTCCAATCTGCAGCTCCGCCTTTTAAAAATATGCGAGATCTTTTTAGTTGAGGGTGTTCATAGTATGCTATATGTGTTGGTGTTCCGTAATTAAGCATATCTCCATAGATATCTTCATTGTTATACCAATCATTTTTCTTTTTGCTGTATCTTTCAGAGTGGGCGGCAAAAAGTATTTCTCCGTCTTTTAGTAGAGAAATAGAAGCATCATGTGAAGTTTCATTAACTCCTAAAATTATCACTAATAAATCCACTTCTCTTTATTTTTTCTTTTAAATATTTTTTTAAACTTATATAAATAATATCTAATTTTTATCATAATCATCTATTCTATATCCAGGTTTTCTGCTTACTCTTTCAAGATCTTCAAAATTATGAGAAATATTTTCAATATGGTCACTTAATGAGGTTCCCCATGGAATAAACCCTTGAGAGGGTCCCATTCTCCAAAAATGTGGAATGATATATTTCTGTCCATTTCTTGGCGCTCGAGCTTCATGTATAGTATCAATATCATTTGACTTGAACATCACAATACTTCCAGCTTCTGGTTTAAAAATGATGTCTAGTTCTGGAAAAATTAATTCTCCGCCTTCGTAGTCATCATTTAAATACATAACATATGAATGCTCTAAATCATCGTATGGGCAATCTATGTGAGCATCTCTTCCTTTGCCAGAATCATACTTGCCAATTACAAACCCAGGAGTTTCTAACCTTGGGTTAACAGACTCATCAATATTCATTATAGACTTGTATATTGAGGAACATTCTTCTAATGCTTTGTATAAAGATTCAAATACCCAATAATATATTTTATCTTTTCCGCTACCGTCGTGATTAGGATGATGTATAGATTTCCCTATACCATACTCCATGGATGACGTTTGTTGCTCAAAAGAGGTGGCGTACTTATTGCCCCACGGAACCCAATCTGTGATAATTCCATTAGTTGTATTTTCTATACAATCAATAATTTCTTTAGAATTAGGTATTGCATTTTTAAAATAGACTACTTTTCCATTAAATACTTTATATTCCATCATATTCATATTATATCAGAGCGCAACCTTAATCACCTGTGATCCATACCGAAAGGATTTATTCGGGATTTTTGTTATATATAAATCCTAACAACACAAACCTGTCGCCAGAGATAATTTTTTTTACTCCATGAGTGCATTCTTCTGATGTTTCATGAACTAAAATAGTTCCTGGTAAAGGCTTGAGAATAATATTTTTATTAGTATATACAATCTCTCCCCCCTCATAGTCGTCGTTTACATATATTGCATATCCATAAATTGGAATTTCATCATTGTCAGAAGAATAATTTTCTTTATCTGAATGTGGGTGAAATGCCCATTTGTCATCAGATTTTTTATATTTTGAGACTTGATCTGGCACATATATTCTTTCACTAGTTTTAGCTAGTGATAAAAATTTATCATTATACCTGCCGAATATCTCTTCTATTGTTTTATCTAAATTTATTTTTTTTGTAAGATGTATACTATGAGGCCAGATATTCCAATCGTCTTCTAACTGGCAAAAAGATAGTATGGGTTGTAAATCTTTTTCATCTATAAAATTTTCAATATAAAAAATATCTTTATCGAGATAAACCCTATCCATTAGAGATCTCCTTTATCTTTATTCTTGTTTTCCATGTAGTTTAAGTTTAGAACAATACGAGTATTTGTATCTGTTTGAGAGTATCCGCTATGCATAATACTAGAATCAAAAACTACTAGCCTATTTTCTAGGCTATCAACTTTTTTCCCACCTTCAAACATAGTGAATCCATTATTTGTGTTTAAATAAAATATTGCAGTCGTATGCTTCATTTTACTATCGGTGTGCATGCCACCTTCAATATGAACAGCAGTTCTTGTCCCAAGATTTGCTTTTACTCTAAGTATTTCTTCTGGATTAATTTTATTTATTAATGGCATAACGTCTGAATAAAAATTAGACTTTACTCCAACATCTTTTCTATACATTAAATTAAAAAATTGAAACTTATCTATTTCCTTTATTTCGTTGGGATAGGCTACGTTAGGACTGTAATACCATGGAAATTTTTCGTTATCTATAAAAATATTTTTTATTTTATTAAATTCTTCTTCATTTAGGTAGTTGTCAAATATTTCTATATTCATAGCACTACGCTTTTCTCTAAAGCTTTTTTGTATAGTTTGTAGTGTTCTTCTAAAGGCAAATTCTTAATCATTTCTAAGTGGCGGTTATACAAAGGATCTTTTTTGGATGTGACTGTTTTTCTTTTGTCTTGAGTTTCAATATGCCAAGCAGAATAGCTTTCAAAATTTTCATTGATCAAGGAAAAAGATTTACCAAACTTATTGCATAAAAAATGAGCAACTTTTTCTGTGTTATTAATAACATCTTTAAAATTAAAGAAGGTGACATCGTTTTCTAGCATTTCAGAGTAATGATCTAAAAACTGATTGCTCCTAAAGTCTATTTGAGAAAAATTTTCCATTATATTCATAGACACCAGAGATTCTATTGGGTCTCTTGCTATAGAAAAAACTTTAGAGTAATCTTTACCTGCGGCAGACTGAATCTCATACATTCTAGACTTAAAAAAATCTGCTGGAGTATTTTTATTTATTTTTACGTAGTGTCCGAAATCTATGTTTAGGTCAGTATTTAAATTTAAATACCATGATAGCCAATTTTTTCCAGACCTAGGAAATGTAATAAAATATGCATCTATCATTTTACTATCATATTTAAATAAAAAAGTGCGGCGGCGGAAGTGAGCCGAAAATTAGAAGTCATCATCATTATATTTAATTTCTGGGCCAAATACATTTTCTTTTGGAGTCCAACTACCTAATTCTATTCTACATAGATATATTTCCAATATTGTTTCTTTTACGTAATACATCAATATCCCTTATTTTTCCATATATGACTATCAAATTCCTTAAAAGATGCCAATAGGGCAAATCCCATTAATATGATGCCCATAATACATCCAATAAAGAAAGCTGTTGCCATATATATATTATATAATATCTTTATATTGATATCTGGGGATATTAGATTTTAGGAAAGCCCCCCTTTCCCCCCAATTGTAAAAATTACAAAAAGAGAGAAAGGAGGTTTATTTGTAGCTA
>Ga0172367_10007038_pt1 | contig 13005 bp, 11 predicted proteins | sample Lak10m_FD_114542 | JGI IMG/M metagenome (GOLD analysis project Ga0172367, IMG submission 114542) | Freshwater microbial communities from Kabuno Bay, South-Kivu, Congo - kab_022012_10m | ecosystem: Environmental > Aquatic > Freshwater > Lake | place: Democratic Republic of the Congo: South-Kivu...
ATTTCTGAATGCCTCTTGCTAATCTGTTTTGAGATCTTTTTTGTTGCTTCTCCAATTATTTCAAAATTTCCATTTCAACTAACTTATTTCTATCCACACACTTTTTTCACCTATACCTTGCATTTTAGTTGTGAACAGTTGTGCGACTGCTTTTGTGGTCTTGAATCTTCTGGATATTACAGATTCAACTCCCGGCCTGCGTGAATGATATGCATAACTGTAACTTAACCTATGTAAAGTTACTGGTTTTATTATTATTACCAAAAAGAAAAGGCCGGCAGTAAATTTATTACCATGGCTTGGAGAGAGATTACAGAGAGACAGGAGAGAGGAAACAGAGATTTAAAAGAAAAAAAAAGCTACCCCAACCTGGATCGGGATAGCTTTTTTTTAAAAAAGAAACTTTAGTTCTTAACAAATTTGGTATTGGAGATTCCCTGTGTGGTTTCAACCTTCACAAAGTAAACCCCATTACTGTATGAGCTGATATCAATAGATTTATTGCTGCCGGAGAAGACAACTTTACCACTGAAATCAGTAATTGTAACTTTATTAAGAATACCGTTGGTTACTATGTTCAGTTTATCTTTTGAGGGATTCGGATAGATCATTACGCCGATTTTTCCGATTTCATCCATGCCGACGCCAATTACATCGAGGGTGACAGGTACATCGAGGATAGGTGTAGCCGGGTCATTACTCAGTAATTTCATTGTTGCGTAATATTCAATAAGGTCCAGAGTGGTGGCATCGAATGTTAAAGTAAGCGGCAGGTTTCCGTCAGGAACTACTGTACCTGACATAGGAGCAACACTTAACCATTGGAAGATCGGATCGCCGACAAGATTTGCCCTGATATTCCAGTTGGCATCAATCGTAGGCGCCAGATGTGACCAACCAACTCCGGTACTCCAGAAATCACCGTTGGGATCGGCAGGACCGGCATCAGTGCCCGGAATATAGATACCTGCATCTTCCTGAGTTAAATTGTACCCAACCCATAAATCGCCACCGGTTACCATTACAGGAGTAGTCAGAGTGATCGTTTCCCAACTGTAACCTGCAGGGGTGAATTCCTGTTCATATAACAAAGGTCCGGGTTCAAATGTGTTACCCATGTCATAAAGTCTGACTTTCATAAGATTGGATCCGCTTGTGTTGAGATCATTTACATAGACTTCGACTGATGTAACTTCCATACCTGCATATGGTAATGTCAGACTGTTAGGGAAACGTGCTGCAACAGTAACATTTACAGGAACTGTATTCCATCCGACAGCAGAGCTGTTATCGCCGTCATAATGTAACTGTGCAGTAGCATCGGTAGGTTCAGGTGAACCGCCGGGATTCGGTGTCGGATCAAGGCTGGCTTGTGTGATGACTTTCTTTAACGGCGTTACATTGCCTGCAGAAGGTTTGTTGCTGCCTTTCTTTGCAATATCGTAAATGATGTTAACGTCGAAAGTCAGGTCGGATAAACCTGTGTTTGTGACTGTGAGTGATTCGGTACCTGTTGTGCCGCCAAGAAGAACTTTGTAAACACTGTCAGGATCAACCCCGATAATCGGATCATTTCCGCTTGTGTTCTCAACATATTTTACATCATCAATGTAAAACTGGGGAGATTCTCCGGAACCTGAAAAAGCACCGGCATAAAAGTCGACAGCGCCTAATTGTTTTGTACCGCCCTCTTCACCGGCCTGATCGCTGAAAGGCCACGATTCTACTTCAGTGCCGTTGACAAAAAGAGTAATAAGGTCTGCATCCAGATCGATCACATGTTTACATTCAAACCAGGTTGCTTTGGGATATGTGCCGTCAGTCTGAAGTCCGCTGTGAAGAAGGTTAAAGTCGCCATTCTCCCTGAAATAAATCTCAAAAGCCCATTCAAGACCCGGTGATTCGAAATGCTGGAAATTATAATAACCGCATTTGTTGGTTTCAACATACATCCACCATGTGACTTCATAGGCACCTGAAACTTTATCGCCTAATAAAAGAAGACCATCGGTTGCAGTTCCGCTTGTAACATCGCAAATACCCGAATTCGGGGCGCTGTGAGCAAAAGTGGTTTTGATCTGAATATCTTCACCGCTGCCAGGTGAACCTGACCAGGTTGACCACCAGGTAGGATTTTCAACAGCTAAAAAACTGTCGGTTGCGTAGGAGTCAAGGTTATCCTCATAAAGAGTGGTTTGTGAGAACACAAATCCCGTCAACATAAAAAATGAAACAATCAATAGTAAAGTTTTTTTCATGACTTCAAGGTTTTGGTTAATAATTAATATTTGTACAAACCTACAATATTTTTTTCTTTGACAAAATGTTTTTTGAAAAAAAATCTGTCCTTCTTCTTTTCTCAGAAAAGGTTGGATTAAAAAAGCCCTGCGACAGGGTATCATATCGGTGCATCTGCAGAAATTCGTACTTTTGCACATTACTCAGTAAAAACCATGTTTGAAGGATTAAATGATAAACTTGACAGGGCGTTCAAGATACTGAAAGGCCATGGTCATATCACGGAAATAAATGTTGCCGAAACCCTGAAGGATGTCAGGAAAGCATTGCTGGATGCCGATGTGAGCTTTAAAATTGCCAAGCAGTTCACTGATGAGGTTAAAGAAAAAGCTTTGGGCCAGAATGTACTTACTGCGGTATCGCCGGGACAACTTATGGTAAAGATAGTCCATGATGAACTGGTTGATCTGATGGGAAAAGAGAAGGTTGAACTGAATCTGAAAGGTGATCCCGGCATTATCCTGATTGCCGGTCTTCAGGGATCGGGGAAAACAACTTTCTCTGCCAAATTAGCCAACCTTATTAAAACGAAAAAGGGCAGAAAACCTCTTCTCGTGGCCTGTGACATATACCGTCCTGCTGCAATAGAACAGCTGAAGGTGCTTGGATCTCAGATAGAGGTTGAAGTGTTTGCGGAAGAAGGCAGCCAGGATCCTGTGAAAATTGCAAAGCATTCAATCGCATACGCAAAAGATAAAGGCTGTCAGACTATCATTGTAGATACTGCAGGAAGGCTCGCGGTGGATGAAGAGATGATGACTGAAATTGCATCTATTAAAGATATACTAAAACCACAGGAAACTTTGTTTGTGGTTGATTCAATGACGGGTCAGGATGCAGTCAACACTGCAAAAGCCTTTAATGACCGTCTGAATTTTGATGGCGTTGTTCTGACCAAGCTCGACGGTGATACAAGAGGCGGGGCTGCCCTTAGTATTAAATCTGTCGTTAATAAACCCATCAAATTTGTTGGTCTGGGGGAGAAAATGGATGCGATTGATCAGTTTTATCCCGAACGGATGGCCGACAGGATTCTCGGAATGGGGGATATAGTCTCGCTTGTCGAGAAAGCCCAGGAGCAGTTTGATGAGGGAGAGGCACAGAAACTGCAGCGGAAGATTGCTAAAAATCAATTTGACTTTAACGATTTTCTAAGCCAGATAAAACAAATTAAAAAGATGGGTAATGTCAAGGACCTTTTGGGTATGCTTCCGGGAATGGGTAAGGCTGTAAGAAATCTTGATATCGATGATAACGCATTTAAAAACGTTGAAGCCATTATCTATTCAATGACTCCTGACGAGAGGATAAATCCTGTCATAATCAACGGGAGTCGCAGGAAACGCATTGCTGCAGGTTCGGGCACCAATATACAGGAAGTCAACCGGCTTATCAAACAATTTGAAGATACCCGGAAAATGATGAAAATGGTTACTGCCGGTAAAGGAAGAAATATGGCAAATGCTCTGAGAAACATGAAAAAAATGAATTAAAATCCCTTTATGCGCCTTCTTGATGGTAAAATGATTGCAGCCCGGATCAAACATGAGATTGCAACCGAAGTTAAAACAAACATGCTCGATAAATCTGTTCCTGCTCCGCACCTGGCAGCAGTTCTGGTCGGAGATGATCCTGCCAGTCATTCCTATGTTGCCGGAAAAGAACGGGCATGCAGGGAGGTAGGCTTTATTTCGTCTGTTTACCGTTATCCTTCTTCAATTTCCGAAAGTAAAATTCTTGAAATCGTCGATTTTTTAAACCTGGATCCCGAAATTGATGGTTATATTGTGCAACTTCCTCTGCCAAAACATATTAATGAACAAAAAGTCATAGAACACATCGATCCTCAGAAAGATGTTGACGGATTCCATCCGGTCAATGTCGGAAAAATGGTTCTGAACCTGCCGGCATTTCTCCCTGCAACACCATTTGGTATCGTTACGTTGCTTGAAAGGTATGAGATAGCGACAGAGGGGAAACATTGTGTGATCCTTGGCAGGAGTAATATCGTCGGAACACCGCTGAGTATCCTTCTGTCACGTAAAAGTAAACATGGAAATTGTACAGTAACCCTCTGTCACAGCTATACGAAAAATATTACTGAAATTGCCCGGGAAGCGGATATTCTCATTGTTGCCATGGGTAAACCCGAATCGGTCACAGCCGACATGATCAAGCCTGATGCTGTGGTTGTTGATGTAGGTATTCACAGGATACCTTCCCCTGAATCCGGGTCGGGATTTATTCTGAAAGGAGATGTGAAATTCAACGAAGTATCAAAAAAATGCAGCTATATCACACCGGTACCGGGAGGCGTTGGCCCGATGACAATTGCTTCGTTATTGCTTAATACACTTCAGGCTGCAAAAAAGGTGGTCAAATAATTCCGGAGTGAAAGACTCGCTCGATATCCTGTTAAATTCAGGGAGAATCCTTCCTGTAATGGAAGAATTCTATTCCCTGCAGGGGGAGGGATTTAATACCGGCAGCGCAGCTTATTTTATCCGGCTCGGGGGATGCGACATTGGGTGCCGGTGGTGTGATGCAAAGGAAGCATGGAATGCCGGCAAGGTTCCTCCCATTTCAACTGATAAAGTTGTTGAACGGGCTTCATCATTTCCGGCAAGATCGATAGTAGTTACCGGAGGAGAACCATTACTGTATAACCTCGACTATCTTTGTGATTGTCTGATGCAAAAAAGCATGAAACGTTTTCTGGAAACATCAGGGTCATTGCCGCTGACCGGAAACTGGGATTGGATATGTCTTTCTCCCAAAAAAGAAGCTCCCCCTCTTCCCGGAATATTTAATATTGCCGATGAACTTAAAATCATAATCTTCGATACCGATGATTTCATCTGGGCAGAAGTGAATAAAGAAAAGATAAAAAGGGGAACTTTTCTTTATCTGCAACCGGAATGGAGCCGGCGAAATAAAATAATACCTGAGATTGTCAGCTATATCAAAGTTAATCCTGAATGGAAGATTTCACTGCAAAGTCACAAATACATGCATATTCCATGAAACCGAAAGTTGGTTTTATTACACACTGTAATACTTTCTGTGCTTTTTTCTGTTTTGTTTTTATTTTTTCTGATTCATTTGTTTCCGGACAGATTCCTGCCCATGGGACAAAGACCACAAATAAAAAAGCGGAAAGGCTTTTTAACAGTGCAACCGAAGCATATAACATCAGGGATTACAATAAAGCTTTGGCCGAAATTGAAAAGGCGATCAGAACCGACTCCCTTTTCGTCGAGGCATTTATTTTAAAAGGAGATATTCTCTCAGATAAGAATCAAATCCCGGAAGCAGTCAAAGCTTACGGAGATGCGATAAGGATCTCTCCTGAATTCTCACCAAACCTGTATTATATAAAAGCTAATCTTGAGTATTCCAATGGAATGTACAACGATGCTAAGGCCGATTTTGAGAAATATATTACATTCGATAATATTCCCAGGCTGAAGAAAAATAAAGCTGCTGCCGGCATCGTCACATGTAACTTTGCTATTGAGGCAGTCCGGAACCCTGTCCCTTTCGACCCTCTTAATCTGGGTGATAGCATCAACTCCCAGGATGATGAATTTATCAATTATATAACAGCGGATGATCAGATCTTGTATTTCACCAGAAAACTATTAAAAAGATTTGATATTCAACTAAATAAAAGTTTATATGAAGAAGACTTCTTTTTCTCCAGACGTACTGATGATTCGGTTTGGGGTAAAGCCGTAAATCTCGGATCCCCGATCAATACTGCATGGAATGAAGGAGCCCTGACAATATCTCCCGATAGCCGGTATCTTTTTTTTGCTGGTTGCGGGAGGCCCGATGGATACGGATCATGCGACCTCTACTGGTCAAAAAAAGAAGGAAATAAATGGTCTGAACCGGTAAACCTCGGATCTGCTGTCAACACTGAAGAATGGGAATCGCAACCCTCTTTTTCTTCCGATGGCTCAACTCTTTATTTTATCAGCAACCGCAGGGGAGGTAAAGGAAGTTCCGATATCTGGATGACCAGTCTGAATAGTGACGGTACCTGGAGTACTCCTGTTAATCTTGGAGATTCTGTAAATACTCCTTATGAAGAGCAAACACCTTTTATCCATCCTGATGATAAAACACTCTACTTCGCTTCAAGGGGCTTCATGGGAATGGGAGGTTCCGATATCTTCTACAGCCGTAAAAATAATGAAGGGAAATGGGGTGCCCCGGTAAATATGGGATATCCGATAAACACCTTTTCTGATGAAAATTCGCTGATCGTTAATGCAAAGGGTAATCTGGCATATATTTCTTCCGATAAATTAGGAGGAAAAGGTAAACAGGATATATATCAGTTTAAAGTTTATGACCAGGCAAGACCTACCCAGGTCACATATTTTAAAGGAATTGTTTTCAACAAAGAGACAAAACAAAGGCTGAAAGCTGATTTTGAACTTATCGATCTGAAATCGGGCAGAACGGTTGCACACTCCTTCTCTGATTCACTGACCGGGGCATTTTTCCTGATCCTGCCTGTTAATAATGATTATGCTTTAAATGTCTCAAAACCAGGCTACCTGTTTTTCTCAGATAACTTTTCATTATCAGACATTCATTCTTTTAACAAGCCGTTTATAAAAAATATTCCACTTCAGGAAATAAAAATAGGGGAGGCGGTTATTCTCAGAAATATTTTTTTCGATACCGACAAGTTTGATCTTAAGCCGGAATCCCGTATTGAACTTCAGAGGCTGATCGATTTCCTGATCACGAATCCCCAGATTGTGATTGAAATAAGCGGACATACCGATAATGTCGGGACCAGGGAGCACAACGCCGTTTTGTCTATAAATCGTGCAAAAGCAGTCTGTGAGTACCTTTTGCAGCACGGTATCGGAGAAAACAGGATGTCATATGCCGGTTTCGGATTCTCCCGCCCCGTTGATACCAATGAAACCGACCATGGAAGAGCGAACAACAGACGGACAGAGTTTAAAATTACAGACAATTAGAATCCCTTATTGAAAAATTCTTACCTTTGCACCCCAAAAAATCCAGGTGGTTAAATGATCAAAATAACACTTCCGGATAACTCGGTAAAGGAATTCCCGGAGAATATTACCGGATTGGATATCGCAAGAAGCATCAGTGATGGTCTGGCAAGGAATGTTTTGGCTGTCAGGGTAAATAATGAGGTATGGGATCTCACACGGCCTATTCAGTCGGATGTAAGAGTTAAATTGCTCACCTGGGACGATCCTGAGGGAAAATCAACTATGTGGCACTCTTCAGCTCATCTGATGGCTGAAGCAATCGAGTTGTTGTATCCCGGAGTTAAATTTGGTATCGGTCCGGATATTGAGAATGGCTTCTATTATGACATTGATTTTGGAACATATGCCATATCCTCAGACGATTTTCCAAAAATTGAGAACAAAATACTTGAACTCGCGAAATCCGGACAACAGTTTATCAGAAAGCCAATAGCTAAAAGCGAGGCTTTAAAGTATTTCACCAAAAAGCAGGATGAATATAAAATCGAACTCTTAAATGATCTTGAAGATGGTCAGATAACATTTTATGAGTCGGGTCATTTCACAGATCTATGCCGCGGGCCTCATCTGCCGGATACAAGTCATGTCAGGGCCGTAAAACTGCTGAATATTGCTGGTGCCTACTGGAGGGGTGATGAAACCCGCAAACAGCTTACCAGGATTTATGGTATTACTTTCCCGAAACAAAAAGAGCTTCAGGAATATCTTATTCTGCTTGAAGAAGCAAAAAAACGCGATCACCGGAAATTAGGCAGGGACCTGGAGCTTTTCACCTTCTCGCAGAAAGTGGGATTGGGTTTGCCGCTTTGGCTTCCACGCGGCGCCCAGTTACGCGAACGGCTTGAAATCTTTCTGAAAAAAGCGCAAAAGAAAGCGGGCTACGTACCCGTAATTTGTCCTCATATCGGACATGTGGATCTCTATAAAACATCAGGCCACTATCAGAAATACGGAGAAAGCTCGTTTAAACCGATCGCAACTCCTGTTCCCGGAGAAGAGTTCTTCCTGAAGCCTATGAACTGCCCTCATCATTGCGAGATATTCAAAGCGCTTCCAAGATCTTATAAAGACCTCCCGATCCGTTTGGCAGAATTTGGCACGGTATACAGGTATGAGCAAAGCGGAGAACTGCACGGATTGACAAGGGTTAGAGGATTTACCCAGGATGACGCCCATATCTTCTGTACTCCTGAACAGGTTAAAGATGAGTTTAAAGGCGTTATGGATATCGTGATGCTGATCTTTAAAGCATTGAATTTTAAAGATTTTACTGTTCAGATTTCACTTCGTGATCCTGAAAATAAAGAGAAATATATCGGCAGTGATGAAAATTGGAACAGGGCAGAAAAAGCAATTCTTGAGGTTGCTGAGGAGCGTGGTCTGAATACTTCTGTTGAATTGGGTGAAGCGGCATTTTATGGTCCCAAGATGGATTTTATGGTTAAAGATGCACTAGGAAGGAAATGGCAGCTCGGAACAATCCAGGTTGACTATAATTTACCGGATCGGTTTGAACTGGAATATGTTGGAAATGATAACCTTAAACACAGACCTGTAATGATCCACAGGGCACCGTTCGGTTCCATGGAAAGGTTCGTGGCTGTACTTCTTGAACATACTGCGGGAAACTTCCCACTGTGGCTGACTCCCGACCAGGCTATAGTATTGCCAATCAGTGAGAAATTTCATGATTATGCAAAAAATGTTTTAGATTTGCTAAATAATTCCGATATTCGCAGCCGGATTGATCTGCGGAATGAAAAGGCTGGCAAGAAGATCCGTGATGCAGAACTCCTGAAAATCCCTTATATGCTTGTAGTCGGTGATCGGGAAGAGCAGAATGGTTTGGTGTCAGTGCGTAAACATGGGACAGGCGATATAGGGACACAGAAAACCGGAGAATTTATAAACCATATACATCAGGAAGTTCAGAAAGAACTCGGAGATTCATAAACATAGTATTCACAAAACATAGGAGAAAGAATTATAGTAACCCAGTACAATAACCCGAGAAGATTTGTAAAACCCGGGAAAAAAGAAGAACCTTTTAAAATCAATGAATATATAAAATCACCTGTGGTTCGTGTAGTAGGTGAAAATATCCAGCCTGGAATCTATAATATCAGGGAAGCCCTTAACCTTGCGGAAAATATCGGTCTTGATCTGGTTGAAATTTCTCCGACCGCTAATCCTCCTGTCTGTAAAGTAATTGATTATAAAAAGTTCCTTTATGAGCTGAAGAAGAAACAAAAGGAGATGAAGGCCAAGACCGCCAAAATTATCGTTAAGGAGATAAGGCTTGGTCCTAATACAGATGATCATGATTTTAATTTCAAATTGAACCACGCTATAAAGTTTCTTAAAGATGGGGCAAAAGTAAAGGTTGATGTTTTTTTTAAAGGGAGATCAATAATTTATAAAGAACAGGGGGAATTGATTTTACTGAAGTTTGCACAAGCTCTGGTCGAAATCGGAAAGATAGAACAGATGCCACGTCTGGAAGGAAAACGGATGATAATGATCATAACCCCTAAAAAATAATAATTGAATCATTAAGTTTAGTTGAAGGGATATTAAGTCCCGGAAGTGTTTAATAAAACAGAAAGGTTAAAATGCCAAAAATGAAGACTAAATCCGGAGCCAAAAAGAGATTTTCATTGACAGGTACCGGAAAAATTAAAAGAAAGCATGCCTATAAAAGTCATATTCTGACAAAAAAAACGATAAAACGGAAACGGAATCTTACCTATTCTACACTCGTTAATAAAGCAGATGAGGCCAATATTAAGGAAATGCTTCAGGGTTAATTAACAAATTGTTCAACTTACTTGCAGCTTCAAGATCCCCGGCGGGGACGCTCAAGTAAAAAATATTAATTATGCCAAGATCAGTAAATTCAGTTGCTTCGAGAGAACGAAGAAAAAAAATCCTGAAAAGAGCTAAGGGTCAGTTTGGACGAAGAAAAAATGTTCTGACCGTAGCAAAAAATTCTGTTGAAAAAGGACTAACATATGCGTACCGTGACCGCCGCACCAAGAAAAGAAACTTTCGTGGATTATGGATCACCAGAATCAATGCGGGGGTACGTGAATTCGGTATGTCATATTCTGTTTTCATGGGTAAACTTGCTGAGAAAAATATCACCCTGAACAGGAAAACATTAGCCGATCTGGCGATGAACCACCCGGAAGCCTTTAAGGCAATCGTTGAGGAGGTGAATAAATAACCTGCTTCCTGCACATAAAACAATACCGGTCAGCTATTTGTATTTTATTTTTTTGTGGATAATTCAATGTAATTTTTCATGAAGATTTGAAGCTGATCAGCTCTCAGGTTTTTGGCTATTATTTCCTTTTTGTCATTGAGAATATAAATAACCGGAGTCAGCGATATGTTATATTGTTCATGATAATCGCCGGTCAGAGTCCGCGGACCGTCAACATTGATCCAGTTCATCTTTTTCTTTTTTATCTGTGATTTCCATTTGGTCAACGATGTGTCGGAACATATGGCTAATACATTTAATCCATATACCTCCCGGTATTGTTCATAAAAATCTTTGATCTTTGGTATTTCCTGCTCGCAATGACCGCAGTCAGGATCCCAGAAAAGCAGGATCAAGAACTTCGATTCAATATTATGCATTGACACAAGACGGTTACCGGTATCCAGCATTATCATATTCGGCGCTTTCTGACCTAGCAGGAGAGGCCTCGTCCGGTTGGCTTTTTTAATTATGTTTTCCAGGGTTGTCACATCTATCCACGGAGTCCGGCCTGTGATATAATATTTATCTACAATGTGTACGAAAATTTTATCGAATCCCATTATCTCTGAATTCTCATAGTGATAAGTCGAATACCAGACAAGATATTTGAACATTTCGGAGCTGGACTGTGCCCGGGTAATTAAACGGTCGATTTCCCTGATCAGAGTGTCGGGGTTTTGTATTACCACTTTATCGAGATATTTTTGAAGCTTATTATGGAAAACAGGAGTCCTGAGCAATCTGTCATCCGATAAATCTGTATCATCCCAAAAATGCTGCCTGAAATATGCATATGCTGTGGCAGGATCCTGTCCTCCATCCGGCAAATGCGGCGCTTTGTTTATATCCGGCTCCTTCATTGCCTTCAGCATAAATCCCAGAAATGATGATGGATGCTTTTTTATCAGATCCAGTTTATAGTTGATTATCTCCTGATTGATAGAATCGATCTTTTTTTGATTCTTTATGCTGTCTGCCGGATCAGAACCCATCCTTGTCCTGTTCTGTAAAGTCATAATTTCATCATACTTCGCTTTATTGTAACTCAGGTATTGATAAAACAAGCTGTTTTCCGGAGAACCGGAGACCGCCATCTTGCCCGTGAGATCATGCAAATCAGTCTCCAGAAGAAATCTGTTATCATTATTGATAATAAAGTCAAAATGCAGTTTTTCGGAAATGACAAATATGTATAATCCTCTGGGGAGGTCGGACTGTGCTTTATATATACAACGACCTGATGTGTTGACTCTTACAGTATCCTTGATATAAGTTCCATTACCATAATAGTTCGCAATGAGACAGGTTGTATCCTTTAAACCTTTGATTCTGAAACTGATTTTAAAATCCTGCTGTGAATAACCAGGGAGGCAATGAATGATTAGTAATAAAATGAAAATAGATGATATTTTTCGCATATTACAAGCCGGTCAATAATTAACGTTAGAAAATGAATCCTATTTTTTATACCCGCTAATATGGCCGGAAGAAGAAACGTACATAAAAATATCCGATGGCTTCATTGATCGTTTCCCTGAATCCTTTACCTGATTTCCACCAGTTACAAGGCCCGTAATAGAAATTTTTCACTGAAATTATACCAACGCGAATCGAGTCGCCTAAGGCATACTGAAAAAGTAACCTGCTCCGGCCTCCATGAACACCTAATGACATTATGTTAACTGACCTGACACCGGGCATATGTATGCCAAGCCATTGTTTCAATGCTTTTGCTGAATTAAAAGTCCTGTCATTCCTGATCTCGGATGTCGGAACAATGACAAGTTTCAGTGAATCAAAGCCAGACTTTATCAGACTTGCAGCCGCTAACTGTGCAGTATTATTATAAGAAGCAAGCAAATGTCCCCACTCCAACGGAGTGCCGGTTGTTATAAGTAGTTGATAATGACCTTTCCTGAATTCCATGATCGCAGAGTCAATAACATAATCGGATACAGCACCTTCAAGAACAAGAATTTCAGATTGTTCGCGTTCGACCGGGGCGAGAATACGGTACAGATTATTTATAAGCAGAAAAAAGGAAAGAAAAATGATTATTATTATCAGTAACCAGCCCCATACCGTCAATCCCCATCTTGCTTTTTTGCTTAAAATAAAATATGACTTCTCAGTTGATCCCATAAATTATGATTTAAGGTGTTCCTTGCGTAACAGGTCATTTACGGTTTTAACCGGATTGAAAGTAATGACCGGCACTTCGATAAAAACAGTGATCCAGTCAGACATTGCACCATTCCATAATCCGGGAAGTTCAAGAGCTTTTAAAGTTTTCCCTCCGCTTGATTTCAGAGAGATCAGTCCTGTATTTTCATCTATGTATTTCATCAGATCAAAGGTATTGCCTTTATAATCTTTAATATTGCATACAAGGTC
>Ga0172367_10007039_pt1 | contig 13004 bp, 9 predicted proteins | sample Lak10m_FD_114542 | JGI IMG/M metagenome (GOLD analysis project Ga0172367, IMG submission 114542) | Freshwater microbial communities from Kabuno Bay, South-Kivu, Congo - kab_022012_10m | ecosystem: Environmental > Aquatic > Freshwater > Lake | place: Democratic Republic of the Congo: South-Kivu...
AACCAAACTGGATGCACGTTCAAACTTTTCTCGAATACCGGTCAAGGCCTGTTCGATTTTGTGCATCATGTCTCTGGCTTCCGCAATGGTGTCGTTGACATGTTTCATCATGCGCGTAAGTTGCCACAAAAACCAAAATACCGCAGCTGTAAACCACAAAATGCAAAAGGAAAGAACGATGTATAAAATATCGAGTGGGCTTGCGGAAAACATATCCTCCTTATGTTAAGCACCAAAATCCAAATACCAAATTTTGGAATTTTATCTTATGTTCTCAGTATAACACCAAATTGTGAAACAAGCATCTTTTGGATGTTTTGCATTTCTGTTTCGACTTCTTTTGCTTCCAATGTTTTATCTTCACGCTGAAACGTCAAATGAATGGCCATGGATTTTTTTCCATTCTCAACTCCTTTGCCTCGATACACATCAAATAAATCCACCTGTTGCAAAAGCATTGATGATGTTGAAAGAGCGGATGCGATGTGTGTATACGAAACCGTATCATTCACCACAAACGCCACATCACGCACCACAGACGGATACACAAATGCTGGTTTGTATCGCTGCTCACCTGAGGCAACATCGGCCAATTCTGTGATATCTAGCTCCACCACAGCCACGCGTTCATCCAAACCAAACCCTTCAGCTTTGAGCGGATCCACTTCCGCAAGCACCCCAATCACGGTCTCATGCACCAAAATTTGTGCAGATCGTGTTTTGTGTTGCCAAGCCTCTTTTTTCTCATGATCAACAAAAACCGCTTTATGTCCAAGGCTGTGCAACACAGATTCCACCAATGTTTTTGCGTTCCAAAATGGTTCTGCGTTCCCTTTTTTCATGTATCCAAACGCCAGATGCATGGGCTGTGACGGCAAAAATAATCCATCCTCCCCCGTTGCTTCACCTTCTGTGTTTGGCAAAAACACACGATCTGATTCAAACACACACACCTCATCTTCCATGCGCTGATTTTTTCGCACACATTCAAGAAGATTTGGCACAAGCGATGATACAATATACGGCCGCTCCTCAGAAAGCGGGTTGGCGAGTTTCAATAAATTTTGTTCATTCCATCCCAAGGCCGACAGAGTTGATGCACTTGAAAACGCATACGCATACACTTCTGTTGCTCCGTGATGCACAAGCGCTCCACTAATTTGGCGCACCAACGATCGAACCGGATCCACCACAGGCGGCTGAATGGTAAACGATGGAAGAGCTGATTCAATAAGATTATACCCGTGCAACCGAACGATTTCCTCAAGCAAATCCTCACGAATAGAAATATCTTTTGTGGCTCGCCAAGATGGCACCTGCACAGAAAACATCTGTCCTTTTGAAGACACCTTGCATCCAAGACGTTCAAGAATATTTTTTATGTCCGATGATTCAATATGGGAACCAAGACGTTCATTTACCCAATCTGCAGAAAGTTCCACAACCGTTGTTTTTGGTTTTTGTCTGTATTCATCTATAACCACGGAAGCCGGATGAGCCCCTGGACACAGCCCACTTAACAATTCCACTGCGCGTGCCAGAGCTATTTCGCACATGTTTGGATCAAGAGATTTTTCAAATCGAGCCGATGATTCAGAGCGTAGTCCAAGCATCTGCGATGTCTTTCTCACAGATGATGCGGAAAAATTCGCGGACTCAAACACAATACGCGTTGTGGATTCGCTGACCCCGCTTTCTTTTCCACCCATGACTCCGGCAAGAGCGAGCGGGGATGTTTTGTTTGCAATCAACAATCGGTCTTTGCCCAAGGCATAGGTTTTATCATCCAATGCCAAAAGGGATTCACCGTCTTGTGCGCATCTCACTTCAAGAAAAATATCATCGCCACCGATTGTGTCCGCATCAAACGCATGCATAGGCTGACCCAATTCAAGCAACACATAATTGGTTACATCCACAACATTGTTAATGCTGTTTAAGCCACAAGATCGCAATCGTTTTTGCATCCAGTCAGGTGAAGGTCCAACCACAACCCCATCCATGGCCACGGCCATATATCGTGGGCACAACATCGGATCTTCAACATCCACAGAAAGTCGAATCGACTTCCCTGAATGAATTTTTTTTGTTTGAAATGAGGCAAGATCCAATTGATACAAAGCCGCCACTTCTCGGGCAAATCCATAATGTCCGAATAAATCCGGTCGATTGGTCATGGATTTGTGCTCAATGTCAAACACCACGTCATCAAACCCAAACACCTGGGCGATCGGTGTTCCGGCCTTTGCATTCAAATCACTTATATCCATGATTTCGTGATCCTGATCGGTTGGTTTTCCTAAACCGATTTCCGAACCTGCACAAATCATGCCTTCACTTTCTTGCCCACGAATTTCCGTTTTCACAAGCTCAATCACATCCCCTTCTCCGTGCCATCGCACGCGCGCGCCAGGCAAAGCAACCACCACATCCATATCCGGGACAACGTTTGTTCCTCCGCAAACCACTTGAACCTGTCGATCACCCACATCCACCTGACACAAACGCAAACGATCCGCATTTGGATGCGGTAACACGGACACAACGCGTCCAACCACCATGCGATCAAACGCAGCGGCTTGATCTGACACGCTCTCAACCTCAACAACCGCATTGGTTAATGTTTGGGCCAATGACGCATCCGAAACATCGTCCGGAAGATGAATAAATTCTGAAAGCCATTTTTTTGAAATCAACATACTAAAATTGTTTGAGGAATCGAAGATCACCACTTTCAAGTAATCGCACATCATCAATGCCGTATTTAAGCATCACAAGTCTGGTGAGCCCAAACCCAAATGCAAATCCCGAATACACATCCGGATCAACCCCACCTTCTTTTAACACATGTGGGTGCACCATACCGGCTCCGAACACTTCCAACCAACCCGTTTTTTTACATAAGCGGCAACCGGCACCTTTGCACAAAAAGCAGGTCACTTCTCCATTCACTCCAGGTTCCACAAACGGATAAAACTTTGGTCGCAAACGCACCTGTGTGTCTTGGCCGTATAATTTTTTTGCCACAATTTCAAGCACGCCTTTCAAGTGCCCAAACGTTATACCTTTATCCACAACCAATCCCTCAAGCTGATGAAACGTGTGTTCATGACGAACATCGGTTGCCTCATTTCTGAAACATCGGCCGGGCGCAATCATGCGAAGCGGCACTCCATGAGCTCGCATAGTGCGCACCTGCACCGGAGAGGTGTGTGTACGCATGACCATGTTTGAAAACCCCTCAACATAAAAGGTGTCCTGCATGTCTCTGGCAGGATGTGTTGGTGGAATATTAAGCGCGGTAAAATTAAAAAAATCACTCTCAAGCTCCGGACCATCGGCAATGATAAACCCCATGGAAACAAACAAATCTTCCAGCTCCTCACGCACCTTGGTCACGGGATGTGTGTGGCCAAACGTCATTTGAGGCAAAACCGGCTGGGTTACATCCAATCGTTCTTTTGCAAGAGATGATTCTGCCAGAGTCTGTTTCAAGGTTTGTTCCTTTTCAGAAAACGCGATTTCAAGCGATTGCTTAACTTCGTTGGCAAACGCTCCCATGGTTTTTTTCTCTTCATCCGCCAAAGCCACCATGTGTTTCATGAGGTCGTTGAGTTTTCCTTTGCGTCCCAACCATTCTGTTTTGAGCGTTTCCAATGATTCACGATCCGTGATCTTTTCAAGCAAAGCAAACGCCTCATCTTTTATTTTTTCAATCTTTGATTTCATATGACTATTTTATCGCTCCAATAAAAGCTCCGCTCAAACGAACAAGGTCTCGATAGGTTACAAATACAACCAAGGCCATGAGACAGATGAATCCGATATTGTGCATAACGGTTTCAACACTGGCTTGCACGGATTTTCCGCGGATTTTTTCAATGATCAAAAACAGAACACGACCACCATCCAAGGCCGGAAACGGCAGAATGTTCACCACGGCAAGGTTCACGGAAAGCAGTGCGGCAAATTGGAGCAAATAAATCCATCCTTGGGCAGCAACCTCTTTAGTCATGACCGCAATTCCAACCGGACCGGCCAAATCCATGGCCACTTTTTGTTTAGAAAAGATATTTTTGATCATGAGTCCGAGGGAAACAAAAATATCTTGGGTGAGCCGCGCGGTTGCCACAAACCCTTGTGGAACAGCCAAATACCATGGATAGGAGACCAACCCTGTTTCCAAAAATCCAACTCCGATTCCTTTTGTTTTTACACTTGGCAAATCTTCCGAAACTAATGTGACTTCTTGAAAACCACCTTCTTTCTTTTGAACCATGAGTTTGACTCCATCTTGATGTTCCAAAATAACAGATCGCACAGAGGAAGCATCAGAAACCGGAGCTCCATTTAACGAGACAAGTACATCACCTGACACAATTCCTGCGCGCGCCGCCGGTGAATTTGGCAAAACCTGCATGATGGAAATTTTTTGTTCGCGTACAACCGCTTGTTTTGGAAGCGTGCCCTCAATCGCGGTTGGTAATCCTGACATGTAACCGATCGAAAACAAGAAAGCGGCAAACAAAAAATTCATGACAACGCCAGCGATCAAAACCAAAAATCTCTGCCAAGGTTTTTTTGCGGCAAAACTATCGTCCTCTGATTTACTGGACCCGTCTTCTCCTTTGATTTTGACAAACCCACCGATTGGGATCCAGTTCACGGAATACAAAACCCCACCCCGTCGAAATCCGGCCATGCGAGGTGGAAATCCAAATCCAAACTCTTCAACGGCCATGCCGGTTTTGCGTGCCACCAAAAAATGTCCTAATTCATGCACAAAAACCAAGACGGAGAGCAAAATTAAAAATATCAAGATGGTAAGAATCATAGATGCAAAAATCATATCGGTTTTTCCTCAAATCCGCAAGCAAACAAAAGGCCGACCAAACACACAAATCGCCTTTTTATTAGCTTTGTTTTATAATGGAACCAATCATCCTTAAATCTCTATCCTATGAAACGATCTTTTCTTTTCTCTGTCATGTTTGCGCTTGGGCTGCTTGTGGGTTATCCATCCATGGCACAAACCACAAACGCAACTGACCCGACAACGACAACACCAGCCACAGAATACCAAGGGGTAACCATTGAAACCCCAGCACAAGCTCCATCCCCTGTTCAACTTTGGTGGAAAAGCATCAAAGAAGACATGTCGCTTATTTTTACCATGGACCCAAACAAAAAATCCGAATTGGCCATGAAGTTTGCTGAGGAGCGCATGCGCATTGCGGAAAAATTCCTCTCATCTACAAATGAAAAGCAAAAAGCAAAAGCTGAAAAAAGTCTGGAGCGCGCAAAAATTTTCATGGAAAAGATGAGTCAACAAGCCGAAAAAGCCTTGAAAAAACCAAATGATAAAACAAAAGAATTGTTGGACAATAAAAAAGTCTTTTTGGAACACCAAGCGGATTTGATGAACAATTTGGAACAATCAGCCGGACCAAAACAGATCGAACGTGTGGTTGAGATGCGAGAAAAACTTGAAAAAGAAAGTACGCGCTTGCAACAAGCGATTTCAAACGAAAAACTTCCGGAAGATGGCCGTGCTCAACTCAAAGAAATTCAAACACGCATTGAAGATCATCAAGAGGCGGTAAAAACACGGATTGAGGACATGAAGGAATTAAAGAAAGCGGAAAAAGAAGGTGATGAGACGGCAAAAGAAAAATTGGAAGCTTTGAAAGAGACCTGGAAAAAACAACAAGAGGCCTTAAAGAAAGCTTGGGAAAAAGATAAAGAACAGCTCGAAAAATCAAAAGAAGAGACGGATAAAAAAGAAGAGTTGAACAAAGAAGCGGAAAAAGAAACTAAGCAGACAAAAGAACAAGGAACAGAGGAAAATGAATAAACGCAAAACAGCCTCGTTATGAGGCTGTTTTTGATTACGCAATAATCTTCATAAAAAATCGTTTACCTTTTTGGATAAGTGGTTGTTTGGCTGGATCAATCATATATTCAGGATCTGTGACCACTTCTTCACCCACTTTGACTCCTCCCCCATCAATCAAACGTCTTGCATCTGATTTTGATGAAGCGAATTTGATTTCCACAAGCACATCCACAATGGACATGGCCGCGCTAAGTTTCATTTCCGGAATATCGTCAGGGAGCGCACCCTCTTTAAAAATTTTATTGAATCGATCAACAGCCGCCTGTGCAGTTTGACGATCAAAAAAGGTTGCGACCACTTCCTCTGCCAATTTCACTTTGAAATCTCGTGGATTAACTCCATCTCCCATGGCTACATTCATTTCTTTGATTTCGCCATACGGCAGATCCGTCAAAATCTCAAAACCGGGAACAATCATGCCGTCCGTCCAACTCATGACTTTGCCAAACACCTCATCCGGCGCATCTGAAAGTGTAATCATGTTTCCTTCTGACTTTCCCATTTTCTTTCCGGTTGGATCCACAAGCAACTTTGAGGTGATCACAAACTTTTCTTTGCCTTTAAGTGTTTTTATCAAATCTCGTCCGGCAAGCATGTTAAACGTTTGATCATTGCCACCGATTTCTCCATCCACATCCATAGCCACAGAATCGTATGCTTGCATGAGCGGATACAAAAATTCGTGCAAGTGAATTGGTTTGCCTTCTTCCATGCGTTTTTCAAACATGTCACGCTCCAACATTTGTTGTACCGTAAAGTTGGATGCAAGCTCGGTCACATCAGAAAAAGTCATGCTTCCAAGCCAAACACTGTTGTATTTGATCTCTGCAGCATTCTCGCCTTCAAACGAAATAATTTTGCTGGCCTCATCTTTATATTTTTCCGCATTGGCTAGCACCTGTTCTTTTGTGAGTCGAACACGTGTGGCAGATTTATCGGTCGGATCTCCAATCATGCCCGTAAAGTCCCCAATCAACATGATAATTTTATGCCCCATTTGTTGAAACTCTGCCATTTTGCGAAGTGGAATCGCGTGTCCCAAATGCAAATCCGGACCGGTTGGATCAATCCCCAAATACAAAGTAAGTTGTTTTCCTTCTTTGAGACGCGCTTCCAAAAATTCCGGCGATGGATACACATGTTCCACACCTCGCATCAGCAAATGATCAATCGCGTCTTGGTCAGTATTGATAGACATAGTGAACACAATTTAACTGGTTTGGGTAATAAACGCAACCAATTCGTCGCGTTTTTCTTTCATGTGTTCCTCATTTGTGGCCTCAACAATGAGTCGAAGCAATGGTTCCGTGTTGGATGGACGCACAATAAACCACCAGTCGTGATCAAACTCACACCTGACTCCATCCAACCGATTCACCCCTGAAGCATTTGCTGCGTACACCTCTTCCAATCGCGCCAAAACGGCTTCTTTATTTTCCACTTTCAGGTTTACCTCACCGCTGTTGACATAGGATCGAAAAGGTCGCGACACATCCGCAAAAGATTGACCTGAGCGTTTCCAAAGCGAAAGCGCTCGGACAAAGGCATGATCCACAGCCTCAAGTCCATGAAACGCTTGAAAATAAAAATGGCTTGAAACCTCCCCTCCCACAAGGGCTTGTTCGGTTTGCATGAGATCCACCACAAACTTTCGACCGATTCGACTCTCCACCACAATTCCACCCAATCGATCTGCGGTTTCTTTGAGGATCCAACTTTGATTCACCGGACACACAATTTTTCCTCCCGGTTGTTTTGCTAAAACGTCCGAAGCAAACAAAGAAAGCATCATATCCCCTGGCAGTGATTTGCCTTCATTATCCACAAATCCAATTCTGTCTGCATCTCCATCAAGGGCCACACCAAAATCCGCCTTTTCACGAAGCACACAGGCCTTTACATCATTCAATGTTTCCTCTTTTGCCGGATTGGCCTCATGATTTGGAAAACGAGCATCCGGTTCCGGATACAACTCAATAAGTTCGATCTTCAACCGTTTGGCGATTTCACGCATGGTCATGGCTCCCATCCCGTTTCCGTAATCAACCGCAACGCGCACACCGGTCATATCCGGCAGATCTTCCACCTTCAAACACGCATCAATGTAGTCTGGCATGACATCTACCCGCTCCACCTTTCCGACTTCCTGAGCTTCTTGAACTTCCTGAGCTTCTTGAACTTCTTCCCATATCTCCGTCCCCGAAATCGGCTTTCCGTTTGCATACGCCATTTTCATGCCATTGAATTCAGGTGGATTGTGCGAAGCTGTCACCATAAGTCCGGCGTCAACCCCTTCCTGACTTGAAACCGCAAAATTAAACATGGACGTGGTGCAAAGGCCAGTATCGATCACATCCGCCCCTGACTCAATTATGCCGGAAATGGCGGCCTGCTGAAGCTCAGGGGAGGTTTGGCGCATGTCACGGCCAACCACAACGGTTTTTGCCTTGGTTTTTCTGACCAAAGCCTGGCCAACCGCGTGCGCCACTTCCACGGTTACCTCTTCAAGAAGGCCGCGGATGTCATAGGCATGGAATATATGTTTTGGTATTGGCATATTTTGACGAATTCTCTATTTTTTCGTAGTATTTGATAAGAAACTAACATTACATTTATGGAACTTTATTACGCCATTGCGCTCGTTCTCCTCATTCTCAGCTTGTGGGTGATTTTATCATATAACTCCCTTGTCCACCTACGCAATCGGGTGGAAGAAGCCTGGTCCGATATTGAGGTGCAAATGAAGCGTCGCTATGACCTGATCCCAAATTTGGTGAATACGGTCAAAGGATATGCCAGTCATGAATCCGGTGTGTTTGAAAAAGTCACAGAAGCTCGTGCAGCTGCCATGGGCGCACGAAGCTTAAAAGACCATGCACAAAAAGAAGGAGAGCTAACCGAGACACTTAAATCGCTTTTTGCGGTTTCGGAAAATTATCCGGCTCTGCAAGCTTCACAAAATTTTCTTGAATTGCAACACGAACTCACAGATGCAGAAGATAAAATCCAAGCCGCCCGACGATTTTACAATGGCAATGTTCGTATCTTGAACACAAAAATCCAACAGTTTCCAACAAACGTGATGGCAACCCCATTTGGATTTAAGGCAAAAGAATTTTTTGATGCCCCAGAGGAAGTGAACCAAGTACCAACCGTGTCATTTTAAATCATGAGATGTGTCATTGCGAGTCGCACCTCTGGCGCGACGAAGCAATCTATTTCCTGAAAAGATTGCTTCACTTCGTTCGCAATGACAAAAAACTCCTCCCCTCACCTCTCATCATCAACAAGCCTCTATCTACTATCTACGATCTGCTGACTACTCCCTATGCTCTACGAACAAATCTCAAGCAACAAACGCAACAGCTGGCTTTTGGTTTCTTTGTTTAGCGTTCTTATTGTGCTGCTTGGATGGGCATTCGGTGTGTGGATGGGTGATGTTCAACGTGGTGTTGTGATCGCCTTTGTTGTTTCTTTGTTCATGTCCTTGTTTGGCTATTTCAAAGGTGACTCCGTCGCGCTCATGACATCCGGAGCAAAAGAAATCTCAAAGCAAGATAACCCGGAGTTATACCGATTGGTGGAAAACTTGGCTATTACCGCCGGATTGCCAACACCAAAAATTTATGTGATCGATGATCCGGCTGGAAATGCGTTTGCCACAGGACGAGATCCCGAGCATGCATCCATTGCCGTCACAACTGGACTGTTGAACATGTTGGAAAAAGAAGAATTGGAAGGTGTTTTGGCGCATGAACTTTCACATATTGGCAATTATGATATTCGACTCATGACCTTGGTGGTTGTTTTGGTGGGTGTAATTTTGCTGTTGTCAGATTGGATGACACGATCGTTCTTTTTTGGGCGATCAAATCGGGATCGAAACGATTCGAGCAACGGTATCTTCTTGCTCATTGGAATCGTGCTTGCCATTCTCTCGCCTCTCTTTGCAGAACTTATCAAACTCGCGGTTTCAAGATCGCGTGAATACTTGGCAGATGCCTCTGGCGCTTTGCTTACACGCTATCCAGAAGGATTGGCCAAAGCACTTGAAAAAATCGCTGCGCAAGACCAACCCATGACACGCGCCAATCATGCAACTGCTCATTTGTTCCTGGCTAATCCATTTGATCCGCATGTGACGAAAAAATTTGAACAGATGTTTTCCACTCACCCACCCATCACTGAACGGATTAAACGCTTACGCACATCTGGATTTTAACCCCCATGTTCATGCAAAACGATCTTGTTGAAAAATTTTCTTCCCACTTAAAATCCGTGCTCACGCGAGCGCTTTGTTTTGCGGTAGAAACAAACGAACAGGTTATATCGCCTGAACATTTGCTTTGGGCTCTTTCAACCGAAAAAGGGTGCTTGGCCTCTGAACTTATTAAAAAATCCGGCATCAAACAATCCGATGTGCGCAAATGGATTGGCGCCACTCCACAATCCGAACACATGACCCTTCCGCAAGGTTCGGCCATGCTCACTTTGTCGGATGATGCCAAACGAGCGGTTGAAAAAGCTGTTTTCATGGCAAGTGCCCATGGCCACCCGTTTATTGGAACAGAACATTTGTTGCTGGCGCTTTTGGAAGTCAACATCGCCTCGGTTCAAACCTTTCTTTCACATCTTCAAATTGATTTAGATGGTCTCAAGCGTGAAACACACACCGTGTTAACGCACGCGTCTTCATTTTCTGACATGACGCAAGCACATCCATCGCCGCTGCCTCTTACGCACGAGCCAAAACAACGTCCAAATGAATCAGAAACAGATCGATTTGCGGCTTTGCGTTATTTTGGTCGAGAACTCACATCGCCAGAAGAACAAAAACGCATTGACCCGGTGATTGGTCGTGATATGGAAATCGAACGCGTCATGGAAATTTTATGCAGACGCAATAAAAATAATCCCCTGCTCCTTGGTGAACCGGGTGTTGGAAAAACCGCGGTTGTGGAAGGACTTGCCAAACATATTGTGGAAGGAACCGTTCCGCCCGCGCTCCAGAAAAAACGTATTTTTGCGATTGACATGACCTTGGTCGTGGCCGGAACCATGTATCGCGGTGAATTTGAAGCAAGACTCAGACAAATTATCGAGGAAGCGCAAAAAGCCGAAGAAGTTATTTTGTTTATTGATGAACTTCACAGCATTATTGGCGCTGGATCATCCCCCGGCTCCATGGACGCGGCAAACATTTTGAAACCGGCCTTGGCTCGGGGTGATTTGTGTTGTATCGGAGCCACAACCCTTGGTGAATTCAAAAAACACATTGAAGCCGACAGTGCACTTGAGCGCCGCTTTCAATCTGTGTTGATTGATGAGCCGGATGAATCAAAAAGCATAGAAATTTTGCAAGGTGTGGCACCGTATTATGAATCGTTTCATGGAGTGCGCATCACACCGGATGCCATTGAACAGGCGGTAAAATTATCCACCCGTTTTATTCAAGACCGACGATTGCCGGATAAAGCCATTGATCTGCTCGATGAAGCTTCGGCTCGCGCTCGCATGCGCAAAACCGACATTGGACCAACCGAACACAAGCGGTTTTTGGCTTATGAGCTTGAAGAGTTGCGCAAAGCAAAACGCGAGGCGATTGAGCAAGAGCGATTTGAAGAAGCCATGACCCTTAAACAAAAGGAGGAATCCTTGCAACAACTCATTGAACAATCCCCGACTCCAAAAGAATCATCAACCGTTTCCACCATTTCCAGTCAAGAAATCGCGCACATTATTTCGCGTTTGTTTCACATTCCGGTAGAAGATCTTTTGCATCAATCTCAAACATCGCAAGATGTTCTGCTTGCCAACCTGCAAAAACACATTCTTGGGCAAAACCAGGTGCTCACATCGGTTTCTCGTGCCCTTGCTCGCGCAAAATCCGGTCTCATCCATCCACATCGACCACTTGCATCATTTCTTTTTCTTGGCCCATCCGGCGTTGGAAAAACCGAATTGGCAAAAGCCATAGCAAAAACCTTTTTCCAAAGCGACAAACATCTTATTCGGCTTGATATGTCCGAATACGCCGAAGGATTTACCATGTCCAAATTGATCGGCGCCCCGGCCGGATATGTTGGCTACAAAGAACAGGCTCACTTAACAGATCGGGTTCGGCAAAAACCTTATAGTGTTGTCTTGTTTGACGAACTTGAAAAGGCGCACAAAGATGTTCAAAATCTTTTGTTGCAAATGTTAGAAGAAGGTGAAATCACAGACGCCACCGGTCGAGTGATCAGTTTCAAAAATACAATCGTGGTTGTCACATCCAATGTGGGACTTGAAGCGTTTGATGTTTCTCCGGTCGGATTTGAAGCCTCAAGCCCACAAAAACTGAAACCAACGGATGTACGAAAAGAATTGGAAGAAAAATTCCGTCCGGAATTGCTAAACCGTTTGGATGAAACCTGTTTATTTGAGCGATTGGATCGTTCTGTTTTGGAACAGATTTGCAAAAAGCATCTTCACGAACTTTCAGATCGATTAAAAACCCACAACATCACTCTCACATTTTCCGATTCTGTGGTAAAATTTCTTGTGGATCAAGTGGAACCAAAATTCGGCGCACGAACCATTCGACATGCGATTCAATCCCATGTTGAAAGTTTTCTTGCCGACCACATGACCAAGAAAAAACATTCCGGATCATGGAAGATGATCCATTCCGGAACATCATTGCGTTTGAGCAAACAAAAGTAAATTTATGGTGTTACCAGCCCTTGCCGCAGGAGCCGCTCGGGTCGGCGCAGGAGCCGCAAAAATCGGATCAACCGCTACCAAGGCGGTTGCTTCTGGTGCACAAAAGGCTGGACAAGCCGGATCAAAGGTTGCCGCAAACACAGAACGTAAAATTCAAAGCCAACTCATGCAATCACGAAGAGGTGGTCAATTACAAAACATGACACCATCATCTGATGCTCAATCTGACTCCCCTGCAAAACGCAAATCTACCTTGATGAACAATCAGTTTTCAGCCATGAACCGAGGAATTGGCATGGGTGGACCTTTGGGAAATAAGCCAATGAATCCAATGAACCCTCCGGTTAATCCGGCAGCGCCGGCAAAAAAACCTGGAGCTGATGAAGAACAGGAAGAGGAAGAA
>Ga0172367_10007040_pt1 | contig 13002 bp, 4 predicted proteins | sample Lak10m_FD_114542 | JGI IMG/M metagenome (GOLD analysis project Ga0172367, IMG submission 114542) | Freshwater microbial communities from Kabuno Bay, South-Kivu, Congo - kab_022012_10m | ecosystem: Environmental > Aquatic > Freshwater > Lake | place: Democratic Republic of the Congo: South-Kivu...
CCGTTTCGAGTGATTCGCACGGGGCGGTCGAGGTCGACAAGCCTGTCGTCGAGGCGAACAAAGAGATGGCTGTCGTTTGGAGCCTCTTCGATACGAATCTCCTGTCCCTCGCACACGGCGACAATGCGACTGCGCTCACGCGGGGCTGCGACCGCGAGCCAGTAGAAGCGTTTGTGCAGCACATCATCTTGGAGCCACACGATGCGTTTGGGCAGTACGGTGCGGTTGAACTGCGACATCCATGCGAGTGCCGAACTGTCCTCACGGTCCATCCAGTGCCCCTTGCCTTCGTGGATCTTGACAAGGTGTGGATAGCCGCCCGAATCCGCCGCAGCGAGCGCGCCAAGCATGCGTTCCCAATCGGCTGCGACGGCGTTCCTCTTGAACGCCGCATCCTGCGCGCCCATGTGGAGCGTGAAGGGGAGATTCCTCAGACCATCGGGGCGAGTCTCGTTCGGATGACCTGCCATCATCGCGGCCGCTGCGAAGCGGTCGGCCATTCGTGGCGCGACTTGAAAGACACCGTCGCCGCCCGCGCTGTAGCCCATCAGATAGACGCGGTCTGCGTTCACGCCCTGAGCGATCACCATGTCCTCGATCAGCCGCGCAAACAGCGGATCGATCTGCGCTTGGTGCCAGAGGTCCCATGTGTCACCGGGTGCGCGCGGCGCGACATAGATTCCTTCGGCTGGCTGATAGAGCCGCTGCTGGTTCTTCCACTGTTGGTCGTTCACATTGCTCGGAGCGCCGCCGCCGCCGTGCATCGAAATGAAGAGGCTGTGTCCGCCTTTGGGCGGCGTACCGAATGATTTGAACCAGATCGGCATTCGTGCGCCGTCCACTTCGATGACGCCCCCCGTGAGTTCTTTCTGCCGTTCTGCGCGTGACCGAGTCGCGATGGCGTCCCACAGGATGTCGCGTGCGGTGGACGCATCAGCCTTGCTCAGCGCAACCGATGCGAAGGATTGCTCGCCAACGCTTGCCGTGAGGGGGCGGTCTGCGGGGGCTCGGGCGATGAATCGGCGCAAGTCCGCGACCGCACCCCGCGAGGCGCTTGTTTCGACGCGCGCCGAGATGAGTTGCCCATCCGTTGTTGCGGTGAACGCCATCGTCGCGAAGGCATCCGAATGAAGTTCGCACGCCATTCCCACCGGGACGGTGGCGGTCAGGTGGTCGTTGGCGTCGCTCCCTTCATCGCGGGTCATTCCCTCGAAGACCTTCGTGCCATCTGCGCCGCGCAGCACGATCTGCACGGGAACGCGCGCCTCGCCCTCAAGAACTCGGATGCGAATGCGCACCTGTCCATGCGCCGTAGGCTGCGCAGGTCGCAAGTAGCGAGCAGTGACGTTGAACGCGCGGATGCTTTCGGTCGCTCCAGCGCGCCAACCAACGGGAAAGTGCACGGGCGAATCGTTCCAAGTCACCGCGTACACCGCGTGAAGGGGCTCGTCGCCTCGGCAGTCTGCCGCGCGTTCGGTGAACCAAGCTTCGTCGAGGTGATCGCCCGTGGGTTCCGCCGCGCCTGTGTAGTGCCAGCCGCCATCCCACACCTCGACCCACGAGTGGTTGCCGCTGCCGTCAGGCCACATGGGAGTGCCTGCGAATCGAGCGGGGATACCCACGGATCGGCACGCATCGATGAGCAGGATCGCCAGCCCGGTGCAGGATGCCATGCCTGACTCGATCGACTCGCTTGGCGACTGGTCGGCGCGGTTGCGTTTGGTCGAGTACTGAACGCCGATGGCGGGGAAGAGCCGCTGATTGATGAGCACGGCTGCCATGCCGGGCGTTGTCGCGCCATCGATCATGGGCTGGCAGCGCACGCGCATAGCTGCAAACCACGATTCACGAGGCTCCGTGATCGATGCGTAGGGCAGTATGCAGTCGAGGAAGAGTTCCTCGCTGATGGCGTCCGCCCATGGCGCGGATTGCCAAGCGTTCCATGCCGCATCGCAGTGCTGCAGCAGAAAATCGCCTCGGAGTTCGCGCAGATCTCCTTCGGGCATGTGAGCGACCAGCCATTCGAGTGCGCGCCGCTGTGTGATCGGCACGGACCGCAGTGCCGATTCGATCTCGCTGCGGTTGTCGCCGGCGGCGGCAAGCGCCCATTCGACCGCGCTCTGGCTGTTGGTCTGCGAAGGAGATTCGGCCGCATCGGTCGCGGTTGGCGTTTCTTGGAGTGCACTCGTCGCGCCCGCCTCACCGAGCGGGAGACTGCCGCGTGAGAGCCATGCGATGATGCCGCCAAAGAGCACTGCCGCGCCACAGATGCGGATGAGACGGATGCGTTTCATGTCGCGGAGGAAGGGCGCTGGGAGGCCTGCATCTGCCATGCTCCGCGCGAGCATGATGGAGCCGAGGATGGTCTGCGCGAGCAGCAGTCCGAGGGCGGTCACCGTGGCCGCGATGATTCGATCGGGGCGACTGAAGACGACCACGGTGTAGACAAGCGCGAGCAGTAGCGGCACGGCGAGCATCGCGATGCGCCGCGAAGCGGTGACGGACGAGAGCCGGCGCTTGTCCTCGTCGCTGAGCCGGTGCAGGGCGGCGCGCAGGATTGTGGACGCCGCCACCGTGCAGATCAAGAAGATCCCGATGAGGATGCCGATGGTGTGGTCCATCGCGAGGTTTTAGGGTCCAGCGGTGGGGGGCGCAGGGATTGGCGCGGTCAGTTGCGTCAATCGGCGTTCCGCCGCATCGATTCGATCGGCAAGATGCGGCGTGTGCGTCTGCAGGATCTGGATGTGCTCGCGCGCGATGGCGAGGGCGGTGGAATCATCACCTCCCAGTTGCGCGAGGATCGACAGCAGTGCAAGCGAGTCGCACAACTTCAGATAGGACTTGTCATCGATGCGGCGACCTTCGATTGCGGCGCGCACGGATGCCGAAGCTTCTTCAAGCGCGACGCGGTCGATCACTTTGGCGTCACCGCGGACATCGCCTCCTTCCACTGCCAGCTTTCCAAGCAGTTCCGCGAGGCGCTGGTAGCCGTTTGTCGTTGTCGCGTGGGTCGGACCGTAGCGACCTATCAGCAGCGCAGGAACGCGCCGCTGGTGCTTGACGGCAAGGTCAAGCCGTCCCTCGACCAACTCAAGATCCGCAAGCGTCGAGAAGACCCGACCGAGCCGCCAATCCGTTGGCCCAGACCGCTTGATGATCGTGTCTGCGCATTCGTTCAGAAACGCACGGCATTCGGCATATTGCTTCACCCGCCAGAGGTTGTCTGCACGGTTGAAGAGTGCGCTGATGAGGCGGTCTTCCTTGTCCTCGAGCAAGGTGCGGAGAACGCGGAGCGCTTCATCGCTCAGTTGCGCCCCGCGTACTGCATCGCCTTGACGGTAGAGCACGGAACTCAAGTGGGTCTTGGTGGTCGCGAGCAGTGGATCGTTCGCGGGCAGAATGCTTGCCCGCAGCGCAAGCGCTTCCTCGTATGCCGTCCGCGCATCGGCGAGTCTTTGCAGGAAGAACTGCGTGCGCGCAAACTCGTACTTTGCGTTGGCAAGGGCAAGCCGGTCCGCGTCCGATCCAGAACGCGCCGCTTCCTTGCGATACTCGACAGCCGCGGCGAGTTGTTGCGCTGCCACCTCAAACTCCGTCAACGAGGTGAGCGTTTCTGCGATCTGTTCCCGCAGTTCAGTGTGGATGTCAGGGTCGCTCTTGAGGTCCGCTTCTGCGTAGTCGAGCGCCACCTTGAGGAGATCAGCGACGCGCACGGAGGCGCCTGCTTGGCTGCCAGTCACATTGGACGACTTGATGGATTGAAGGAACACCTCGAGCGTCTTTTGCGCTCGTCGCTGCTGCACGACCGCGTCGCGCCAGAGGAAACCCATCTGCACGGTCAGCGCGACGAGGCCAACAAGTGCAAGCGCCGCGGATGCAACGGCAACGCGGTGCCTGCGCACGAACTTCTTGATTCGATAGGAACGGCTCGGCGGACCCGCGAGGACTGCTTCGCCATCGAGATAGCGGCGAAGGTCATCTGCCAGACTGCTTGCACTCTCGTAGCGTCGCGTGCGATCCTTTTCCAAGCAGCGCATCACGATCCAATCGAGATCGGTGCGCAGTTGCTTCAGAAATGGCGCCGGTTCCGTGCGGCGCATGCGCGAAGTTTCAGACTGCTTGGTCAGATCGGACTGCTTGAAGCGCACGCTCGGCCGAGGACACTCGGTATCCACGATGGTGCGGTGAAGGCGCGCGATCCCAGAGGCGCGAAGTGTTTCCGCCTCGATCGGGGTCGTGCCGACGAGCAGTTCGTAGGCGATCACTCCGATGGAATAGATGTCGCTGCGCGTATCGATGTCGACGGAACCGCCCTCTGCCTGCTCGGGGCTCATGTAAACGGGGGTCCCCACGAACTGCCCGAACTGGGTCTCGTGCACCTGATCGGTCGCGCTTGCAGAGAGTGTCTTGGCGATGCCGAAGTCGATCACCTTCGGGCGTAGTCCATCATCTGTCTCGCTGACGAGGATGTTGCTTGGCTTGAGATCGCGGTGGACAACACCCTTCATGTGGGCGTGGTGGATCGCGTCGCAGACCTGCGCGAGCAGCTCTATCCGTTCGCGGATCCCAAGCTTGCGGCGGTCACACAGCGAGGCGAATGGTTCGCCTGGCGCGAACTCCATCGCGAAGTAGGGCTGTCCCTCGGGGGTCGTTCCTGCATCGAAGACCTTGGCAAGACCAGGGTGATCCATCATCGCGAGTGCCTGCTGCTCTGCTTCGAAGCGAGCGATGATCGATGGTGAGGTCAGTCCAATCTTCAGGAGTTTGAGCGCCACTTTGCGCCGAATCGGCTCGGTCTGCTCCGCGAGGTACACGATGCCAAAGCCGCCTTCGCCAAGTTTGGAAAGAATGCGGTAGCGCGATCCTGCAGGCGATGGCTGCTGTCCTCCGGTGTGGATCGATGCTCCTGCCCAGGAGCGCGAGTCGCCCGCGAACACGCCGCTCTCTGGAGACGATCGTGGTTGCTCAGTTTGGCGGGTGTCCGCGCTCGGCACCGAATCCACTTCAAGCGTGTGGTCCGCGTCTTGGGAGCCGCTCTTCGGCGGGGGTATGGTGCGGTCATCGTTCCCAGACATCGGCATGCATCCTAATTGGAGAACGCTTCGGAAACCCCCTTTGCGCTCACCGGTGCAATAACCGCAGAGAGTTTTTTCCAAAATCTTGCATTCAGGTTTGAAATGGCAGGAATGCCTGCTATTCCTTTGAGGTCCACGGTTGCCGCGGTGCGCTTTGCGTGGGTACTTCTCGCCTCGTGGCAGGCGAGAGTGGATTGATTTGGTTGCGCTGCCAAGAAGGTGGTCAAGCATGGTGCAGAGCACTTCGATTTTCTCCACAGTGCAGTGGTCATTGTCGGCCGTGTTGATCTCGGCCGTATGCGCGCAGGCAGCGCTGGCTGGTCCTGATTTTGACGAGGGAACCGACGCGGGTGGGTTGCCGCCAACATCAAAGACAGTCGGGAGTTCAAGTTCACGACCGGTGAACCGAATCAGCGGCTCCACTTCAATCTCCGCGCTGACGGGTGACGGCGACCGAGTTGATATGTTCCTCGCGCGAACGGGGACCGACCTCGCACAGTTCAAGTTCATCGGCCCGTCGTGGGCCGCGCGTCTGACTCTGTTCAAGAAGGACACGGTGACCTGTGCAACTTCTAACCTCTCGGTGACCGTCGGTCGGCCGATTTGCACCGTGGCAAAGGCCGCGGTCGGGCAGGAGTTTCCGGTGCTGAGTGGTGCTGCGACAGTGATTGGCGTTACCGGTGGGTCCTTGGGGCCACTCTCCGACTACCTGCAGCCCAACAGCGACTACTACATCGCCGTTTCGGGGGTGACGAATCGCCCCCTCTGCGACACCAACCCCTGCAGCTCTTCGACCGCCGATGACTCCGATGTCTTCGCCTTTGCTACCGGCTTCGGGCAGTTTCTCGTGTCAGAAAACATTCGGACGACTTACCGCATTGCTCGTTGGCTCGACCCGGATGGGGAAGCAACCGGGGCTTACGCCATGGACATCACCGGCACGTTCACTTCACCTGCAAGCACTTGCCGAGAAGTGTTCGAAGTGGTCGGAAGTCCTGTTGAAAGTGCCTTTGACTTTGGCTTCGCTCCCGCTGCGCCGGCAGGAACCACCGCAGTTCCTTGCGCTCCCGGCTATACGGTGTCACGGCAGTTCTTTTACAAGTGGTCTCCACAGTGTTCTGGGCTCGCGGAAGTCACAACCTGTGGTTTGACTGGTGCGGATTCGGCAATTGAGGTGTTCGAGGTGGACGCTTGCTCGGGTGATACATGCGCTGCGGCCGCCACGAGTCCCATCGCTTGCAACGACCAGTGCGGCACGGGCAATTCCTCTCGTGTCACATTCACAGCCACTGCTGGGAGCACTTACTTGGTGCGGCTGACTCGGCTGGTTGCGGGTGGCGTGCAATCTGGCACCATTCGCTTTTCCTGCTCCGCAGCGCCTCCATCAGCTGACCTGACCGGCGATGGTCTCGTCAATGGTGCGGATCTCGCAGTTCTTCTCGGTCGCTGGGGTACGTCGGGGAACTGAGTCAAGACCGAGAGCTGCGATTCAACCGAGCTCGAATCGGGCAAACTCAGCGCTTTGGTCGCCGAGGTTCGTCCATCGGAGGGTGTTGTTGTCCCCCCATCGGCTGATGAGGTCCTGCACCGTCGCCGCCGGCTCGCGGTTGGAACTGGCGCATTGCAGAGCCGCGACCGACCGCAAAGGCCAGCACAACCAATCCCGCAACGAGTGAAATCAGCAGCCAGCGGCGTACTCGTCGTACAGTGCGTTCAAGTCGTTCAAGGCGGGCGGGGAGGTCTGGGGTTGTGTCATCGCTCATGAGTGGTTCCTTTGCCGAAGCGGCAGGCTACTGCTGCTTTGCCGCAGAGGGAGGGGTTGGGACGGTCTACTATCACGGTCATGTCGCTGCCTTGGACCGCTAGCCTGTTGTTGATCGCGCTCAACGGGGCTTGTCCCGACTCGGCTGCGCGGACGTCGAAGCCCAGTGCGGGCGGTGTGCCTGCCGCGCCCGTTGCGGCAAAGGTGCCGTTTACCGTGAAGGGTCCAGTGGGTGACCGAGAAGATCCCTACTACTGGATGCGGGACGACGATCCCACGACAAAGCGTGGGGAGGTCATGGACTATCTGAAGGCGGAGAACGCCTACACCGAGGCTTTCATGCAGCCACTTGCGGCAACGCAGTCGCAGCTTCTGGGGGAGATGCGAGCCCGCATAAAGGAGGATGATGGAACGCCTCCCGCGTACGAACGCGGCTGGTGGTACTGGACGGAGTTTGCGGCTGGCGCGGAGTATCCGTGTCTGATGGAGCAGGCGGGCAGCGGTAATGGTCCCGATCCCGCTGCTCCCAAGAGGGTGCTGCTCGATGAGCCATCGCTCGCGAAGGGCAGGGCGTTCTTCGCGGTCACGGGCAGCGAAGTGAGCCCAGATCATGAGTGGCTCGCATGGACCGATGATGTCACGGGTCGGAAGATCAGCACGCTGCACCTGCGCAACCTGCGCACGGGCGAGTTGGCCAAGGAAGAGATCGCTGGTGTGCTCGGTGATCTTGCTTGGGCATCCGACAGTCGCACGCTGTTCTATGTGCGGCAGGACCCGGTGCTGCTGCATTCTGGACCAGTGTGGAGGCATGTTGTTGGAACGGATCCGTCGAGCGATGTGAAGGTGTACGAAGAGCCGGATGAAACGCTGACCTGCGGCGTGTCGGCGAGCGGTGACGGCCGCACGATCTTGATCACGCTGGATGGTTTCGATCAGACCGAGGTGCGCGCGTTGCCTGCGGACCGCCCCGATTCGGAGCCGGTGGTTGTGGTTCCGCGCATGTCAGGCGTCCGCAACTATGCAAGTGTCCTCGGAGACACTTGGGTCATCCAGACGAATCTTCAGGCGCGCAACTTCCGTCTCGTTGAGGCGCGTGTTGGTGCGACGCAAGATCCGACCAAGTGGAAGACGATCCTTGCTGAACGCGCCGATGTGGCGATCGAGGATGTCCTGCTGTTTGACGGCGCGATAGCGATCGTCGAGCGTGCGCAGGCGAATGCGCGAGTTCGAGTGTTGCCGTGGGGCGCGAAGCCGATGTGCACGGAGCCGTGGCTCGTGGAAGCGGACGCGAGTGCGTTCACCATGAACCTTGGGGCAAACTTCGATCCGACACTGCCGTTCGTGCGAGTCGAGTACCAGTCGATGGTGACGCCGCCCACGGTGTGGGATGTGGACCTTGCCACGCGCGCTCGTCGCGTGGTGAAGGTTCAGCCCGTGATTGGTTATGACGCGTCGAAGTACTCGACGGCTCGCTTGTGGGCGCCCTCGCGCGATGGCAAGTCGATTCCACTGACCGCCGCATGGCGAACGGACCGCTGCCGCCGCGATGGAACGGCGCCCGCCTACATCGAGGGCTACGGTGCGTACGGGATTTCGCTGGATGCGCAGTTCAGCAGTGCGCAGGTGTCTCTGCTTGATCGCGGGTTTCTAGTCGTTTATGCACATGTGCGTGGCGGCGCCGATCTTGGGCAGGACTGGTACGAAGACGGACGCCTGATGAACAAGCGCAACACATTCACGGACTTCATCGATGCCACGGAGTGGTTGGTGCGGCAGGGCTGGTGTGCGAGAGACCGAGTCTTTGCGACGGGGGGATCCGCAGGTGGACTGCTGATGGGAGTCGTGGCGAATGAGGCGGGCGGGCTGTACCGCGGGATCGCGCTGCATGTGCCATTTGTCGATGTGTTGACCACGATGCTGGATGAGACGATCCCACTCACGGTGAACGAGTGGACGCAGTGGGGCGATCCGAGGCGTCAGCCCGACTACGGCTACATGGCGTCCTACTCTCCCTATGACAATCTCGCGGCGAAGCCATATCCGGCGATGCTGGTGACGACGGGACTGTGGGATGCGGCGGTGCAGTACTTCGAACCAGCCAAGTATGTGGCGAAGCTGCGTGCGATTCGGACGGATGACAATCCCTTTCTGTTCCGCGTGAATCTGGAGGCGGGGCATGGTGGCGAATCGGGTCGGTTCAACCGTCTCGAGCAGATCGCCTTGGAATACGCCTTCTTCATGGATCTCGCGAAGACTGGGCGAGCAGCCGCGGAATCTGGTGGCTGAGACTGTCGCGCCGTCAGCCGAGAAACAGGCTCGCAACTGCCGCGGTTTGCCAGCATGCGAGAGCTCCTGCGATCATCGCGCGGGGAGCGAGCCGCGCGAAGTCGCTGCGCCGCTCGGGGGCAAGTGCGCTGAGACCGCCGATCTGAATGGCGATGGATGGAAGATTCGCAAAGCCGCACAGCGCGAAGGTGGCGATGTGCGCGCCGCGCGGTGTGATGCTTCCTTCCGCCTGCATGCGCGCGAGGTCGGCGTAGGCGATGAACTCCGTGGCGATCACTTGCTGCCCCATCAGTGATGCAACAGGCCTTGCATCCGCCGCGCATCCCATCGTCCATGCGATTGGCTGCAGCAGCAGACCGAGGATGTTCTCGAGCGTGAGTTCGGGCAGCCCTGCGTGTCCGAGGATGTTTGAGACAACCTCGGTGCGGCTGAGCGCCGCGAGCGGGAAGTTCACGAGTGCAATCAGTGCGACGAACGCCACGAGCATCGCAGCGACATTCAGCGCAAGGCGAAGCCCATCGATCGCGCCCTGTGCCGCTGCGTCGACGATGTTGACGCTCGTGCGTGGCAGAGCCTTGAGCGCATGGAGCGACTCAGCCGGCGGATCATCGCACTCTGGCAGCATGATCTTGGCCATGACGATCGCGGCGGGCGCGCTCATTACGCTCGCGGTGATGAAGTGTTTCGCTACCAGTATCCGAGCGACCTCGTCGTTGCCGCCGAGCAGCACGATGTAGGCAGCCATCACACTGCCGGCGATGGTCGCGAAGCCTCCCGCCATCACGCAGAGGATTTGCGAGCGGGTCATGCCAGCGATGAAGGGTCGCACGGTCAGTGGTGCTTCGGTCTGTCCGACAAAGATGTTGGCCGCGGCGGAGAGCGCTTCCGTCCCGGTGACGCCGAGCGTTGCGCGGATGCATGCGGCGAGCGCGGCGACGACACGCTGCATGATGCCGAGGTGGTAGAGCACCGCCATCAGAGAGGCAAAGAAGATGATGATCGGGAGGACCTGCACTGCGAAGAGGAATCCCCACGGCCCTGACGCATCAGCGACGCCGCCAAAGAGAAATCGTGTGCCCTCACCTGCGAATCCGATGACCTTGGTGACGCCCGCGGCGAAGAGATCGAACGGCACCGCGACGGGCGGGAATCGCAGCATCAGAAACGCAAGCGCGACCTGCAATGCAACGCCTGCGCCGACTGTTCGCAGGCGGATGCGGCGTCGATCGCTCGAGAGCGCGAGGGCGATCAGCGGCAGCAGCAGAACGCCGATGAGACCTGTGGCTGAACTCACGCGCGGGAGGCTACCGATGGACTTGGCGGCGCGGACTGCAAGCAACAAAGAGAAACGCCCGAAGGCGCGGACCTTCGGGCGCGTGTGGTTCGAAAGCGGGTGAAGGGACTTGAACCCTCGACATCAACCTTGGCAAGGTTGCGCTCTACCACTGAGCTACACCCGCAGAGGCAGGCCTTTCATGCCTGTTGCGAGCGGGGATGGTAGCAGTTTGGCAGCGACTGACAACCGCGCCGCGAAGCAGTCGTGACTGCAGTACGCAGCGGCTCTGCGAGGCGTGTTCACAGAAGATGCACGAGGCCTTTCTACGATGCGTGCGATGCGGAGCGTGTTGTCTGTCGTTGCGACTGCCACTTGTGCCATATGCATCGGTGCATCGGATTCCACGCTCTTGGATGCCACTTCAGCAGATGCCGCCAAGATTTGTCATGTGGTAGTGCTGAGCGTGGACGGACTTCGTCCTGAACTGCTTGCGACACCGCTTGACCGCGAACATCCTGGGCTCATGCGGTTGCTGAAGGGCGCGCACACGCTGGAGGCACGCACGGATCCAGACACGACGGTCACGCTGCCCAATCATCTCGGCATGGTGTCGGGCAGGTTGCAGCGCGGCGCGGATGGGCACAACTGGATGGGCAATGATGATCCACCTGCAGCAGGCAAGGGTGGAACGCTCCGTGAAATGCACGGCGCCTATGTGCCGACGATGTTCGATGTCGCCCATGACCATGGCGTTTTCACCTCGGTGGTCGCAACCAAGAGCAAGTTCGTGCTGCTCGATCAGTCTGCGGATGAACGCGAGGGGCCTCTCGATGAAGTGGGCGAGGACAACGGGCGCGACAAGATCGATCGGTGGATATGCCTCAAGAGTTCTGCGGAGGTTGCGCAAGTGGAGGTTTCTCTGATGCGTCAGGCGGCGCTGCGAGGACAACCGAGTCTTTCCCTGATGCACCTTGGCGAGACCGATGGTGCCGGTCACGCGGGCGCGTGGGATCTTGCGGATGGTTCCCTCTACCGCGCGGCAGTCAGGAGTGTCGATGATGTGCTCGCGGTGATGATCGATGCCATCGCCGCTGATCCGCTGTTGCGTGGGCATGTCGCCATCATCCTGACGGCGGATCATGGTGGTGGCGCGCCGCCACGCAGCCACACGGTTGTCACTGCGCCCATCAACTTCACGATTCCGTTCGCCGCATGGGTTGGTGGGGATGGAGCGCCGATCGACCTCTACGAGCTGAACGCGGACACGCGCACGCGCCCCGATGCTGCGGCGAACCCAGCGCGCGAGGTCACTGGGCGCGGGGCGCCAATCCGAAACTCGGATGCGGGGAATGCAGCGCTCGCACTGCTCGGGTTGCCTGCGGTGGCGACTTCCACAGTGAACGCCGTGCAGGATCTGCGCGTGTCTGGCGTTTCTCTTCCGCGGGTTTTCGGCGATCACATGGTGCTGCAGCGCGATCGATCGTTTTTCGTGTGGGGCGCGGCACGCGCACTCGCGACAGTCAGGGTGGAACTGATGGATGCTTCGGGTTCGATCCGCGCTTCGGGGCAATCCGTGGTCGGCGCCGATGGGCGTTTCAAGGTGCAGATGCCTGCACTTGCGAGCGAGCGAACTCCGCTTCGACTTCGTGTCGAATGTGCGGGCTCGCGCACTGAGCGACACGATGTGTTGGTGGGCGATGTGTGGATCTGCGGCGGGCAGTCCAATATGGAGTGGTCGTGCGGATCGAGTGATGGCGCTTCTGAGATCGCCACGGAACTGCCGATCGATGTGCGATGTTTCACGGTTCCACATCTCATGGACGCGAGCGAGCGAACCGATGTGGACGCACGCTGGGTCGTTGCGGGGAAGGAGGCCACGCCAGCGTTCACTGCGGTTGGCAGCTGGTTTGCCCTGAAGATCGAACGAGAAGTTGGCGTTCCTCTGGGATTGCTGTCGGTGAACTGGGGGGGATCGCCTGCGGAGTCATGGACGCCGCGTGCGGCGCTTGCGGCGGAACCGCTGCTCTCTGCTGCCGCAGCAACACCTGCATCGGCGGATTGGGGCGCGTACGGATCGATGTGGAATGGCATGATGGCGCCGCTTGCCGGCTATGCGGTCCGCGGTGCGCTCTGGTACCAAGGTGAAAGCAATGCGGACCGTGCCGACAAGTACGCCGTGCTGCTATCGACGATGATTCGCGGTTGGCGTCGCGCGTGGGGGCAGGGGGCGTTCCCCTTTGGGATCGTTCAACTGGCGGGGTTTCGGGCAGCCAGCGACAATCCGGTGGAAGGCGAGTGGTCGATGCTGCGCGATGCGCAACTGCAGGTCTCGCGCGAGGTGCCTGCGTGCGGACTTGCCGTGACGATTGATGTAGGCGATGCGGCGGACATTCATCCGCGCAACAAGCGTGCAGTCGGTGAGCGGCTTGCCGCGTGGGCGCTCGCCGATGTGTACGGGCGTGGGAGTGCGCGCGGCGGACCACTGCTGCGTCTGAGCGAAGTTCGCGGCGATGAGATGGTGCTTTCATTCGACCAGGCCGACGGCCTCACGGTGCGGGGTGGCGGGGCCCTCGGAGGGTTTGCGATTGCAGGCGAAGATGGAG
>Ga0172367_10007042_pt1 | contig 12999 bp, 9 predicted proteins | sample Lak10m_FD_114542 | JGI IMG/M metagenome (GOLD analysis project Ga0172367, IMG submission 114542) | Freshwater microbial communities from Kabuno Bay, South-Kivu, Congo - kab_022012_10m | ecosystem: Environmental > Aquatic > Freshwater > Lake | place: Democratic Republic of the Congo: South-Kivu...
AGCGCTGCTACCGGCGCGGCACCGGATCGGCGCGATGACGAGAGGGCGGCATTGAGGCGGGGGCCTATGGGCGCCGGCTGGCGACGTTCGCCCCGGCCGCCGTCCATATCAACAGCTTGATCGCGGCATCGGGGCCGACGGTGACGGCGCGGGCCCGCTATCTCGCCCGCAACAACGGCTATGCCGCGGCGGCGATCGAGAGCTTTGCCGGCAACGCGGTCGGGACCGGGATCAAGCCGGCAACGCTGATCGGTGATCCAGCGCTCAAGGCGGCGATCCAGGCCGCCTGGCGGCGCTGGATCGATGAGTCCGACGCTGAAGGGCTGCGCAGTCGATCGCGGCCAAACCTCCTGCGGCGGCGCTCTCGCCGGCTATTTTCTTCTTCACGTTATACTTTGAGGCCAGTGAACGTGTGGTGACGGTATTCCCGCACCCCAGATCCGTCAAACAATCCCCATAGCCCCGCGCCCGGCCGCGGCTTAGTTCAATCCGGTTTCTATGAGGTCCCGCTAACCGGGAAGGCTGCGGGCATGGCGTCTGTGTAGCGGGACCTCACAGAAACCTTTTGATTATTGTGGAAAAGGTGTTACGGCACCGCAGTGCCACACCCGATCAGCGGGAAGACGGCGCTCATGCCTCGGGTGGGACTCTCTCTTATACCGGCGAGCGGAATGAATCATCCATTGCTCACCGGAGCGCGCGACCGCGCGCCGCGCCTCGTGGCGCGGCGATGAGCCTAACAATGAGTCAGGCTCATCGCACGTTGGTATTAGATTCGCCCCATCGTTGTCCGAACGTCGGGGTCCACCTCACATCGAGCACGCCGAGCATATGCTCGCCTTGCGGATCGTGCGGATAAACGGCGACTGGGACGTCTATTGGCGGAACCTCAAGCAAAAACTTGCCGCCGCCAATGACAACGCCCGCGAAGGATCGCAGCGCCGCACCGCCTGAGCACACAACTTTGGTTCACACCCGGGTCCACCTCAGTCGTTGATTCTGGGGTCCGACTGCGGTAGCTTACCAGCCGAACCCAACGGAACTGAAGATCAGTGCCGTTGAATCCACTTGGCGTAATACTAAGGCTGCCGGGCCGGTTCTAATACCAACGTGCTATGAGCCTGACTCATTGTCAGGCTCGTAGCCGCGCCATGGGGCGCGGCGTGCGGTCGCGCGCTCCGGCGAGCAATGGATGATTCATTTCGCTCGCCGGTATAACTTCACTAACTTCGCTAAGGTCGTCACGCCAATGACCAATCTCTGCCCTTGCTCCCGCTGCAGAACTATTGTCATGACTGTTCTTGTGGTCGGCCTGCTTACATTTCCCGCTCCAGCCTATGCCTATCTCGATCCGGGCACGGGCAGCACTATGATCCAGATCATTGTTGCTAGCGTAGCAATGGCGGCAGGATGTTTTCGGCTTTATTTTTACAAAGTGCGGGACTGGCTGGCAACGATACGCGGTCGCAAACATGTCCCGGATCCAAACAAGGCCCATTCCCAGCCGCACCGGACAAACGCCCACAAGCCTCCCATCGAGTCTTAGCGCGCTTGTAGGATAATTTTGCGCCTGACTAGGCGCCGGAAGGACCAGCCAATTATCTACGATTGCCGATATCCTGTCTTCGTGCGGGACTGAAGCAACCAAACCGGGAGGGCAAGAGGGGATGAAGGCTGTTATTCTTGCGGGTGGTCTGGGGACACGGTTGTCTGAGCTAACCGACGTCCGCCCGAAGCCGATGGTCGAGGTCGGGGACAAGCCGCTGCTTTGGCATATTATGAAGATCTACCTTGCCCACGGCATTGACGACTTCATCATTTGCCTCGGCTACAAGGGGTATATGATCAAAGAGTATTTTGCGAATTATTCCTTACACATGTCCGACACGACCTTCGATTTCAAATCGGGCCGGACGACTATGTATAACAATTGCTCCGAGTCGTGGCGGGTCACGCTGGTCAACACCGGCGAAGAAACCCAGACCGGCGGCCGCCTGCGGCGGGTGGCGCCCTATCTCGACCCGGACGAAGACTTTTGCGTCACGTATGGCGACGGAGTGGCTGCGGTTGACATCAGCGCTCTGATCGCCTTCCACCGGCGGATCGGCTGTCAGGCAACCCTGACCGCCGTGCAGCCGCCCGGCCGCTTCGGCTCGCTGGAGATTGAAAACCACGTCGTCAACCGTTTCGTGGAAAAGCCGCTCGGCGACGGCGGCTGGATCAATGGCGGGTTCTTCGTCTGCAAGAAGAGCGTGCTCGACCTGATCCCTGATGATTCGACGATCTGGGAACGCGAGCCGCTACAGCGTCTGGCCGCCGTGGGAGAGCTTGCGGCGTTCCCACACGAAGGCTTCTGGCTGCCGATGGATACCCTGCGCGACCTGCGGCAGCTCGAAGCGCTCTGGCAGTCCGGCAAAGCGCCGTGGAAAGTGTGGCAATGACGGCACTGGTGACCCCCGCTTTCTGGCGTGACCGGCGCGTTCTCGTCACCGGCCATACCGGGTTCAAGGGCAGTTGGCTGGCGTTGTGGCTGCACCGCATGCAAGCTGGCGTGTCCGGCCTCGCGCTGTCTCCCAACACCGAACCCGACCTCTATTCCGACCTCGGGATCGACGCCCTGGTCGACTCCGAGATCGGCGACGTCCGCGACTACGAGGTGGTGCGCGCTACCGTTGATCGTGTGCGTCCGGAAATCATCTTCCATCTCGCGGCGCAGCCGCTGGTTCGTCATTCCTATACCAACCCCCTCGGGACCTACCAGACCAACGTCATGGGCACCGCCCATGTGCTGGAGGCAGCGCGCGTCGTGCCCGGGGTTCAGGTGGTGATCGTGATCACTACTGACAAGTGTTATGAGAACCGCGAATGGGTGTGGGGCTACCGTGAGATCGACCCGCTCGGCGGCCACGACCCGTACAGCAGCTCGAAGGGGGCGGCCGAGCTGGTGGTGGCGGCGTACCGCAATTCCTACTTCAGCTCCGGCGTGCCGACGGCGGTCGCCTCGGTGCGCGCCGGCAACGTCATCGGCGGCGGCGACTGGTCGGCAGACCGCCTGATCCCCGACGCGGTCAGGGCCTTCCTGAGCCGGACCCCTTTAGAAATCCGCTCGCCGCACGCTATCCGGCCCTGGCAGCACGTGCTGGAGCCGCTCGGCGGCTATCTGAGGCTGGCCGAGCGGCTGGTCGCCGATGGCCCCTGCTACGCTGGCGCCTGGAATTTTGGCCCGGCGGACTCCGACGCCCGACCGGTCGGCGAAGTGATCGAGTTGTTGCGTGCCTGTTGGGGCGGCCCCGCCACGTGGATTGACGCCTCGCGCGGCGATCACCCCCATGAGGCGCACTTCCTCAAGCTCGATTGCAGCAAGGCCAGGACCAGCCTGGGCTGGGTGCCGCGCTGGCCCCTCGAGCGAGCCATCGAGGAAACCGCACGATGGTATATGGCGCGCCGGGATGGCGCCGACATGCGCGCCTTTACTCTGGACCAGCTCAACGATTATCTCGATGGCGCGGCGCGGGAGCTTGGGCTTTCGCCCTTGTGTCAGCCTAGGATAGGGTAAATGACTTCAGATCACCTGCAGCAGCTTCGGGAAGAGATACTGAAGCTGGTGAGCGACTATGCCGACCAAGCCTTCGCCGCCCGCGCCTTCCAGCCCGGTTTGAGCCCGGTCCCGCCCTCGGGCAAGGTGATCGGCGCTGCAGAAATCCGCTCGCTGGTCGATGCCTCGCTGGACGGCTGGCTGACCACCGGCCGCTTCAACGACGCCTTCCAGGGCCGGCTGGCCGCGTTCCTGGGCGTCAATCACGTCCTGACCACCAATTCCGGCTCGTCTGCCAACTTGCTGGCGTTCAGCGCCCTGACCTCGCCGCGCTGGAAGGACCGCCGCCTGGTACCCGGCGACGAGGTCATCACCGTGGCGGCCGGCTTTCCCACCACAGTCAACCCGATCGTCCAGCACGGCTGCGTGCCGGTGTTCGTCGATGTCAGCATTCCCACCTACAACATTGATCCCGCGGGCATTGAGGCGGCGCTGTCGCCCCGCACGCGCGCGATCATGCTTGCCCACACCCTGGGCAATCCGTTCGACCTCGCCGCGGTCACCGCGATCGCCAAGAAGCATGATCTGTGGCTGGTCGAAGACTGTTGCGACGCGTTGGGCTCGCGCTACGACGGCCGGCTGGTCGGCACCTTCGGCGACATCGCGACCCTCAGCTTTTACCCCGCCCACCACATCACGATGGGCGAAGGCGGCGCGGTGTTCATGAACCGGGAAAAGTTGCGCCGCATCGCCCTGTCGATCCGGGATTGGGGCCGGGACTGCCATTGCGAGCCCGGCTGCGACAACACCTGCCGCAACCGGTTCGGCTTCCAGCTGGGCGGCCTGCCGTTTGGCTATGACCATAAGTACACATACTCCCACGTCGGCTACAACCTGAAGATTACCGACATGCAGGCGGCGGTGGCCCTGGCCCAGCTGGACCGGCTGGAGGACTTCATCGCCCGGCGCAAGGCCAATTTCGCGTTCCTCACCGAGGCGCTGGGGCGCTTAGCGGACGTGCTGATCCTGCCCGAGGCGACGGCGAACAGCGATCCGTCCTGGTTCGGCTTCCCGATCGCTCTGCGCGAGGCGGAGCCCGATCGCACGGCCCTGCTGCGCTTCCTCGACCAGGCCAAAATCGGCACCCGCCTGCTGTTCGCTGGCAACCTGTTGCGTCAGCCCTATTTCGCCGGCGTGTCGCACCGGGTGGCCGGCACGCTGGATACCACCGACAAGGTGATGAATCGCACGTTCTGGATCGGGCTGTACCCCGGTCTGGATGAACGGCATCTCGGCTACGCCGCCGAAAAACTCTACCAATTTTTCGGGCGCCGGAGCTGACCGTCCAGTCGTCCCGCCCTCCAACAGGCCTTATTCTTCATCTGGAGTTCCCATGACCCAAGTGCCGTCCAAGCCAACCTTCGTCCTGGAGATGGCGAACAACCATATGGGCGACGTCGATCACGGTCTTCGCCTGATCCGCGCCTTCGCAGCGGTCTGCAAGAATTTTCCGCAGTTCGCCTTCGGCTTCAAGATGCAGTACCGGCAGCTGGACACCCTGATCCATCCCGACTTCCGCAACCGGATGGACATCAAGTATATCCAGCGCTTTTCCCAGACGGCGCTGAGCGGCGACGACCTGCGCAAGCTGGTGGCCGAAATCAAGGCGCACGGCTTTATCGCCATCTGCACGCCCTTCGACGAGGCCTCGGTTGACCGGATCGTCGCCGACGGTTTTGACGTGCTCAAGATCGCCAGCTGCTCCTTCACCGACTGGCCGCTGCTGGAGCGCATCGGCCAGGTCGACAAGCCGGTCATCGCCTCGGTCGGCGGCATCGAGGCGGTCGATATCGATGCGGTGGTGTCCTTCTTCAAGAACCGCAAGCGCGACCTGACCCTGCTGCACTGCGTCGCCGAGTATCCGGCTCCGGATGACCGGCTGCAGGTCAACCAGATCGACTTTCTACGCCGACGCTATCCCGACATCACCATCGGCTTCTCCACCCACGAACGGCCCGACGCCACCGTGCCGGTCGCGATCGCTGTCGGCAAGGGCTGCCGTCTGTTCGAAAAGCACGTGGGCCTGCCCACCGACTCCTATGCCGTCAATGCCTACTCGGCGACCCCCGAGCAGGTCCGGGGCTGGCTGCAGGCGGCGGCCCAGGCGTTCGCGATCTGTGGCGTCGTGGACGCCCGCATGGAGCCGAGCCGTGAGGAACTCGCCTCGCTGTTCTCCCTGCGCCGTGGCGTCTATGCCGTGCGCGACATCGCCGCCGGCGAGCGCCTGACCAACAAGGACGTCCAGTTCGCCATCCCCACCCAGGAGGGCCACATCACGGCCAACCACTGGTCGAAGTACCAGTACTTCTATGCCACCGAGGCCATCCCGGCCGGCAAGCCGGTCCTCACCACCAATACCCGCCGGGAGAACGTGCGCGGCAAGGTCTATGACATCGTCCGGCGGGTCAGCGACCTTCTGAAGGCCGGCAACGTGGTCGTTCCCGGCGAGGCCGTGCTGGAAATCTCCCACCACTACGGCATCGACCGCTTTGACGAATACGGCATCACGATGGTCACCGTGGTCAACCGCGGCTACTGCAAGAAGCTGATCGCCGTGCTGCCCGGCCAGAAGCATCCTGACCAGTACCACAAACGCAAGGAAGAGACCTTCCATGTGCTGCACGGCACCTTGATCATTACGCTGGACGGCGTGACCCAGGAATGTCGTCCGGGCTCGGTGGTTGTGGTCGAGCGGGGCGTCCATCACGCCTTCGAAAGCGCCACCGGCGCGGTGTTCGAGGAAATCTCGTCCACCCACGAGATCGAGGATTCCTTCTATGCTGACGAAAACATCGGCAAGAATCCCAATCGCAAGACCTTCCTGTCCTACTGGATGAGCTGAGGCCTGCCCAAGATGACGTCCCAGCAGATAACCGTAGCCGATTACGTCTTCTCGTTCGTGCGCGCCCAGGGGGTGGGCTCGGTGTTCCTGGTGCCGGGCGGAGGCGCCATGTACCTCGTTGACGCCCTGGGCCGGTCGGGGCTCGACTACGTCCCCAACCACAACGAACAGGCGACCGCCATCGCTGCCGAGGCCTATAGCCGTGTCCACGAACGTCTGGGCGTTGCGCTGGTGACCACCGGCCCCGGCGGCACCAACGCCATCACCGGCGTCGCTGGGGCGTGGATCGAATCGGTGCCGCTGCTGGTCATCTCGGGCCAAGTCAAGCGGGCGGACTTGATGGGAACCTCGGGAGTCCGGCAAAAGGGCCCGCAGGAGGTCGACATCGTCGCGATGGTCAAGCCCATCACCAAGTACGCCGCGACGGTGATGGACCCCGCCGACATCCGCCGGCATCTCGAACAGGCGGTGCATCTCGCCACCACCGGCCGGCGCGGGCCGGTGTGGATCGACATCCCGCTCGACGTCCAGGCCAGCCGCATCGATCCGGACAGCCTGGCTGGCTTCACCCCCGAAGCGGGGCCGGCCCAGGACTTGGCACCGCAGGCGGAAACCCTGCTCGGCATGATCCGCGCCGCCGAGCGGCCGCTGATCGTCGCCGGCCACGGCATCCGCCTCGCGGGGGCGGCCCGGGCATTCCGCGATCTGGTCGAGGCCCTCGGCGTGCCGGTGGTCACCACCTGGAACGCCATGGACCTGCTGCCGTCCAGCCATCCCCTGGTGGTGGGCAAGCCGGGCACGGTCGCGCTCCGGGCGCCGAACTTTGCGGTTCAGAATTCGGATATGCTGATCGCCATCGGCGTCCGCCTCGACAATGTCGTCACCGCCTATAACCCGGCCAAGTTCGGCCGCGCCGCCCGCAAGGTGGTAGTCGATGTCGATGCGGCCGAACTCGCCAAGTTCACCCACGCCATCGACGTCAAGATTCATGCCGACGCCGCTGACTTCATCGCCGCGCTGGCCGGGGCCGTGCGCTCGGACGCCCGGCCGCTGCCCCGCCGCGACGCCTGGATCGCCCGCTGCGGCCAGTGGAAGGAGCGCTATCCGGTCAATGACGGCAAGCCCTTCCCCGAAACCGGCGAAATCAGCGCCTACCATCTCGCCTACGTGCTGTCGCAGGAGATTCCCGAGGATACCCTGGTCGTCACCGGCAGTTCCGGCCTCGGGGTGGAAATTTTTTATACCTCATTTCAGAACAAGCCCGGCCAGCGGGTGTTTCTCACCTCGGGTCTGGGGGCCATGGGCTACGGCCTGCCCGCCATGATCGGCGCCTCGCGCGCCAACGGCGGCCGGCCCTTCGTCGGCGTCGAGAGCGACGGCAGCCTCCAGATGAATCTCCAGGAGCTGCTCACCATCAAGGCGTTCAAGCTGCCGGTACGCATCTTCGTGATGAACAACAACGGCTACGCCTCGATCCGCGCGACCCAGCGGACCTATTTCGAAGGCCGCCACGTCGCTACCGGACCCGAGGCCAAGCTGTTTTTGCCCGACATTCCGGCCCTGGCCCAGGCCCTCGGCCTGCCCGCCATCCGGGTCGAGGACGCGTCCCAGCTGCGGGCGGCCGTCCGCTACGCCCTCGCCCAGCCCGGGCCGTTTATCTGCGACGTACGGCTGAAATCCGACGAGACCCTGTGGCCGAAATCGGCGGCGATTCCCCAGCCCAACGGCTCGTTCATCTCTATGCCGCTCGAGGACATGTCGCCGCTGCTGCCCCGCAGCGAACTGCGGGAGCAGATGCTGATCCCCCTCGATCCCGCCTCCGAACTGGTCGAGGTTCCTCCGTCATGACGACCTCCGAACCGGCAACCCTCAACGACTTCCGGCTGTCGGACCTCGATGAGGCTTGGCGGCACGCCGAGGTCGGGGAGGCGCTCGACGGCGCCAATTTATTCATTACCGGCGGCTCGGGGTTTTTCGGGCAGTGGCTGCTGGCGGTGCTGGCCCGCGCCCGCCAGTTCGGCTGCCGGGTGTCGGTGACCGTCCTCAGCCGCGATCCGGACCGCTTTGCCCGCCGCTGTCCGGAACTGGCGGCCGACCCGGGCCTCACGCTGGTCGCGGGCGATGTCCGCTTCTTTGAATTCCCGAAGGGCCGCTTCACCCACGCCATCCACGCCGCGACCGACACCAGCATCGCCGCCGACCGCCGGCCGCTGGAGTTGATCGACACCATCGTCGACGGCACCCGCCGGGTGCTGGCCTTCGCCCAGGCCGCCGGCATAGGCCGCGTGCTGTTCACGAGTTCCGGAGCCGTCTACGGGCCGCTGCCGCCCGACCTGGAGGCCGTGCCGGAAGGCTACGCCGGCGCCTGCCCGACCGGCGACCGCCGCTCGGCCTACGGACAGGCCAAGCGCCTAGCCGAACAGTTGTGCACGCTTTATGCCGCCGAGTACGGCCTCGGCACGACCGTCGCCCGGTGCTTCGCGTTCGCAGGGCCGGGCATGCCGATGGACGGCCATTTCGCCATCGGCAACTTCATCCGCGACGCCGTCCGCGACGGCGCCATCACCGTGGCCGGCGACGGCACGCCCGTCCGCAGTTACCTTTATGCTGGCGACCTCGCGGCATGGCTGCTGCGCATCCTGGTCCACGGCCTGGCGGGCGGCATCTACAACGTCGGTTCGGACCGGGCCGTCTCGATCGCCGAACTGGCCCGGACCACCACCGAAACCCTGGGCGGTACCGTCACGATCGCCGGCCGTGCCGCGCCCGACGGCTTCCGCTCGCTCTACGTCCCCGCGGTCGAGCGTGCGCGCCGGGAGCTCGGCCTGGAGGTCTGGACCAGCTTGGCCGCGGCCATTGCCAGCACCGCCACTTGGTATCGCGCCACCGCGGAGCGGGCAGCGACCACGGAATCGGCGTTCGGGCGTCAGGAAGGCAGCGCCGCGCACCAAGGCCGGCTGACCTTTGTCGTCGACATGGACGGCGTCCTGGCCAGCCTGACCCCCGGCAACGACTACCGCCTCGCTGAGCCGCTGGAGTCCAACATCGCGGCGATCAACCGCCTGCATGCGGCGGGGCATCGCATCATTATTCTCACCGCCCGCGGCTCGGCGACCGGCATCGACTGGCGCGCGGTCACCGAGGACCAACTCAACCGCTGGGGCGTGCGGCGCCACGACCTCCAGTTCGGCAAGCCCGCCGCGGACTACTATGTCGACGACCGCCTGATCACCATCGCCGACCTCCAGAAACTGGCCGCGGCAGTGCCGGACGGCCCATGAGCTTGGCCGAACGTCTGACCGAGCGGCTTGCCGATGCCCTGGACCGTCCCTTGGTCGGCCGTGCCGTCGCCGCTGCCGTTTCGGTGATTGCGGCAGCCCTGCTGGTGATGCCCCAGCTGAAGTATCTCGCGCTCCGCACTTACGTGTTCGACCTGGGGCAGTACGCCAACTTCGCGTACAACGTGATGTACGGCGACGGGCCGGCCTATGCCGTGCGCACCCACGCCAACCTGTACCTCCTGCCTTATGGCGCCCTCTACGCGCTCGTCCCCAGCCCGGCCACTTTGCTGTTGGTGCAGTCGCTGGTGCTGATCGCGGGCGGTTGGGCCTATCTGGTCCTGTGGCGCCAGAACGGCGGGGTGTGGGCGCTATGGTTCGTGCTGCTGGGCGGACTGTCGCTGTCGGTGTGGTACAATGACCTGTTCGATTTTCACTTCGAGCATCTGCTGTTTCTGTTGGTGCCGCTGTTCTCGATCGTCGCGGGCCGCGAGACTCTGCGCGGCCGCTTCCCGATACTGGCGGCCCTCGCCCTGGCCATCTGCGCGGTCAAGGAGGTCTATGCCCTCACCGCCGCGGCTCTCGCCCTGTTCGGGCTTGGACGCCGCCATCCGTGCCAGGGTATCGCCATTGCCGTCCTGTGCGTGGCCTACTTTGTCGTCATGACCAGTTGGGTCATCCCCTCTTTCACCGATGGCCGGACGGTCGGCACGATCTGGAACCAGGCCTTCGGCCATCTCGGCCAGACCCCGGCCGAGATGGTGCGCACCCTGACCGCCGACCCGCTTTCGGCGCTCGGCGCCATCGCGGGCCAGGGACCCAAGCTGGCCTATGCCGGCATGCTGTTGGGCAGCCTTGCCTTCGTGCCGCTGCTGGCCCCGATGGCGGCGCTGCCGGCGCTGCCGGCGCTGCTGCTGTCGCTGTTGTCCCGCAATCCCAACCACGTCCTGGTGGTTCACCAATATACCGCGGGGGTGACGGCCCCCCTCCTTGTCGGCTTCGCCGCAGCGGTGGCCAGCCCCGGCCGGCGGCGGACCTTCGTCGCCGGCGCGCTGGCCGCGGCGCTGGCCGCCTCGCTGGGCCTGATGGTGCTGCGGGGGCCGAGCCCGCTGTCGCGTCCATTCTGGTCCGACTGGTCCTGGTCGTATCAGGCGGCCGCCTATAGTCCCGGCCAGCGCGACGCCTGGGTCCGGCAGATGATCGAGGCCCACGTCCCGGCCGACCCCGAGATTGCCGTCGCGGCCCAGAACAATCTGGTCACCGCCCGGCTGGCCAACCGGCGCCACCTGTTCGCCTTTCCCGAGGGCGTGTTCGAGCCACTGCTGCAGCCGGGCTGGACGGGTGGCGCGGCCGGCGGCGGCACGGACTATGGGCGTCCTGATGTAAGAATCTTGGTCGACGTCGTCGTGTTGGACTTGCGTCGTCCCTGGTTCTTCGGCGATAAGGGATGTGACTGGCTAAGTGGGCGCTGTCGTGCCGCAGGCGCCGCGACAGGGATTGAAGAATTGATCGCTGAGGTAAGTAATCGCTGGTCGGTCGTCTTTGAGCAGGATGATCTGTTGATCCTCCGCCGGCCCTGAAGACGGGAGGGGGGACACCCCAAAGGTTGAGATGAACATAGATACGTTCTATAATTCGCCGGGACAGAGCCGTTTTTTCTTTCCGGGTCGTATCTTTTCCGGTTCTGGAATCTCGGCCAAGGCATCCGAGGTTATCGCCGGGCGCGGCGACCTTGTGGTGGTGGTGGACAGCTTTTTTGCCGGCCATCCGCTGGTTGAGACGATCCGGCGCGCCTGCGGCGGCGCGGTCACCGTTGCGCGGGTTGACGGTTCGCCCTACGCCCAGGACATCAAGGCGACCTTCGCCGGCCTGCCCCGTCCGCCGCAGGTCGTGGTCTCGATCGGCGGCGGCAGCGCGGCGGATTATGCCAAGGGACTGATTCTGCTGACTCTGTTCGGAACGCTCGACGGCGTGGGCGTCGGCGCCAAGCTGGGCATGCCGCGGCGGCCGGGGACGGTTCGCCCGCTCTATGTGGCGGTGCCGACCACCGCGGGGTCGGGATCCGAGGCCAGCCGCTACTACGTCACCTATTGCCGCGAGACCCACGGCAAGGTCTTCGGCAAGACTTGGGACGTCGCGGCCGACTGGATATTTCTTGACCCGGACCTGCTGGCCGGCATGCCGCTGCCGACCCTGGTTGGCTGCGCGTTCGATGCCTTTGTCCATTATTTTGAGACGCTGATCGCCCGCTGCGAACGCTCGAGCTTCGGCGACATGCTGTCGCTTCACGGCATCCCGGCCGTGCTTGCCGCGGTCGCCGATGCGGTCGATGCCGGCCGCCGCGACGCCGGTACCCACACCCGCCTACTGGAAGCCGCGACGCTGGCCGGCGTCGCCATTTCGAATGTGCGGACCGGCCACATCCACGAAGCGGCGGGCGCCCTACTGGAGCATACCTCCCTGACCCACGCCGAGACGCTGTTCGTGTTCTTCCGCGAGGCCGTCGCCCATTACCGGGAGGCGATCCGCGACCAGGAGGCGAAACTGCTGCCGCGCCTGTCCGAGGCGGGGATCGATATCCGGAGCGTCGAGGAACTGGTGGCTTGGTGGGAAAGCCGGTTTTTCCGCCTCGGCCTCACCGCCAAGATCGAGCAGGCCCTCCGCCAGTGTCAGACGCCGGCCCCTGCGCTGAAACAGCACATCTTCGAACGCGTGTTCAACGATAAGGTTTGGGTTACCAAAGAGTGTCCTACTCCCATATCAGAGTCCCAGTGCTGTGCGTTCATCGAGGCGTCGCTCCGCCGTTTCGCGCCGGAATGACGCCGGCGGAACCGTGGCGATTATTATGAGGTGGACCCGGTTTTTCGGACAGGTTGCGAAGAGAGAGTCCCGCTCCTATAGTCGAGAGAATCAAGGGAGCAGGACGTGAAACAGACTCGAGAAGAAGCACAACGCGGAAGGCTCTTCCTGGATTCCGGGGTGGTGCCGGCCACAGAGCGCGCAGACACCGCGGATTGCCAGGGGTCAAAACGGACGAACGCTGGGCACCACCCCGGAATCCAGGATGAGCGTCACAGATTTTGCTTCGCGATGCCACACCCAAGCACAATCATCGCAAGTCTCCTCCAACCGGCGTGCACCATTTTCGGCCCTGGCGGACTGTAATACCGGCGAGCTTAAAGCTTGATCCATTGCTCCTATAATTGGTTTCCAAAGGCCGACTGGCCTTTGGCTGGGGGTGTCGGGGGACAGCGTCCCCTGACGGCCGGCGCGAGCCGGCGACG
>Ga0172367_10007043_pt1 | contig 12997 bp, 10 predicted proteins | sample Lak10m_FD_114542 | JGI IMG/M metagenome (GOLD analysis project Ga0172367, IMG submission 114542) | Freshwater microbial communities from Kabuno Bay, South-Kivu, Congo - kab_022012_10m | ecosystem: Environmental > Aquatic > Freshwater > Lake | place: Democratic Republic of the Congo: South-Kivu...
AGCGTGATCTGCGTTTGAATGATCATGCGCCATTGGCATCTGCGCTCCAAAAGCATGCCCGTGTCCTCCTTTTATACATTCATGAGCCCTCCCTGCAGGCCGATACCCGTACCAGTGCACGGCATCTACGCTTTGTCCATCAATCAATCCTCGACATTCAGAAGCATATACCCATCGACTGCATTTTCTGGGCGATCGAAGGGGAAGTCGTTCCCGTGCTTGAGGATTTGCACCAGTTGGTTGCCTTTACCCACCTATACAGCCATGAAGAAACCGGCTTAAAATTTACCTACGATCGAGATCGTTCGGTGGCCCAATGGAGCAAAAAAAAGGGGGTTTCATGGATAGAATCTCCATCCCATGGCGTAGAACGGCCTTGCACAAACCTAAAAGGCTGGAATACCCGGTGGTTTATGCGCATGCAAGAGCCCCTCGCACAGCCCGATTGGTCAAAGCACACAGCCTTCACGCCTTCCGCAGAATGCCTGAATTGGCATCAAGCCCATGCCTGGAAACCGGTGTTCAGCCCAAGCACAAACGAAGCACTGATGCAGCCGGGCGGTGCGTCATTCGGCCAAAAATACCTCAACGATTTTTTAGAACGGCGGCACCTCAACTATGGGCGTATGATCAGTAAGCCACTGGAAAGCAGGCGCAGCTGCAGTCGGATTAGTCCGTACCTCGCATGGGGCAACCTCAGCATGCGCATGGTGTTCCAGGCCTGTGAGAAACGCAGGCAACAACTGCGGGCATCTGGAGCCAGCGCGGCCCATATTCGGTCCTTGGCCGCTTTCGCCACACGCTTGCTTTGGCACTGCCATTTCATTCAAAAATTTGAAATCGACGGCATGCTCGAACACCGCAATCAAAATCGAGCCTTCGATTCGGTAAGGAATCAGTTCGATGAGCATCGGTTCCAGGCATGGGCCGATGGCCAGACAGGTATTCCGCTGATCGACGCCAGTATGCGTTGCGTCGTCCAAACGGGCTACCTCAACTTCCGAATGCGTGCCCTGTTGGTGAGCTTCCTAACCCATCACCTTTGGCTCGATTGGCAAAAAGGAGCCGAACACCTGGCACGTGCGTTCCTCGACTTCGAACCCGGCATTCACTACCCGCAGTTTCAAATGCAGGCAGGCTGCACGGGCATTCACACCATACGAATCTACAACCCGATAAAGCAAGGAATAGAACATGACCCCAATGGACTATTTGTGCGGCAATGGGTTCCAGAGCTCATTCATGTACCAAACGAATGGATCCATAATCCTTGGCTGCTATCCCCCGACCAACAAATCCAGTATGCTTGTCGAATTGGAATCGACTACCCAAACCCAATAATCAAACCTGATGCGGCTGCTGCACATGCCCGAAAAGAACTGTGGGCCATAAAGGGGAGCGCCGAATGCCGAGCTTATGCTGAGCATATCTTACGCAAACACGGAAAAAAGACCGATACTGTATCCAATTCTGAAAAAAGTGAACACCAATAAACGCCAAAATCCCGATCGAGGACCAATTTACCGAAAACCGCATCTTCCCCAAAAGGACTGTATTGTTTGCGGGAGGCCCTTTAGTTGGCGCAAGAAGTGGCTGCGGTGCTGGGATGAGGTAACCCACTGCAGCGATGCATGTAGAAAACGCCCGAAACCTGGTTAAAAGGCTGATTTTTGAGCCGTTTTCCACATTCATCGGCAAAAGTATGGGAAAAAAGGACGGGTATTAAGTATGCATAAGGGGGATGATTCACCACTATGCAGACATGGGTTTGATTTGTATCTGTCCACCGATTGCTCTGAGTACTTTCATGATGGTCTCAAATTGAGGCTTTGCCCCGTCTGATAAAGCTTTATACAAACTTGGTCTGCTCAATCCCGTTTCTTGAGCAATTTTGGTCATTCCAATTGATTTTGCCACATGACCAATAGCCGTTATCACATCAGATTCGTTTCCTTGCGCCAAAACACTATTTAGATACTCTGCAATCATTTCGTTGCTATCTAAATAATCAGCTATATCAAATTTTGAAGTTTCCATACCCATCCTTTACCCGGCAATACCCCTTCTTTACTCAGCCGTATCACTCCGACGCGATTTTTCTGGAGCGCTCTTACGCCAAGGCCACGGCGAAGAAGCGGTAAAACCCCACATTCTCATCATGTGCCTATAGATCGATGTATTATCCTGAATGCCGGTAAATGCATACGCACCAGGCCCATAGGCAAAAACCGGAACCATCACGCCGGTGTGCTTTTTGGTGGTGAACGCAGCTTCAATCCGGCCCGAAGACCAATCCCCTCCATTGATGGCAAAGCCACCGGTTTCATGGTCGGCCGTCACCACGACCAAAGTCTGACCGTCTTGTGCAGCAAAGTCGAGTGCCACACCAATCGCCCGGTCAAAATCAATCATTTCCCGAACGATATAATCGGCATCATTGGCATGACCACCCCAATCAATCTGGGATCCCTCAACCATTAAGAAGAAGCCTTTGGTGGTGTCATTTAAATGCTCGAGCGCCAATCGGGTTGAAGTGGGCAGAAAATCACCTCTTCCTTCGCTCATCTTGGGGGCCTCTTTATCCCAAAGCAAGGCCGCCAAGCGACTTCCTTTTGGAATTTGGACGAGGGACGCCGAATCAAAGGCGGTATAAAAGCCTCGTTCACGCATATTGGCCGTTAGCGCACGTCCGTCCTTTCTCTGATCAAAGTACTTTTTACCCGCACCAATCAACAGGTCGACCTTACTCTCCATAATTTGGCGCGCAATTTCCTCATGCATCTCCCGGTCAGGAACATGGGCAAGAAATGAGGCAGGGGTAGCATGCGTTACCGATGAAGTAACCACCAGGCCGGTTCGTTTGCCCATCCGTGCCGCCGTTTCTAAAATCGTTTCGCAGGCCATAGTATCGGAATCCACCCCTATTGCGCCATTGAAGGCTTTTTTGCCGATGCTGAAGGCTGTAGCTCCTGCGCCAGAATCCGTAATGAGGTCATCGAAGGAATGGGTCTTACTAAACCCCAAATGCCTGAATCGTTCAAGGTTCAATTCTTGCCGACCCGCCACCATTCCCGCGTATATTTGGGTAGCCCCCATGCCATCGCCGATCAGCAGAATAATATTTCGCGGCTGTGCTTGTGCCGCAAATTCGGCCGATTGACGTGCTCTATGCAGCGGCGATGATTTCTTAAGGCGTGGTGCAGTTTGTCCATCCGCACTCCCTATGGACAGAAAAAAACAGCACAAGAAGACCGAAAAAACGAAAGAAATCGAAGAAACGAATGAAATTAAAATCGGGTGATGCATGGGCTTTTTCATGGTGCAAATCTACGGGATGCAGGTTAGGAAACGTGAATTCGGGATGAAAGGTTCGGGGTGAATCTTTCAGGATGAAACGTACAGCATTCAAAGTTATTAATTGCGAAGCCGCTGACTAAAGTCCCGCCTTCCTGAGCATCATGGCTTGAACCGCCGCAACAGTAATGGCGTCGGTAATCTCCCCCGACTTCACCCGAAGCCAAACCTCCGATAAAGGCAGCATTACGTATCTCAATTGCTCGGTTTCTTCAGGTTCAGCCGCGAATTGTTGGAGATCGGTGGCGAGAAAAACGATGCAATACTCATCGGTTACGCTATTCGACAGATGCATCCGAAGCAACACCTCCCAATGCCCCGCTTTTAAGCCAGTCTCTTCCAGCAATTCTCGTTGAGCAGAATGCAACGGATCTGTATCGAGCTTGCCACCCCCCTCCGGGATTTCCCATGAATAACAATCGATCGTGTATCTGTACTGACCCACTAATCCCATGCATCCCTCATCATCGATCGCTACAATTCCAATCGCAAGGTTTTTGAAATGTACTTTACCATAAATACCGGGTTTACCGGATGGGTTCAGCACCTGGTATTCCGTTAATCGAATCCAAGGATTGTCATACACCTCGCTTGCAGAAAGAGTTTTCCACGGGTTGGTCGACTCTCGCGCAAGGTTTGTCGACTCTCCCGTAAGGTTGGTCGACTCTCGCGCAAGGTTGGTCGACTCTCGCGCAAGGTTTGTCGACTCTCCCGCAAGGTCGGTAGACGCTCCCGCAAGGCTGGTAGACGCTCCAAAAGGAGAAGAAGACTGATCATCTTGGCTCTTCATAGAATGATTTATGTGTGCAATTTATTTTTTTTGGGGATTGACTGAACTTTTTATTCTGAAAATCGTTCATAGAGTCAAAATCAAACAAAACCTATGAAAAACACCCTTATGATTGCAGTCGCAGCTGGTCTTTTAGCCTTTTCCTGCGGCAACAGTGGCCAAGAGGCCGAGAATGTTGATGTAGCAGCCGCAGCTGAAGTTGCTGGCGCTCAAGAATTTTCACTTACTTCCGGGGAATTGAAGTGGACCGGAAAAAAAGTTACGGGTGAGCATTTTGGTACCGTAGCGATCACTGAAGGCATGCTTCAAGCAGATGCAGGTGCATTAAAAGGAGGAAATTTTACCATCGACATGAGCAGCATAAAAGTGGAAGATATCACGGATGCCGAGCAAAATGGCGATCTGGTTGGACATTTGAAATCCCCTGATTTTTTCGCAGTGGACAGCCATAAAGTGGCTAACTTCGTTATTACAGCTGTAGAAGCGCTACCTGCTGCCGATGCTGAAGGCAATACCCACACCATTTCTGGTAATTTAACCATCAAGGGTATCACCAATGGCATTAAATTCCCGGCCATGGTTCAAATGGAAGCGGCTGCAGTAAAGGCCAACGCGAAATTTGACATCGATCGCACGCTTTGGAATATTCGTTATAACTCTGGAAAATTTTTCCCAAAAATAGGCGACAAGATGATCAATGACAACATCACTTTAAACATCAATTTGCAGGCCACTGCGAAGTGATGCTTTGGCTATTTGCATCCCTAATGTAAAATCAAATTGATTAATCAATGCCAGCCTGAGTGCCGGCATTTTTTTTAGATGCTGAATTCAAGCCACAAATGCAACTTTTGGATTAAACAAGGTGGTTTCACCGTACTCATCCAAAAATTGCTGGATAAGATTAGTCCGTTTGAATATGGGGTGCCATCCACCTGGCTACATATTTTCCTAATATATCCGCTTCAAAATTGACCCGTGCACCCGCTTTCCATTGCTGAACATTGGTATGCGACCATGTGTAAGGAATGATGGCCACCGCAAACGACAAGTCACCGAGATGAGCTACTGTCAAAGAAACACCATCCAAACAAACCGATCCTTTTTCCACAATCAAATGAGCATAGGAGGCCGGAAAAGCAAATTCAATCCACCAACTACCATCACGCTCTGAAACGGATGTACATATAAGACATAGGTCAACGTGCCCTTGCACAATGTGCCCGTCTAAACGCCCTCCTGCGGGCACACACCGCTCCAGATTCACCATTGATTTTAAATTCCACGTGTTCAGATTCGTGCGCAGAATCGTTTCTTCAATGGCCGTTACCCTATGCATTCCATTGGCCACCTCTACCACCGTCAGGCAAACTCCATTGTGGGCCACGCTCTGATCGATCTTAAGCTCTTTGCTCAAATCAGACCGAATCCAAATGTCCAAGTTTGAACCCACAGTGTCGCAGGCCGCCACTTCACCCATTGTTTCAATAATACCTGTAAACATACTTTAAATGACTTATCGATAAATTCCTACTACCCCATCGCGATCGACCGATTCGATACCCGAAAACACCTTGAAATTGATCCGGATTCGATAGTAATATGTCCCCTCCTCAACAGGCACCCCTTGCATGTTTGTGCCATCCCAATCGATCGAAGGTGTTATGCTCCGATAAACGATCTGACCCCAGCGATTGTAGACATACAAATCAATCGATTGCACAAACCGCCAACCCGGTAACGGGCGGAAAAGATCATTCACTCCATCGCCATTGGGCGAGAAAACATTCGGTAATTCATATTCCAAACAATTCTCCGAGCATACCTCATTCACATATCCGCTTTCATTCCCACCACTATCGACCGCCGTTATTCGGTAACATCCCGCAACCGAAGACGTCAAACCTGCGTGTAACCAGGAGGGTAATGAATCGGCAGGCACCGATTTTAAGAATATAAATGGTTCACCTTCCCCAGCACTAAAATAGATTCTCCACGCCAACAAATCTGCGGCGCATTCAGGTTTCTGTTGCCAAGATAATAAGTTCTGAAAACGATCGCAGTCTGTTGAAACCGAGAGGGTGGGCGGACAAGGCGGTACGGAGTCGCGGGGAATTCCACACACTTGTTGTGCGTCGTTGTATAAAAGAGTAGGCATGCTCGGTGCACGATAGCCACCGCTACTCATCACAACATAGCAATAGCTGCGACCATTCACCAAACCGGTATCGAGCCATTCGGGGCGGGTGGTAACACCCAACAACTGACGGAGGCCAGAAACGCCCTCACGATACACATAAAAAGAATCATTTTGCCAAGGGGTATCCCAAGTCCAGGCCAAGCGCAGCCGCGCATCAAGTGGCTGTACCTGCAGAAACACAGAAGATGCGGGCGTATTTCGGCCCACCAGACCGAATGCAGGGCTTGAGAACAAATTTATGCGGTAATAATACGGCCCTTGCACGGTATTCATGAGCGTATCGACGTGGAAAGAATCGGCCATCAATGATGAAAAATCAGGCCATGTTCTCGTGAAAACAGTTGCAGCACCTTGTAGATCAGGGCGTACGGAGCGAACCAATTCGATTCGATAAGGCGGTGGAAACAAAGCCTGGTCCAATTCCGAAGGTCCGAGCCATGCCAATGAAATAGACCCATTCACCGCATCAGTCGACCGTACACTCACGCGTGTGAAAGCAGGCAAACTCAAAGGAACCCGTGCACAAACCTCATCAGAAGTAATGCTCTCCGAGCCCCCAAGCGGATTCAGTGCATTTTCGCTGAAAAATGCGGTAATCCGGTAGCAAAATTCCTCCCCGGGGGGCAGACCCCGACCACCATCGTCATCGACATAAACCGTTGAATTCCACCCCATCAACGTATCGATCAGTACATAACCCGTCGAAGCTGGGACACCTGTTTCGCAGTACCCTGGGGAGAACGGACCAGACCCCCGCTTACGGTATACACGATATCCCAAGGCCGATGTGCAGGCATGGGGATTGAAGTTGACCCTAATGGCTGCCGGCTGTGGCGTGGCCACAACTCCTGTCACGGCCGGTGCAATGACCCGAATGTTCCAAACGCCGTAAGCGGTGAGGGGCGGGCTCCCGTTATCGATGGCTTTGAAAACCACCCTGTATGGCGCCAAGCGAATGTGACTGCATGTGGTATTCCAACTGAAAGGTGAGGTCAAGGGCCCCACACCGGTTACATCCGTGAAGGCAGCTGGCGACTGGCTAACCGCACCGCGGGGTGGAGCGAAGGGCATCCCGGCTGCACTCAGACTAATGACATGACCATCACTATCCGTGGCCGTGATCGAGCGCTGCAAAGGACTTCCTGCTACCACACAGGTATCGGGTGGAACTTGCAGATTCGGCGGACGATTGTTACAAGCCGCAACCGTTACCTGAAAGTCGCGCAGGATCGAAGAAATATTGACCCCATTTCGCCACTCCCTAATCAGCATCGCATAGTTAAACTCGCCTGCTTGCTGGGGTGTATTCCAGATAAAATCACCGTAAATGCCATCGACATAAAGTTGATTTTGCGGTGCGGGATAAAAGAAACCAGGAACAGGGAGACCATTATCACCCCTACACGGCGTTATTTCATAAGACAATGAATCACCATCCGGATCGACTGCTCCTGGGTTATGAACGAACAATCGGTTGATGCAGGCATAGTCGATGGGCGGAAAATTCAATATGGGTGAGCTATTAACGCCTAAAAAAGGACTTATCGTGAGCTGCGTTTGGATGTAAAACATCAGATTCACCGAATTGGGAATGTTCACCACGTTGGCTACCCGATTTGGGTCGGCCACCGATATGGTGTAGGTTGAAGGCCCTGGAAAGGTATGGGTGGTGACATAGATATTTCGCACAATATCCGCACCTACAAAAACCCGACTCAAACGAGGCACTGTATCGATCAGAACAGGGTTGCCATAATTAAAAGAAACCGGCAAATCCGGCCGATCAGCCGCATTCTGGTCTTTGGTATACGTGGTTACTGTGATTTCGAAAGTAAGCCCCGACAATTGTCGAAATGTAATTTCTCCCCCCCTGTTGTGGGTGGCCTCTGCTGTCAAACTCCAAAAGGGAAGCGACAAAACTAAAGCACGAATAAAGAAATAACCACAACCTTCCAGCCGCAGTGGACACCAATCCAAATTCAGGGAGAGCAAGGGCATAAACTTGAACGTATAAAAACCCTACTCCGTATCCAAGCCTAAAAGATGCAGACTTGCGGATCAGGTAAAACTAATTAATCTCCAGGTCCCAAAAGAGCGCCAAAATATTCACGGTTAAGGCGAGCAATGTTGGTTACACCAATACCCTTGGGGCATTCGGCTTCACACGCCCCAGTATTTGTGCACGCACCAAAGCCCAACTCATCCATAGTGGATACCATTTTCAATACCCGTTCACGTCGCTCCGGTTGTCCTTGGGGCAACAGGGCGTATTGGGATACCTTGGCGGATACAAACAGCATAGCCGAAGCATTCTTACAGGCTGCTACACAAGCACCACACCCGATGCAGGCCGCTGCATTAAACGCCTCATCTGCATGTGTTTTCGCAATGGGCACGGCATTGCCATCAGGTGCATTTCCCGTGTTGACCGAAACATAACCACCCGCCTGCATAATGGCATCAAATGCAGACCGATCCACCACCAAATCCCGAATGACAGGAAAAGGCGCCGCCCGCCAAGGCTCAATCGTTATGGTTTCTCCATCATGAAAATGTCTCATATGGAGCTGACATGTAGTTGTACCTGACTGTGTGCCGTGTGCGCGTCCGTTGATGTACATACTGCACGATCCGCAAATTCCCTCCCGACAATCATGGTCGAAGGCCACCGGCGATTTACCCTGGCCCACCAACTGTTCATTCAACAAATCCATCATTTCCAAAAATGAAGCATGAACCGGCACCTGATTTAGGGCATAAGTTTCGAACTTTCCCTTGTCGGAGGGCCCATTTTGTCGCCAGACTTTGAGCGTTAAGGCAATCGTGTCTTTTCCCATCACTTGTAACTTCTTTGAGTAGGTTTAACAATTTCAAAGTTCAAAGGTTCTTTATGCAGCTCTGGTGCAACAGAATTACCCTGGTAGGCCCAAGCAGCGACATAATTCCCATTCTGGTCGTCGCGGAGCGCCTCGCCTTCAGGCGTTTGACTTTCTACACGAAAATGCCCACCACAAGATTCATTGCGGTCGAGTGCATCACGAATCATGAGTTCACCCAGCTCAATAAAGTCAGCCACGCGCATGGCCTTGTCCAATTCAGGATTAAACTCGTTCACGCTTCCCCCAACCTGAAGATCAGACCAAAATGAACTTTTTAGATCACTGATCAGACCCAGCGCCTTCTTCAAACCTTCTTCAGACCGAGCCATACCGCAATACTCCCACATAATCTTTCCAAGGTTTCTGTGCAGACGTTCAGGTGATTGACTCCCTTTGATCGACAAGAATTTTTGGTACACTTCTAATGCGTGTGCCTCTGCAGCGGCAAAAGCCTCATGTTCTATAGGTATAGACGGAGTATGGATTTCATCGGCCAGATAGTTACCTATGGTGTATGGCAAAACAAAATAACCATCCGCCAGCCCTTGCATGAGTGCAGAAGCCCCCAAGCGATTCGCACCATGATCGCTGAAATTAGCCTCACCGATGGCATACAAACCCGGAACGGTAGTCATCAAATCATAATCGACCCACAAACCACCCATGGTATAATGCACGGCGGGGTAAATCTTCATGGGAACCTCGTAGGGGTTATCCCCGGTTATTTTTTCATACATTTCGAAGAGGTTTCCATAACGTGCACTGATCACGTCTTGGCCCAATCGCTGTATGGCATCTCTGAAATCCAGAAAAACGGCTAAACCTGTTGGATTAACCCCTCTTCCATCATCACAGGCCTCTTTGGCGGCGCGACTTGCTACATCGCGCGGCACCAAATTTCCAAACGCCGGGTACTTCCGCTCTAAGAAATAATCACGTTCCTCTTCTTTCAATTGCGCAGCTGTGCGCTTCCCCTCTCGAATGGCCTGTGCGTCTTCTTGCCGCAATGGAACCCATACCCTGCCATCGTTTCGAAGCGACTCCGACATTAAGGTCAGCTTGGACTGATATTCGCCGGATTGGGGCAAGCAGGTGGGGTGAATTTGGGTAAAACACGGATTGCCAAAAAATGCGCCTCTTTTATGGGCCTTCCAGGCAGCCGTTACGTTCGATCCCATGGCGTTGGTCGACAGGTAGAATACATTTCCGTAGCCCCCACTGGCCAATACCACAGCGTGTGCTCCATGTCGTTCCAGTTTGCCGGTCACCAGATCCCGTGCAATGATGCCGCGCGCCCTTCCGTCGATTACGACCACATCCACCATTTCATGACGTGCAAACATCTGCACCTGTTTCCGGGCAACCTGGCGATTGAGCGCTGAATAAGCACCCAGTAACAATTGTTGACCGGTTTGCCCCCTGGCGTAAAAAGTTCTTGACACCTGGGTACCACCAAATGACCGGTTATCGAGCAACCCACCATAGTCGCGTGCAAAAGGAACTCCCTGGGCTACGCATTGGTCTATGATGCTCGCCGATACTTCAGCGAGTCGGTAAACATTGGCTTCTCTTGCCCGGTAATCCCCCCCCTTGATCGTATCATAGAACAAACGATATACACTATCACCATCGTTTTGATAATTCTTTGCCGCATTAATGCCTCCCTGTGCAGCAATCGAATGGGCTCGGCGCGGGCTATCCTGAAAGCAAAAAGCCTTCACTTTATATCCCAATTCAGCTAATGAAGCAGCAGCAGAGGCACCTGCGAGTCCGGTTCCAACGACAATGACCTCCAACTTTCGCTTGTTGGCCGGACTAACCAAACGAACAGTAGAACGGTAGCGGGTCCATTTCTCGGGCAACGCGCCGTCCGGTATTTTTGCATTTAGTATCATGAATCAACCATTAAAAACTCAAACCGAAATACATCATCACTGGAATTAGAGCGAACAAGGCCGGTACGATCCATGCGAAGGCTACCCCTACGCTCCGAATGGTTTGGCTGTAACTTGAATAGCCCAAACCCAAGGTTTGAAAGGCACTTCTGAAACCGTGGTGCAAATGAATGCCAACGGCCAATAATCCAAGCAAATAAACGCCAACATACCACGCCTCAGAATAAGCCACCCGCACTACTTCATAGGCATTCACTACTACTTCGCTCCCGCCTCCAGGAAGCGGCAGGGTGGTGTATGCAGGACTTTCGAATTTTAATTGATACCAAAATCCCTTAAGGTGAACAATTAAAAATACCAGCACGAGCGTGCCCAAAATGCCCATATTTCTCGAATTCCATGCCGATTGCGCCTGTACAGCTTTTCCTGCATAGCCCACTGGCCTTGCAGCTGCGTTGGTTCGGGTGAGCCAAATACTGTAGAGCACATGGAGGAGGATGAAAGTAAAATTCAACTTGGAAACCGTTTGAATGAGTAGGCTGTTCGACATGAAATGACTGTATCGATTAAAAGCCACACCCCCATCTCCGGCCAAAAGTTGAAGATTGCCGACAAGATGTACTACCAGAAACAGAATTAAAAACAAGCCAGTGAGCGACATCATGAGTTTGCGACCCAATGAGGATCGCAACATTACAGAAATTTTATTCATAGGGAAAATCAATCACAGACGACAAAAATACGACGGAAACAAACGTGAAACAACAAAAAACCCCAAGCAATTACCTGGGGTTTTCTGCACTAAAAAACGACCTCCAATTGAATTTTACATCATTCCACCCATGCCGCCACCGGGCATGGCAGGTGCTGCATCTTTCTCTGGATCTTCCGATACCACACATGCAGTGGTGAGCAACATGCCGGCAATGCTCGCTGCATTTTCAAGGGCAACGCGCGATACTTTGGTTGGATCGATGATACCAGCAACCAAAAGGTTTTGGAACTTATTGAGTCGGGCATTGTATCCGAAATTCCCAGCACTTTCTTTCACCTTCTGAACGATAATGGAACCGTCTACGCCGCCGTTTTCAGCGATCTGACGCAGCGGCTCTTCCAAGGCACGCTTCACGATGTTCACGCCGGTGCGCTCGTCTTCGTTTTCAACGCTCACCCGATCCATGGCCTTGATGGCGCGAATGAAAGCTACACCACCGCCGGGCACAACACCTTCTTCAACGGCAGCCCTCGTTGCATGTAGGGCATCGTCGATACGGTCTTTCTTTTCCTTCATTTCAACCTCAGTTGCTGCACCTACATAGAGAACAGCCACTCCACCGGCCAATTTCGCCAAGCGCTCTTGTAGCTTCTCGCGGTCGTAGTCGCTGGTTGTCGTTTCAATTTGCGCTTTAATTTGGTTAACGCGCGCCTTGATATCGTCGGAGTTGCCCGCACCATTCACAATGGTCGTATTGTCTTTGTCGATACTCACCTTCTCAGCGCGACCCAAATAAGTGAGGTCAGCGTTTTCCAATTTGTATCCACGTTCTTCGCTGATTACGGTACCACCTGTTAATACAGCGATATCCTCGAGCATAGCCTTACGGCGATCACCAAAACCTGGTGCCTTCACAGCAGCGATCTTCAATGATCCACGAATTTTATTCACCACCAGAGTAGCCAAGGCCTCTCCGTCGACATCTTCAGCGATGATCAACAGCGGACGTCCGGTTTGAACCACTTTCTCAAGCACAGGAAGGAGTTCCTTCATAGCCGAGACCTTCTTATCATAGATGAGAATGTAGGGATTTTCCAATTCAGCCTCCATTTTGTCGGCGTTGGTTACAAAATAAGGCGACACATAACCGCGGTCGAACTGCAT
>Ga0172367_10007045_pt1 | contig 12995 bp, 25 predicted proteins | sample Lak10m_FD_114542 | JGI IMG/M metagenome (GOLD analysis project Ga0172367, IMG submission 114542) | Freshwater microbial communities from Kabuno Bay, South-Kivu, Congo - kab_022012_10m | ecosystem: Environmental > Aquatic > Freshwater > Lake | place: Democratic Republic of the Congo: South-Kivu...
TATGATCATCGTGTTCTTGACCAGTCCGCCAAGCGGATTGTGGAAACTGCCGAGCGCACAGGCGCCCAGGTTGTTGGTCCCGTACCCTTGCCAAGCAAGATTGAACGGTTTACAATACGCCGCTCTGCTTTCATTGACAAGGATTCGCACGAGCATTTCGAAATCCGCACGCACAATCGTCTGATCGATGTATTGGACCCGGATTCCAAGACGATTGACATGTTGATGCGGTTGAACCTGCCCGCGGGTGTCGATATCGAAATCAAAATTTAAGGAACTTATAATTTGTAATTGGTAAATGGTAATTTCCGTTTACCAATTACAAGATATGAGACAGCGCAAGAGCAAACCCGGGCGCGAACACAAAGACAAGTTCGCCTCCCGTTTTTGTCTGACTGCGCTGCACGGAGATGATGCGGCCGTTGCCCCGGCTGGCAGTCTCGTCAATATTTTCTAAAGGAGAAAATCGAGTATGTTGAAAGGGCTGATAGGAAAGAAGATCGGCATGACCCAGATCTTCGATGAAAAAGGTGTTGCCTTTACCGTAACCCTCATCGAAGCTGGGCCATGTTACGTTACCCAGGTTCGTATGCCGGAGAAGGAAGGCTATTCTGCCGTGCAACTGGGCTTTGGCGAAGTGAACCCCAAACGTTTGACAGGCGGTGAAATGGGTCACCTGAAAGCCAATGAGATTTCCCCATTGCGTTTCCTGCGTGAATTTCGTGCCAAGGAACATGGATTGAAAGTCGGTGACAAGCTTACGGTCAGCGACGCTTTTGCCGTTGGCGAACGCGTAGATGTGATTGGCGTCAGTAAAGGCAAGGGCTTTGCCGGACCTGTCAAACGCTATCACTTCCACGGTATGAACGCAACGCATGGCACCTCAGACCGCAACCGCGCGCCTGGTTCCCGTGGCTCTGGCACAACCCCAGGTCGCGTTTACAAAGGGGCACGCGGAGCTGGACACATGGGTGTTGACCGTGTCACTGTGCAGAACATCAAGGTCGTCATGGTGGATGCGGAACGCAACCTGCTTGCCGTCCATGGCGCAGTGCCTGGTGGCAAGGGCGGTCTCGTCATGATCAAGGAGTCGCGCAAGCAATAGGCGCGCAGAAACGGGAGCCAGATTACCATGAAAGTAGATGTTCTTGATTTGAAAGGCGCGAAGGTTCGCGAGATGGAATTGCCCGCGAATATTTTCGAAGCCCCCATTAATGTAGACCTGATGCACCAGGCATACACCCGCCAGATGGCAAATGCCCGCCTCGGTACGCATGAAACCAAGGTTCGCGGTGAAGTTCGCGGCGGCGGACGCAAACCCTTCAAGCAGAAGGGGACGGGTCGCGCCCGCCAGGGTTCCACCAATGCCGCCCAGTGGGTTGGCGGTGGACGTATCCACACCCCGCATCCTCGCAGTTACGAATTGCGGATGCCCAAGAAGATGCGCCTGGCAGCGCTGCGCTCGGTGTTGTCTGCCAAAGCCGCCGAAGCCGGTATCGTTGTGGTGGATGACTTCGACGTCGCTGAACCGAAGACTCGCGTGATGGCTGAAACCCTCGGCAACTGGGTCGGCGACGCCACCGCTTTATTGTTGATGCCCGTCAAAGACCAAAATTACGACAACGTAATGCGCTCTGCCAGTAACATCGAAAGCGCCAAGGTCTTGCTTGCAAGTTATTTGAACGTGCGCGATGTGCTTAATTTCCAAAAAGTCGTCCTGCCGCTCAAAACAATCGACGCGCTTTTAGCGCACCTCGGATAGGAGAGAGACATGACCACGATTTATGATGTCCTCGTCCGCCCTTTGGTCACGGAAAAATCCAACCGCAACTCCAGCAAACTGGGGCAGTATGTCTTTGTGGTTGCTGACGCAGCGACCCGCACCATGGTCAAGGATGCGATTGAAACCCTTTTCGATGTCACTGTGGCGCGCGTGAATATTCTCAATGCGCCCGCCAAACGCGGACGCCGAACCAAGAGCCGCCGCATGTTGGTGCGTCGCCCTTCCTTCAAAAAGGCGATTGTCACCCTTGCTGCTGGCAGCAAATCCCTCGAAATCTTTGAAGGGGTGCAATAATGGCAGTCAAAAAGTACAAACCCGTAACCCCCGGTATGCGCGATATGACCGGCTATACGTTCGAAGAAATTACCAAGAGCACGCCCGAGCGCTCCCTGATGGTCATTCGTCAGGCTCGCGGTGGGCGCAATGCTCAGGGTCGCGTCACCGTTCGCCATCGTGGCGGCGGATCGCGCCGCTATATTCGTATCGTGGATTTCAAGCGCGAGAAGCACGGCATCCCCGCCAAAGTAGCTGCCGTTGAGTATGACCCGAATCGCACCGCTCGCCTCGCCCTGCTCTTTTATGCGGATGGCGAGAAGCGCTATATCATTTCGCCCCTCGATTTGAAAGTCGGCGATACCGTTATGTCTGGTCCGAATGCTGAAATTCGCCCTGGCAACGCCCTGCCCATCAGCAATATCCCGATTGGTACGCTCATCCACAACATCGAGATGAAGGAAGGCAAAGGCGCGCAGATGGTTCGCACGGCTGGCGGCGCGGCGCAATTACTCGCCAAGGAAGGCGATTTTGCACAAATCCGTATGCCCTCTGGCGAAGTTCGCCTTATTCACCAGGTCTGCTACGCGACCATCGGTCAGGTTGGGAATCTTGACCATAATAATGTCAAGTTGGGTAAGGCTGGACGCAAACGCCACCTGGGTATTCGTCCCACCGTCCGTGGAACTGCAATGAGTCCCCGCGACCATCCTCATGGTGGTGGTGAAGGTCGCCAGCCAGTCGGTCTTTCCGGTCCCAAGAGCCCGTGGGGCAAACCCACCCTCGGCAAGAAGACCCGCCGTAACAAGAAGTCCGACCAGTACATTGTGCGCCGTCGCAGCAAGACGAGCCGCTAGAATTTAGACGAGGTACGCATATATGTCACGTTCACTAAAAAAAGGTCCGTTCATTGAGGCAAAACTCCTCAAGCGAATCGAAGCCATGAACCAGAAAAATGAAAAGAAAGTCGTCCGCACCTGGAGCCGCGCTTCTGTGATTTTTCCACAGATGGTGGGGCACACCATTGCGGTTCACGACGGACGCCGCCATGTGCCGATTTACGTCACTGAAAACATGGTCGGTCATCGTTTGGGCGAATTTGCCCCGACACGCACATTCCGCGGTCACCAGACCAGCGAGAAGGCTGCATAGGAGAGTTGAGCCATGCACGATATTCAAGCAAAAATTCGCAACCTCTCCCTTTCCGCACAGAAAGTCCGTTCGGTCATCGACATGGTGCGCGGAAAAAGCGCCAACGAAGCCCTGGAAATCCTGCGCTTTGTGAATAAACGCCCTGCCCTGCCCGTTTATAAATTGGTCGCTTCTGCGGTGGCGAACGCTGAAGAAAACTTTGGCGTCAGCCGTGATGACTTGTTCGTCGCAAAAATTACTGCCGATGAAGCGCCCACCCGCAAGTGGCGACGCTTTGGCGCGCGCGGTCGTTTCAAGCCGATATTGCGCCGCACTTCACACGTCACCGTTATTTTGCGTGAGCGCGGACGCGCAGCGTAAGGAGAATTCTATGGGTCGTAAAGTACATCCTATTGGTTTTCGTTTGGGAATCAATCAACCCTGGGGCGGGCGCTGGTTCGCCGAAGGCGCTCAATATCGCCAGCAATTACACCAGGATTTCGCCATTCGCGCCCTGCTGTTTGGAAAATTTTCCAAGGGCGGCGCGGCGGCGGACGAGAAAGTGCGCTCGCTTCGCAGTCAAATGCCTGACGCCGTCAAAGATGGCAAGGCGGGCATTTCCCGCGTAGACGTGGAACGCACGCCTGGCAAGATCCGCATTTCCATTCACACAGCCAAGCCCGGTATTTTGATTGGACGCAAGGGCGAAGGCGTGAAAAAGATCCGTCAGGCATTCGAAGCGCTCGTCGGCAAGAAGGTTGACCTGGATATCAAAGAGATTTCCTCGCCTGATACCGACGCCATGCTGGTTGCCAAGAACATTGCCGATCAGTTGGAACGCCGCATTGCCTATCGCCGCGCGATGAAGCGCGCCATTCAACAAGCCATCAAACAGGGCGCCGAAGGCGTCAAGATCTTGGTCGGCGGACGTCTGGGCGGCGCTGAAATGTCCCGCGATGTCTGGCTGCGTGAAGGACGCGTTCCTTTGCAAACCCTGCGCGCCAACCTTGATTTTGCCACCACCGAAGCGTTGACCACCTATGGTCAGCTTGGCGTCAAAGTCTGGATCTATAAAGGCGAAGCGGTTCCCGAAGTGGAAGAAAAAGTTGAAGCAACGGAAGGCGTGTACGTCAGCGAATAACCCCGTATGCACGCTTCATGATGCTATGAAACGTGCGGGGTAATCGCGATGTCGCACTTAAGATGAGGTTTTTGATATGTTGATGCCGAAACGTGTAAAGTGGCGCAAGCAGATGCGCGGTCGCATGACAGGAAAGGCTTTCCGCGGCGCGGAAGTCTCCTTCGGTGAGTTCGGTCTGCAAGCGTTGGAACCGGGTTGGATTACCGCCCGTCAAATTGAAGCGGCTCGCCGCACCATTGTTCGTGGCATGAAGCGCCGCGGCAAGGTATGGATCCGTATTTTCCCGTACAAACCGTACACCCACAAACCGCCGGAAACCCGCATGGGTTCTGGTAAGGGCAATGTGGAATACTACGTTGCGCCGGTCAAACCAGGGCGTGTGATGTTCGAAGTGGGCGGCTTGCCTGCCGAGATCGCCACCGCTGCTTTGCGGAGCGCCATGTACAAATTCTCCATCAAGACCAAAGTCGTGGCTCGCCACGCAGAAGGAGAATAGCCCATGAAAGCCATGAAAGTCGAAGAAGTTCGCAAACTGGCGGCGGAGGAAATCCGCACAAAACTAGCCGATTCGCGCGAAGAGTTGATGAAGCTGCGCTTCCAGCAGGTTACGGGTCAATTGACTGACACCAGCCACCTGCGTGTCCTGCGCCGTAATATCGCCCGCATGGAAACCATCCTGCGCCAGTCTGAACGCGCCGCTGTGGAAGGTGCCAAATGAACAATCGTCGTCGTATGACTGGTGTGGTCACCAGCAATAAAATGACCAAAACCGTCGTGGTGGAAATCACCCGCAAATATCGACACCCCCTCTACAAGAAGGTGGTTTATTCCAGCGCGCGCGTCAAGGCGCACGATGAAATTGGCTGCCAGATTGGCGACCAGGTCCAGATTGTCGAGACCCGTCCCCTTTCCCGCGACAAACGCTGGGCGGTCGAAACCGTTGTCAAGCGTGAGATCCGCACTGCCGATCAGGGCGTGGGAGAATAAGCCATGATCCAACAAGAGTCTCGACTGAAGGTTGCAGACAACACCGGCGCCCGTGAGTTGCTCGTCATTCACGTGCTGGGTGGTTCCACCCGCCGCTACGGTTCGATTGGCGATGTCGTGGTCGCAACCGTAAAAGCCGCCGCGCCGCAAGGCTCGGTCAAGAAAAGTGAAATTGTAAAAGCCGTCATTGTGCGTTGCACGAAGGAATGGCGCCGCGAAGATGGCTCATACATCCGCTTTGATGATAACGCCGCGGTCATTCTGGATGCTGATGGCGAAAATCCGAGGGGCACCCGTATCTTTGGACCCGTTGCGCGCGAATTGCGCGATATGGGCTACATGAAGATCGTGTCGCTTGCCCCGGAAGTGCTGTAGGAGCAAAGAATGAAAGTAAAAATTCGAAAAGGCGATACAGTAGAAGTGATCAGCGGCCGCCTCGAAGATAAGGGCAAGCGCGGCGAAGTGATTAACGTTTTTCTCGACGACCGCCGTGTGGTGGTGCAGGGTGTCAACATCCGCACCAAGCACCAGAAACAGGTGCAGACCCAGGCAGGACGCAATATGAACCCGGGCAGAATTCAGTTCGAGGGACCGATTGACATTTCGAATGTCATGCTCGTCTGCCCCAAATGCGGCGAACCCACCCGTGTCGGCGTCCAACGTGACACCGAAGGCGCGCATCGCGTCTGCAAGAACTGTGAAGCCACGATTGATTAGGCTGCGGAGCAGATGAACCATGAATAGAATGCAGGAACTCTATAAAACCGAAGTGGCGCCAGCCCTGTTCAAATCGTTGGGTTTGAAGAACGTGATGCAGGTGCCCGCCATTGAAAAGATCGTTTTGAACATCGGTCTCGGTGAGGCGATGGACAACCCCAAGGCGCTCGACGCCGCTGTGGCTGACCTGACCCAAATTACAGGACAGAAACCCGTGCAGACGAAGGCGCGCAAAAGTATTGCCAACTTCAAACTGCGCGAAGGACGCATCATCGGCGCGAAGGTGACTTTGCGCGGACCCCGCATGTGGGCTTTCTATGACCGTCTGGTCAACATTGCCCTGCCCCGTGTGCGCGACTTTCGCGGTGTTTCAGCCAACGCCTTTGACGGGCGCGGCAATTACACCCTGGGGCTCAAAGACCAACTGGTCTTCCCCGAAATCGAATACGACAAAATCGACAAACTGCGCGGCATGGAAGTCACCATTGTGACCTCTGCCAAAACGGATGATCACGCGCGCGCGTTGTTGAAGATGCTCGGAATGCCGTTCAGTAGCAAGAAGGATGCTTAACCTATGGCAAAAAAATGTATGCAATATCGTGAATTGCGCCGCAAACATACCGTGCAGGTGCGTAACCGCTGTCAGCGCTGCGGTCGCCCGCGTGGTTATATTCGCCGCTTTGGCTTGTGCCGCATTTGTTTCCGTGAACTGGCGTTGACGGGCAAAATCCCTGGTGTTGTGAAGGCGTCCTGGTAGCCCCAGGTGGAGGAAGAACATGTCATTTACGGACCCAATCGCTGATATGTTGACCCGCATTCGCAATGCTGTGCTGGCTGGACACGCCCAGGTTGCAATGCCCAACTCAAAGATTAAAGTAGAGATTGCCAAAATCCTCAAGGATGAAGGCTTTCTCGAAGGTTATGAAGTGGTGGAAGGCGAACACGAGGCTCAAAAGGTCTTGCGTGTGAAACTTAAGTACGTTGGCGAACGCCGCCAGCGTCGCGCAGTACTTTCCGGTCTGGAGCGCGTAAGCAAACCGGGTCGCCGCATCTACACCAAGAAGACAGACATCCCCTGGGTGCTTTCGGGTATTGGCGTTGCCATCCTCTCGACCCCCAAGGGTGTCATGACCGGCGCGCGTGCCCGACAGTTGGGCGTGGGCGGCGAAATCATCTGCAAGGTGTGGTAGGAGGTTTATCGTGTCCCGCATTGGTCGTTTGCCTATTGAAATCCCCAGCGGCGTGCAGGTGGACGTGGACGGTTTGGAAGTCTGCGTCAAGGGACCGAAGGGTGAGATGAAACGCTCGTTTTCCCAATTGATCGACATCAAGAAGGAAAACAACCAGCTGACCATCACCCGTAATTCGGATAACCCCGCCGAGCGCGCTTTGCATGGCACTACCCGCGCCGTGATCGCCAACATGATTCACGGCGTCAACAAGGGCTTTGAAGTCGTCCTCCAGGTCGAAGGCGTTGGCTATCGCGCCGAAATGGAAGGAAAGAACCTCGCCCTGTTTGTTGGTTACTCGCACCCGGTCAAGATGGAACCCCCCACCGGCGTGTCGTTTGAAACAGAAGCGAAAACCCGCCTGATCAAGGTTTTGGGTTTCGATAAAGAACTCGTTGGACAGGTCGCCGCGAATATTCGCAAGGTGCGCCCGCCCGAACCGTACCACGGCAAGGGTCTGCGCTACCTCGGCGAGCGCGTCCGCCGCAAGGCTGGCAAAGCCGGAAAAGGAGCCAAGTAAGCCATGGCTAACAAGAGTCGTTCCCTCGCTCGTGAACGCCGTCACATCCGCGTGCGCAAGAATCTGGCTGGAACTCCCAGCCGTCCGCGCCTGAGTGTGTTCAAGAGCGTTTCTGGGATTTATGCCCAGGTGATTGATGATCATGATGGCAACACCCTCATCTCCGCCTCGACAGTGGATCGTGAACTGCGCGAACAGATGAAGGGGATGAAGAAGACCGAACAAGCCAAAGCCATTGGAAAAGCAGTGGCTGAACGCGCCAAATCGAAAGGCATCACGGCTGTCGTATTTGACCGCGGCGGCTTCCGCTACACCGGGCGTGTCAAGGCTTTGGCTGACGGCGCGCGCGAAGGCGGCTTGCAGTTCTAGTTGTCACTGGAGAAAGATATGGCAGAAAAGCAATTTACAGATAAGCAACAAGCGCAATTCGAAACGCAGGACGCGTTCGAAGAGCGTGTGATCGAAATCGCCCGCGTTGCCAAGGTCGTTAAGGGTGGTCGCCGTTTCCAATTCCGAGTGACCGTCGTCGTCGGCGACAAGAAAGGCACCATCGGCATGGGCGTAGGCAAGGCAAACGCCGTCCCCGATGCCATGCGCAAGGCTTCCGAGCGCGCCCGCAAGGATCTGCGCGAAGTGAGCCTCTTTGGCACCACCATCCCCCACGAATCGCTGGGACGTGTGGCAGGAGCCAGAGTCTTCCTCAAGCCCGCCTCTGCTGGAACCGGCGTTATTGCCGCTGGCGGCGTGCGCGCTGTCCTGGAAGTGGCTGGCGTGCGCGATATCCTCACCAAATCCATGGGCAGCGCCAACGTGCTGAACGTGGTCATGGCGACCTTCGGCGCATTAGACGGACTGCGCTCCCCGGCAGTTGAAGCGGCTCGCCGCGGCAAACGCGCCGAAGAGTTAATGCCGTTCTGGGAACGGAGGAAACAACATGCCTAAGAAGGAAACCACCGGCAAGACCCTGCGCATTACCTGGGTCAAGAGCGACATCGGCTTTCCCTATGACCAGAAAGCCACCGTCAAGGCGCTTGGTTTGCGCCGTCTGCACCAAACTATCGAGCACAAGGATACCCCCGCCCTGCGCGGAATGTTGAACAAGGTCATCCATCTGCTCAAAATCGAAGAGTAGGTTGAAATATGAAACTTCACGAACTCGTACCCAATGCCGGTTCGAAAAAGAACCGCAAGCGCGTGGGACGCGGCATTTCGGCAGGGCAAGGCAAGACTGCTGGTCGCGGAACCAAAGGCGCGGGCGCGCGCTCCGGTGAAGGCGGTCACGCCTATCGCCAGGGTGGCAACCTGCCCTTCTTCCGCCGCCTGCCGTTCATTCGCGGTGAAGGCTTCACCCCGCCGAACCAGGTGACTTACAATGAGGTGAACCTCGACCAGCTTTCGCAGGCTTTCAAAGCCAATGCCGAAGTAACCCCCGAAGCCCTCGATGCCGCCCATCTCTTGCGTGATTTACGCAACCCCGTTGTGGTGCTTGGACGCGGCGAGATGACCGTTGCCCTTAAAGTGCGTGCCCATCGCGTCAGCGCAGGCGCCAAAGCCAAGATCGAAAAGGCTGGCGGCTCGGTTGAACTGATCGCCTAACTCTCATGAGGATATTCGCATGAAGACCACCTTTTCAGGCTGGCGTTACCTTTGGAAGTCAGAGGATATTCGACGCAAGTTGATCATCACCTTCATCATCCTGGCTGTTTACCGCCTTGCGGCAAACGTGCCCGCCCCCGGTGTCAACTTTGATGTCCTCGCGGCGTTCCGCGCGTCCACTTCGGGCAGCGGCGGAAACTTCCTCGACTTTCTGGATTTGCTCTCTGGTGGCACGGTCTCAAACTTCTCATTGCTTTCGATGGGTGTCTATCCGTACATCACAGCTCAAATTATTCTTCAACTGTTGATTCCGATCATTCCCGCCTTACAGCGCAGAATGCAGGAAGACCCGCGTGAAGCCCGTCGCTGGCAGGAAAAGTGGACATATTACCTTGCCGTGCCAATGGCTGCGCTTTCTGCAATCGGTCAGATCAACATCTTTAACTCGCTATCCATGCAAGCCCTGGGCGAATACATTTTGCCCTTCGGCTTCAACGCTGAAACCTGGATGAGTTCCCTAACCGTTTTGCTTTCCATGACGGCTGGGACCATGTTCGCCATCTGGCTGGGTGAGTTGATTTCGGAATACGGCATTCGCGGGCAGGGACTTTCCCTCGTTATCTTTTCAGGTATCGTGGCTCAAATGCCCGTCAACCTAGCGTCACTCCTCTCCGACGAACAGACCCGCTGGTTCATGCTGGCTTTTACCATCATCATTATCGTGTTGACGGTTTTTGCCATTGTCTACGTTCAACAGGGACGCCGCAACGTGCCGGTGATGTACCCCGGACGCCGCATGGGTAATCGCATGTCCATGCCGGTCAAGGGAACCCTGCCGCTGATGGTGAACCTCTCTGGTATGATCCCGCTGATTTTTGCCAGCGCCATTTTACAATTTCCCGCTATTCTTGCCAGTTACTTCACCAATAGTGAAAACGCCGGTGTAGCCAGTTTCTTCACGGGAATGCAGAATTTCTTTGGCGGTACAGGAACCAGCAACTGGGGCTACTGGACGCTCTACTTCTTCATGGTGGTGATTTTCACCTTCTTCTATACTTCGGTGTTGTTCGACCAGCAAAATTATGGCGACAACTTGAAGAAGGTTGGCGCTACTGTCCCTGGCGTGCATACTGGCGCTCCCACTCAAAAATATCTGAGCACGGTTCAGCGGCGAATTACCCTGCCTGGCGCGCTTTTTCTCGGTCTTGTAGCCGTCATGCCTTTCCTGCTTGGGTTGCTATTGGGCGCGTTCAACATGAACGCCGCCTCGCAGACAGGCATATTCCTTGTCTCATCTTCTGGTTTGTTGATTGTCGTCGGTGTAGTGCGTGATACTTTCATGAATATCGACGCGGAACTTAAATTGCACGGCTATCAGGATTCGCTGCTCGTTCGCTAAACCAAGAGACTAAGGAGCTCTTTCATGGCGACCTATATCGTCCTACTGGGACCTCCCGGCGCGGGTAAAGGCACGCAAGCCGGAATATTGGCTCGAGAAACCAAACTGTCTCACGTCTCGTCCGGCGATTTATTTCGCGGGAACATTAAAAATGAAACCGAATTGGGTAAACTCGCCAAGTCTTTCATCGACAAGGGCGAATTGGTCCCGGATGATGTCACCATCGCCATGATTCGAGACCGCATTTCAAGACCCGATTGCGCGGGCGGGGTAATCCTCGATGGATTTCCCCGCACCCCAACACAGGCAGACGCCCTGGAGAAAATGCTCGCCGAATTCGGCGGGCACGTGAACGCTGTGCCCTACATCACCGCCGACGAAGAGGTTCTCATTAAACGGACGGGCGGGCGCTGGTCATGTCGCGCACAGGGACATGTCTATCACGAAGAGTTCAGCCCTCCCAAGCGGAAAGGCGTTTGTGACGTGGATGGCTCCGAGTTGTACCAGCGCGACGACGATAAAAAGGAAACCGTTGCATATCGGATCCGCGTCTACTTCGAACAGACCATGCCTCTGGTAGATTACTACCGCAAGTTTGGCAAATTGGTCGAAATCAATGGAATGCAGCCTGTAGAGCAAGTGACAAAAGACGTGCTCGCTGCTTTGAAAAAGTAATTATTCGCGATTGAAAAGTAGGTTTTATCAATGAGTTGGGAACGCCAGATTAATCTAAAAACTCCTGCCCAGATCAAGATAATGCGTGAGGCAGGGCGCATCAATGCGACTGTACTGGCGGCAGTCAAAGAACGTTTACAACCCGGTGTGACAACGACCGAACTCAACGCGGCTGCTGAGGAAGTGTTGAAGTCACACGGCTGTGTATCGCCCTTCAAGGGCTACGGACGCCCGCCGTTTCCAGCATCCATCACCGTCTGCATCAATGACGAGATGGTGCATGGCATCCCCCATCCCAAGCGTAAGCTGAAAGAAGGGGACATTGTTTCGATCGATTGCGGCACGGTCTACGAAGGTTTCGTCGGCGACTCTGCCTTTACGGCTGGGGTAGGGGAGATTTCTCCCGAGGCGGCGAAACTGCTCGAAGTCACTGAAGGCGCGTTGTATGCCGGCATAGAAAACATGCGCAAAGGAAAACGTACAGGCGATGTTTCGTCGGCGATACAAAATTATGTCGAAAGCCGTGGCTTTCACGTTACACGTGAATATACGGGTCACGGTGTTGGGCGGCAGATGCACGAAGGTCCCCAGGTTCCCAACGCGGGAATTGCGGGGAGCGGCATATTGCTCCGCCCGGGCATGACCATTGCCCTCGAACCAATGGTCTTGATTGGGACGCATGAAACCCGCGTCCTGCCGGATAAGTGGACGGTTGTTTCTGCGGATGGCTCTCTGACGGCGCATTTTGAACATACAGTCGCCGTCACCGAAGGTGACCCCCTCATCCTGACTGTCTTGTGAACCAAATGCAGGCAAAACACCGTAAAAATGTAGACAGATGTGAAAATGACAAGTATAATTAGAACTTTGGCTGTCCAGAATACAGTCATAAGCAAGGAGATTGAATCATGAAAGTTTCGCCCTCCATTCGCAAACGTTGCTCCAAGTGCCGCATTGTGCGGCGCAAGGGTATTGTCTTCATTATTTGCGAAAATCCAAAACATAAACAGAGACAGGGTTAGTGTGGTGAACCATGGCGAGAATTGAAGGTGTTGATTTACCCCGCAATAAGCGGGTCGAGGTGGGTCTAACCTACTTGTACGGTATTGGACCCACGCGCGCGCAGAAGATTTTGGCTCAGACCAAGGTCAATCCTGATACGCGCATCAAAGATTTAAGCGAAGCGGATGTTGCCGCAATTCGCGAATATATTTCCAAAAACTTCAAGGTCGAAGGCGACCTGCGCCGCGAAGTGCAGATGAGCATCAAACGCTTGATCGAAATCGGCTCTTATCGTGGTCTGCGCCACCGCCGCAACCTGCCCGTACATGGGCAGCGGACCCGCACCAATGCGCGTGTTCGCAAAGGCACCAAGAAAACGGTTGCCGGTCGTGGTCGTCGCAAGGGCGCCAAGAAGTAATTCTGTCCGAAAGGTATAAGAAAAATGGCTCAGAGTGTTCGTTCCACCCGCCGCCCATCGGGCGCGAAAAAAGGGAAGCGCACCCTGTCTTCCGGACAGGTTCATATTTTTGCTTCCTTCAATA
>Ga0172367_10007047_pt1 | contig 12992 bp, 3 predicted proteins | sample Lak10m_FD_114542 | JGI IMG/M metagenome (GOLD analysis project Ga0172367, IMG submission 114542) | Freshwater microbial communities from Kabuno Bay, South-Kivu, Congo - kab_022012_10m | ecosystem: Environmental > Aquatic > Freshwater > Lake | place: Democratic Republic of the Congo: South-Kivu...
ATGATTCTATAAAATTTAATCTAAAACAAGTAGCAGCCGTTAGAGAGCTTTCTTGACTTAAAGGTAGATTAAATATGATGTCTCAATGAGCGCAATTAGATACTTTAGGTTTCGAGACTATCCTTTCAAATATTAAAAAGCTTAGAGAAACTAAGGGCTTAAAAGATAAGGAGTTGACAGACTTGAATTTAAATCTAGGTAAAAAGATTTTTGAAAATCCAAATTTAGTTAGGGAGTCTATTTCTTTTCTTGGATTAGATTATGTTGTTGACAACGTGATAAATTGATATTTATGATCTTCTAAACAAATATTTACTGAGTTTCCTAAGGCCTATTCTGCTATAAAGGATCAAAAAATTTCTGAAAAACAAAAATATTATCTTGCTTGGAGTAATTGTATCCAAAAAGTTTACGGTATTTCACCAGATAGATTAAATGAGGTCTATTCAACTGCGTTTTCTGGAACTTCAGATTTCAAAGAAAAAGCAATGGAATCAAAATCAATTTCTTGGTTTTTGAAAGAGGCTATGCCAGCTATTGATGAGTTCAAAGTAAAGATGAGACAAATCAATCCATCTTTTGAGCAAGTATTTGAAAAGAATTGAATAGCTTGAGTACTTACAAGTATAATTGATTCATCAAAAATGTCTCCAACATATAAACAAGTTGCAAATGTAGCTGTTTTAGGTGCATGAGCTATTGCATTATTGTGATTATTATTTACATGATTCAAGAAATTTGGTTGGAAGTGACTTATTGCTTTAGTGCTTTGAGAAGTGGTATTGGCGGCTACAACAGGTCATTGATTGTTTGAAATGGCTTATTCTACTATGTTTTGAGGTTGGGATAAGATATGAAAGGATATTAGTAATTCTTATTGAAGTTCCGCTTCTGCTTCTGAACTTCCAGAATCAAAACAGACATGAACTAGTCAGACTTTATCACAGACTCCTTTACAATTATCTTCAAGTGTTGTTACTGCTGCAAGAGAAATTAAATCTGATGATAAACTAAAAGAGCAGTTTTGAGGTGCGTTGAGTCTTACAAAAATGTTTGAAGGTAAAAAATATAGCGATTTAAAAAAATATATCAAAGTTTGATCAAATGGGTGACTGGAATTTAGCTTAAATAGTTTTCTTGAGAGTTTACCAGAAGACAGTCAGTTAAAGTCTTATTTGAAATCTTTTATTAGTAGTAAAGGTGAAAAAGAAGTCGCTGCTGAGCTTTCAAATTGACTTAGTGTTTTATGAATTACAGCTTCAAATTATAATACTATATCGTCAGATCTAAAAATAGATTCATTGTTTGTACAAGCAGTTAATAATGTAAAATCTTGAGTTTGAGTATCTCCATCAATATCTGCTTCACCTACTATGTCAGCATCTGCATCTGACTTATTATCTGAACCAACGGATAGTTTGACATCATTGCGTAAGTCTATTTGAAAAATTAATATATTAAGGCCACAGCAAGCTCCAGCTCAACAGTTTTACTCAAAAAATTCTTTTTCTTTTGATTTAGCTTGAACAGATATTCAATGAAATTTCACTCATACTTTGATTTGAAATGAGGATCTTTCATATATATATAACAAATTGTGACTTTCAGAACAACAATGGAAAGAAGTTTTATTAAAATATAAAAATGTATGACTTTTGTTGATTACAGCAGAAATTATGTCTAATATTTTTAACAAAAAATGAGAAGAATCATTTTTTAAAAGATTTACTTCTAAAGATGAGGAGCTTATAAATAGAGCTACCAAGATTATGAAACTTTCTACTTCAATATCTTTAAACCCATTTAATCCTGATATTAGAAAAATAGATGAGTTGATAGATTTGATGTTTAAAGATGATAGTTGACTTAAGACATGGTTTATTTCAGAGTTAAATTGACCAAATAGTTTTGATGATAAAAGATATAATATTTTGACACAATTAATGACAAAGTATAAACCTATGTCTTGAAGCTTTGAAAAACAGTATTTAGAGAATTATATGCTTGCAAAACCTGAGTTTAAAACAGTGAATGATTTATTTGAAAAAGAGGATTTTTTAAATTTTATATGAAATATTGATTCGGAAAATCTTGCGGATACAACTTCGTCTGATTACCAAAAACTGTATTGATATTTAAAACAATGAGGTTTTGATGACTCATTGATTTCTAATATCATATGAATTTTATCTCATAAGATAAAAGATATCCGTCTTTGAGTTGATAAATATGTAAAAGAGAAGGAAGATGAAATTTGTGATAGAATGAGACAGTCAAATAAAGAGTATCAATGATATACTAATTCTAGACTTATTTCTATTTTTAAAGATTTACAAATTAAATATTCTACAATAGCTTTATTTAAGTCTGTACTTGTAGAAAAATATTCGCTAGCACAATCATCTGTTTTAGCTTGAGATAGATACACTGCTTTGTATAATGATTCTATTTCAGATTATAGATTAGAAGCGTTATTAAGTTTATGAAAAGAATTAAGTATTATGGCTATTTCAGCTATTCCATGAGCTATAACTATGAAAATTTTATATAATACGTTTAGATTATGGACTGTTTGAAATGTTGTAACATACTGAGCAAGGGGTGTTGTAAGTTCTCTTGCAGAGTGAATGGCTTTTTATGAAGTTTCACAACTTACTCACAACTTATTATACTCAAATAATTTGACTGAGAATCTTTGAAATATAAAAGAGTTAGAAAAAAGTGCTTTGTTTGCGTTAGCTTTTAGAACAACAAGTAGAGCCTTTGAAAAAATATATTGATTGGAAGTTTCATGACAAACATTGAATAGTAGAATGTCTACAGGTCAATTGAAAAAGGCAGTATCTTTATTGCCAGAAATAGCAGTAGAATCGTGAATTATTACAGGTATTGATATGGCTATTGATAATTTACAATTTAATGAAAATCATGAATGGACTTTAGGGGAGTTTTTCCAAGCTATGTTGATTGTATCAATAATGAAATTTTCAGGTAAAATTCCAGAAAAAGCAAATTTAGGCATAGTAATGAATTGACCAAAGTTGATGATAGATATGCTTTCTGCAAAATCTCCATGGCATATTTTGAATAGATCAAACTTTCCTATAGCTATTTTAAATAACGAAATGAGAGGCTTTATTACATCAAATCCAAACGAGAAAAAATCATTTATTAGTAAATTGGCTAACTTCGCAGTTTCATTTGACCCTAACGCTAAATATTGATTTGTTAATGGTGTATGATGAACTGTAAGAAATTTAGCAGTTGTTTGAAGTACTTGGGGTAGACAAGTTTATGATTGGTATTATATTGATAAACCATTTGATCTCTCTCAATATGCAGAAGATTGAGTGTTATATTGAATGTTAAATAGATATTTTTGAATATTAAGTTTGATAAGTGAAGTGGGTCATATAGATTTGTTTAAATCTTTTACTCAACAAGTTTGAGAGCTAATTTGAGAGGAAAATGTATCTGCTTTTTATAATGAGGTTAATAAACTTCCTTTTGTAGGTGAACCAATGAAAAGTTGGCTGGTAGAACATTTAACTCATTGAAAATCAAGATAATTATTTAGAAAAGTAAAAATATAAGATGGTAGAAACACAAAGGCCAGTATTAAATCAATACAAATCTGATTTGGATCAGTTAAGAGTTATTATGAATTCTCCACACATTCTATCTAAAAAGGTAGAGTTTGAAGCATATAGAAAGGAATTTTATAATGCATTTATATGATTTGTTGATAGATTAGATGCTTGAAATAGAACTTTATTCAGAGATTTACTGAATAAGTTTAATAATACTTGAGAGCAAATCAATAATGGTGATATTGAATCGGCAAAACTTTTTATCTGACAGTTAGAACATGTTGAACTTACTCAACAAGAAACAGACAAGTTGAATGAAATCAGAAATGAGTTAGTAGTTAATAAATCATTACTTTCTTTATTACAATCTCAATTACCATCACCAGCAATTTCCCAAGAAATTACTGAGTTAAAACAAAAAGTAGCAGAATTTAAGTGATTGAAAGAAAATTTATTCTCATTTAAGTCTAAACATCCTATATGGACAAAAGCAGCATTAGGCCTACTTCCACAAGAATTAAGAGAATATTTAGATACATCATCTTCTATTAAAGCCCCAGAAAGATGAGGAGCTTTGTGATGATTAATTTCTTTGACAAACTCTATTACTAGTGTTTTATCTACTTTGGCTTGAGCATTCTTTTTAGCTTTTGCACCACAGGCTTTGAGGGATTCATTAGATCAAATCAATAAATTTTGGAACGCTTTACCAACAAAATTTAAAACCCCTGATTCTTTGAAATATTTTATTTGAGGTGCAGATATTTCAAATATTAAAAATATTATTAGTTCAAGTTGAGCATTACCAGATAATAAACCTACTATTCCTGGTCAGTTAGATAAAGTTGAACAATTAAATGACTTAGAAGGTTTTAAATGAAACTTTAAATCTCAAGCGATTAATTATATAAAAGTTAAATTAGGAAAGAAACATATAGAAGATTCTAAAATTTCTTCAGCTATTGATGAATTTTTTGCTGAAAATGATTGAGATATTAAGGCCTTATGAGTTTCAAAATTAATAGAATCTATAAAGAGTAATACAGGTAGCTCTGAATATAAGTTTTTGAGTGTTTTCAAAGATTTTGCTGGTTGATCTTTTTTGATGTTTAAATTTATATGAAAATTGATTGATAGAAACTTAGTATCTCCTACAGATATTGGTGTTGATACTGCCAAATGAGTTATGGAGTATTGAGTTGTTACATTGTGAATATTAAAGGACGAAATGTGATTGTTTTCTGGTGAATTCAAGGCCGAAGATTTAGAAAGTAGGATAGATTCATTAAACCTTTCAGATGGTGAGAAAACACTTGTATCATATATTTTATATCGTAAATGATGATTGTTTTTTAATTTTCTATGATCAGTATCTCATGGTCTTTCGAGACTTGTTCTATTTCCTTTTTTCATATGACAGGATTTTAGTAAGTGGGATGCTCAAGATGCAGCGTTGTTTGGTAATATAAAGAAACAGTGAAACATTATAGAATCATTGGAAAGAAAAATCGGGACAATTGGCTGATCGGATCTTATTAAAAGTAATGAATATTTCAGAACTCTTTATGAATCTTTTGGTAAATTAAAGAATTTTTATGTATTTTATGACTGGTTTGTAGCGAATGAAAGTGCTTTTAAGTCTTCTTGAAAATCTTTATGAGAATTTTTGGACACAGCTCCAGATAGAGTAAAAGCAATTTCGATAACTTTATTGGATGCTAGTACATTGGGTAGTAAAGATATTAGATTGATAAGATGAGCAATGGCTTGATCAGTAGAATGACTTTGAACTAAAATATCTTGAGGTACTTCTGATCTAATTAGTAGAATTTGAAGTAAATTTCAGTGAGCTTTGTCAGAAAAATATATATATGATAATGTTTGAGCTGAATTAAATAGAACAGCTTCTTCTCTATCAAATTTAATTAGAAACGATGAGGTATTTTGATATAGACAAATAAAAAGACTATTTGTAGATAAAGTTAGGATGTGAGATTCTCTTTCTAATCTTTTATGATATTCTGATGATGTTGTATTGAGATTCTCAAATCCAAATGATATAAAATGATTTATAGCAGAATTTTCGGCGTATGCTAGAAGGTTTCCAGATTGAGCAAAACTTTTGTTTACTAAAATGCCTATAATTGCTGTTGCTTGATTATCTATTTCAAAAGATGATCCAAGTTTCAGTTCGGTTGCTCAGGATATTGCAACATTGATTCCTTTTGTTTGACCTGTTATGCTTATCAATGAGTGAGCTTTTGTAAAATCACAGGACTGAAAGCTGGTTATGTCATGAGATGCAGCGAAAACTATGGCTTGATTTGCATTATTTTGATTGGATATGTATTTTGTTTGAAAGGAAATTTCTATCAATTGATTGAAATGATTGCGTAATGCAATGTTTAGACCATTGACTGATATATTTGAATTGACTACATGAGTATTTAGATGAGCTTGATATACTGCCAAGGTAGCATGAGATGCAGCAAGATTAGTGTCAAAAAAATGACTCTTTGAAGCATTTAGATATGGTTGAGAGGAACTTAAGCTTGCACTAAAAGCAGAAGCATTATTCCCAAAGTTAGTATCAAGAGGTTCTTTAGGAGGACTTGCTGTTTGACTGGCTTTATATTTTGGTTATACTCCTGCTATGGCAGCTATTCATGATATGACTGACTCTCCAGATAAACGTGCTTTATTGGGCTTTATAGAAAAATGAGATTTTACATGATTTGACGCATATCTTAAATCAGAGTTTTCAAAATTATCAGCAGAGGATAAAGATGCATTGATTTGAGAAATTATGAAAATAAAAATATCTGAATATTGAATCAAATTAGATGATAATTTTTATGTAAGATGTTTTCAAGATAAAACTTGAGCTCAATCATCGTTCAAAATTACTTGATATAAATCTTGAGCTAATTTTATAAATTCAGAAAGGGTAGATGATAATTTACTAAAAGTTATTAAAGCTGACTTTATAGAAAGATTTGCTAAGTTGGGTATTAATATTTCTTCATTGGAGGATATTAAGTTTTTTGAAGCATAGTAAGTTTTTTGACAGAAAAATAAAATTGATTAAAATTAAAGTATTTAAAAATTAAATAAAAACATAAAATGGCCTTAGATTCAGATATCTTAGCAGCAAATAATAACGCAGAACAAGTTTTAAAAGCTATTTCAGAAAAAAAAGCACTAATTAATAAAGAATCTGACAAACAAAAAAGGAATCAAGAACTTAAAATTCTTTTTGAAAAAATAAATAAGAAAGTTGCTGAGTTTAGAGATTTTTTAGCATATGCTGAAGCTAACGCTCCAAGCCTTGTATCAGATATTGAGAAAAAAATGGCGAAACTTATACTGGAGTCGGAAGAAATTGGTAATTTATTGAGAAATGAAGAAATCTGAACTTCTTTAAGGGATATTGATGTTTGATTAAATTCCTTAAAAGATGCTGTACAATATTGAGATATATCTGAGTTTATTTCAAAGCTAAATTCTTTGGAAACAAACTTTAGACATTTCACTCAATCTATAGATACAAACAAATTTATATTTTGGGAGAAAGATCAATCAAAAATAAATAAAGAAACTAAGAAATTATGGGAATTATATAATACTCTATTTAGTCTTATTAACAAAATTTCAACTCACCCAAAAATTACACAAGATCAAAAAGATAGAATAAATGAGATAAAAATGAAACTTGCTCAATATTTTTCAGATGAATCATCAATAGATAACAACCATCGGAAAGATTATGTAACTTCTATGAGTCTTTCTCTTCAAGTTTTATGAAACAAAGATAGAAAAAATCAACCATTAGAACAATTTAAACATTTTCCAAGTCAAGATGATATCTTGAAATCATTGGATGGTGATACTAAACTTAAAATTCTTAAACAATTGAGAACTGGAAGATCTTTATGAAATATTCTTACTAGTCCTGATCTTAAATGAGCTTGGGTAAAAGAATATGAATTTTTATTTTGAGATTGGCAAAAAGATGCTGAGTTAAAAATAAAAATGATTGCAGATAAAGTAAAGCTTGGCCAATTAGACTTGGATCCTCAACAGTTAAGGGCTTTAGAAAACTTGAAGAAAATATTGTGAGCTTGAGATTGATTGGACTATTTCAAAAAGACTACTTTGGATATGATTATAAATTGATGAGAAGTTTTGGTTGCATGATGAGTTTGAGTTGCTGTAATGGCAGCTTGAAGTGCTGTAACTGCTACATGAGTATGAACTCCATTGTGATTGGCTTTAAATACTGCTTGATGGGCGCTTCTATGATGAGCTATCACTACAGTATGAATAATGGCAGCTGAATGAAAACTTTATGATACAGCAGATATTGCTAAAGAAGTATGACTAAATGCTCTTACTATGTGAACATGAAGATACTTAAGATTATTATTAGAACTAAAAATTTCTGGTAGTGTAATGGGGGTAGAATCATGAACTATTGGTAAATTGAAATATGCATGATGAGTTTTGGTTGAATGAGCTTGAGATTGGCAAGCAGCCGTATTGGCAGATATAATTAGATGATATTCAAAAGATTTAAATATATGAACAACTGAACTTGCTGAATTTGAATTAAGAAATTTAGCTTGGGCTTTGATTCCTGTTTGATTATGATTGAAGTGATATTCTCATAGATTAAGTAAACAAAGAAATGCATTGGCTGATCAAGTTATTGCAGATATGGATAGAGCAAGACAATTGGCATTATTATGAGATATTAATTGATCGTCAGCAGTTATGCATGAAACAGCAGAAAAAGTTGCAAAAGCTGCTCAGTGAGAATACATAGATGTATCAAGAAAAATATCTTTACTAGAAAGTGATAGATCAGATATTATTGCTAGTCATACCCTTTGAAAAGAAAGTAGAGTTATCGCCGAGATTTCTTCTGTACCAGCACCTACAAGTGTATCAGAATCAATTTGAAGTTTTGCTTCACGTGAATTTAATATATGAGATAATATCTTACTAAATACAAAATGATGATCAGTAATCGATGTAAAGGTTATTTGATTGGAATGAGATGCTTGAAATCAATTTGTAAGATTGGATATATGATGAACAGTATATAGAGTCGAACCATTATCTGTAGATCCTTTGAAATTAGATTTGGATTCTATCAGATTACGTAGTGGAAATGATGTTATATCTAATGGAACTGATGCAATAGAACATTTTTGAGTAAGTTCTCATCCAGATCCCGTTAGATTAAGAACAATCATAGATGAACCTGCTAATACTTCTGCAATAGATGATGAAATTGCTAAATTACAAGCAATTCAATTGCAACCTGGTCCTGGATGACTTACTCTTAAAGATGTTGTTTTCAAAGATAAGAAATTTGTGAAAGATGCGCTTGATATGTTAGCAACACAGCTAAAAGCTATGAAATCATGAGACTCAATTACTTTTGGTAATTATGTGGTTACAAAGAGAGGTTCTAAATATTTCTTAGCTGATTCTAGATGAAATCCTATAGCTCCTGCGGATAAGGATCCAATGAGAGTTATAATGTTTGAAAGAAACATAAATGGGAATCGTGTTCAGTATAGTTTATTGTCAGAGTTATCTTGAGAAGACCTTATCAGATTAAGATATTCATGACTTTCTTGAAATATGGATTTGATAAATGGTATACCAGGTAAATCTAGAGAATTTGAGTTAAACATAGAAAGAGCCGTTGGTTGAGCTTCTACTACGTGAAAAATGAAATTAAGATTTTCTCATGAAGATTGACATATAGTGTATGATGATATAACAGATCCAAAAAATCCTGTAAGATTGGATATGAGTTCAACTCAAGGTCAAAATATTCAAAAGGAAATAGATAAAATTGCTTTTCATAATATTTCTACAAAAGCCGATGTTGAAATGAGTAGACTTCAAACTTTACCTTCGTCATCAGCTCCTATTTCTTCAGTAGTTCCTGATTTACTTAAAATTAAATGATTTAAGGATTTATGAATTTGGACATTTGGAGATATATTTAGAAAGATAGAAAAAATTCAATCAGCTAGATGATTTGGTGAAACAACTTGAGCATTAATAACATCTGTTTTTCCTTCTACTAGACAAATGTTGATTTCTCTTCCAATAATAGCAGGTGTAGAATGATATAAATATTGGGAAAATTGAGACCTTTTGACACCTGAAGATTTAGTAAAAGATGGTTTTATACTTATGTTATTAAATCCTGCTCTCGCATGATTATGAGCTCTTTGAGATTTAATAGCTAGTTGTCCAGAATTAAGAGATCAATTGATTGGAATGATTAAAGGTTTGGTTAATTAGATATATGTCAATTGTAAGATTGTTGTATTTAATTAAGATATATTATTATCTATATTATATAATAAAAGCATAGTATTGAATTGTTTTGATACTATGTTTTTTTGTTTAAATAAAAAAAGTTTTTATAATTTACTTAATTTATAAATTTAAAAAAATATTATGAATACATTATCATTAACATTGATAGTAAAAAATGAGGAAAAACATATTGATAGAGTTTTAGAAACAGCCAAAATATATGCTGATGAAATTGTAATAGTAGATACTTGATCTACCGATAATACAGTTGAATTGGCTAAAAAATATACAGATAATATTTATCATTTTGATTGGTGTGATGATTTTGCTAAAGCTAGAAATTTTTGAATTGAAAAATGTACAAAAGATTTTATTCTCTGGTTAGATGCGGACGATATTATACCAAGGGAAGATGCAGAAAATCTAAGAAAACTTATGGATAATGATATTTCTTGGGATATTTGATATTTACCATACCATATTGAATACGACGAAAATTGAAATACTACATTATTATACAATAGAGAAAGATTATTCCGTAATAATAAATGAATATATTTTAAATATCCTGTTCATGAATGTTTAGACTTTCCTCAATGATTAATTTATCAGCAAGAAATCGGTGGTATAAATGTATATCATAAAAATATTCATCGTTGGCAAAGTAGTTCAGATAGAAATCTAAGAATTCTTCTAAAAACTATTGAATTGCCAGAGTATAGAAATGATAGTAGAATTTGGCAACAGTTATGAATAGAATACAAATATAGAAATGAACCTGTTAAATCTATATTGTATATGGAACATGCAGTGACATTGTGACATTATGATACCTTTTACATTGCTTCTCAATATTACGATTTATGAGCTCAATATAGTAAATTAAAAGATTTTGTTAAAGCTAAATATAATTTCAGAAAAGCTATAGATACATTTTCTCAACTAAAAGAATCATATTTTGAGCTAGGAAAGATTTCATTTGAATTAGGAGAATTTCAAGAAGCCTTGGAAATGTTCCTTTTATCTTTAAATACAGAGAATACTTCAAGATCTAGACTTGATAATAGTGTTTATCAGTGACCATTACTCTATGATTGGTTGTCTGTTGCTTATGATAGAGTATGGAATTATGAGAAAGCACTAGAATATGCAAATAAAGTTTTGGAACTTACTCCAGATAATGAAAGAGTATTAAAAAATAAAAATATGTTTGAACATTATGTAGCAAATATAGCTCGTGGCAAAAATCTTAAAAAAATAGATTGTTTTATAAACAATAACATAGATTGTTCTAATTTAAAGATTGCTATTGTGACTCAATATACAGATAATATTGAAAACTATGCAAGGTTTGTAATTGATATCAATAAACGTTATGCAGATAAATATTGATATGGATTTATAGTAAATAAATGAAGAAACTTATTTTCAGAACAAGATTGAAGATATATTACTTGGGATAAAGTAAAAATAATGGAAGAACATCTATCTTGATATGATTATCTGTTTTGGTTGGATGTTGATGCTATGATTACAAATCATGATATTAGACTTGAACAGTTTATTACAGATAAAAACTTGATAATTTGTAAAGACGACGCTAATTCATTCAAAGAAAATACAATAAATACATGATCTTTTTTTGTTAAAAATAATGAATATTCTATAAATCTTATAAAAATTTGGTGGCAAGTTGCAGATGAATGTTGATTGAAATATGTTTTTCCTGCAGAGCAATGAGCATTGCAATATATATATGAGAAAAATATAGAGAATTTAAAAGATAATATTACATTATATCCCGAAACAGTGTTTAATTCTTGCATGCCTGCACATTTATCTCATAATGATCAGCAATTTGTATTACATATGATGGCTATTGATAATAAAATTAGGGAAGAAATATTTCAAAAGTATTATAATAATATCATTCAGAAATATGAATATATTCAGTAAAATATAAAAAGTGTTCAATTTTTTGACAGAAAAATAAAATTGATTAAAATTAAAGTATTTAAAATCTAAATAAAAATAAAATGACAGTTGTAAAAGAGTGTCTTAACAAGATTAAAGGTGATTGAGATGTTAGTCAAGAAGAAAGAGTAGCTTTAGAGTCTTTGTCTAATATGACAGACGGAGATATCTTGTCTTCTCTGAGCGAAAGTGAAATTAGTTCTTATTTAAGTATATTGTATGCAGAAAAAGCTAAGTTAAAAAATGATGACCCAGCTAAAGCTCTTATTGATAAAGTTATAGCTAAGCTAAATTGAGTTGCTTCACATACTGAGTCAAAAGCATCTTCTGGTCTTGCTTATAGTGAAATTAAAGGAAAACCTTTTGATGTATATGTTGTTGAACATAATTGAATAAAATTCTTAACAGTTATGTGAAAATGATCAAATGAAGCAAAAAGGAATAAAGCATTAGAGGTATCGGCTAATAATAATGATCTTATTGTTGTTGTTGAAGCTGATCATTGACAATATTGAGTAATGTCGTCACAACCAACTGCTAATATTTCTGATTTGGAACTACCTAAGGTAGATATGTTTAATAATTATTTAGAAAAAGCTAAAATTTCTAAATTCCAAAAAGTATTTGCGCCAAGTTTAGCAGTAGCTCCAGCTGAAACAGCAGCCCCTAGTTTGTGAGCAGCACCAAGTGTGGCATGAGCACCAAGTGCAGCAGCATCCCCAACAAAAGCGCAAGTAGCGTGAGTGGATAAAATAGATGAATACAAAAATAAAGTAAATAAAGCAAAAAAACTATCAGAAAAATTCCTTACTGGTCAATGAAAAAGTGTAGAGGATTTACAAAAAAAATTAAAAGAGTTAGATATAAAAGTTAAATGAAAAGAAATAAATCCAGATGGTAAGTTTGGACCTCAAACATATGAAGCCATAAAACTATATCAAAAAAGTAAATGATTAGTTCCAGATTGAATAGTAGGAAAACATGTATATGAAAATCTTTATGTTTCATGTGCGCCAAGTTTGTGAGCAGCACCAAGTGCAGCATGAGCACCAAGTTTGTGAGCAGCGCCAAGTGCAGCATGAG